>CETR01042159.1_pt1 | contig 17551 bp, 18 predicted proteins | sample 531281 | NCBI WGS metagenome assembly CETR01 (sample SAMEA2622568, study PRJEB7988) | marine metagenome | biome: marine biome (ENVO:00000447); feature: mesopelagic zone (ENVO:00000213); material: "saline water (ENVO:00002010), including plankton (ENVO:xxxxxxxx)" | depth 696 m
AGCAAAAAGGATGATGTAGGAAAAGCGTTTGATTTTCGATTGTTCAAACGTGTTTTTTCACGGACCAGGCCCTATAGGGGCATTTTTTGGTTGGTGGCCATCGTGGCGGTGTTGTCCGCGGCATTTGCCATCGGGATCCCATTGTTGGTCAAGGAGGTCATCAACCAATCGTTGGAGAACAAGGATGCCGAACATTTGCTCAACAATGTATTGTTGATGTTGGCCTTTTTGCTCGGTCAGGTGACCACCCAGTTATTGTTCAATTACTACGCGAACTTATTGGGCGAGTCGGTCATCAGGGATATTCGTATCGATCTTTTTGAAAAGATGACCAGCTTTAAAATGACCTATTTTGACAATTCTTCCATTGGGGTGCTGGTGACCAGGGCCGTAGCGGATATGCAGCGTATCGGTGAGATTTTCAGTCAAGGCTTTTTTATGATCGTGGCCGACGCTCTTAAAATGTTGTCCGCGGCCATCATCATGGTGGTCATCAATTGGAAATTGGCATTGATCGTATTTGCCATCATGCCGGTCATTTTGATCGCCACCCGACTGTTTCAACAGGCAATGAAAGTGGCTTTTGTCGAAGTTCGTGCACAAGTGTCCAATCTCAACTCCTTTGTTCAGGAGCGTATAGCGGGAATGAAGATAGTTCAACTCTTCAACCGAGAAGAGATTGAAAAGGAGAAGTTCCGTGTCATCAATGAAAAGCATCAGAATGCGTGGTTGAAGACGGTTTGGTACAACTCCATATTCTTCCCCATTGCGGAAATATCCAACTCCATTGGTATTGGTCTGGTGGTCTATTTTGGTGTGATTCAAAATATTGAAAATGTGGGTATGGACAACAAAGGGGCCATTGTGGCCTTCTTTTTCTTGATGGATTTGTTGTTCCGTCCACTTCGTCAGATTGCCGATAAGTTCAATACGCTTCAGATGGGGATGGTGGCCGCTAACCGTGTCTTCAAGATATTGGATACCGATAGCCATATTGATGATAACGGCAAGGTTGAGAAAAAGCACGTAAAAGGGGATATTGAATTCAAGGACGTACATTTTGGTTATGTGCCGGATCAAGAGGTACTGCACGGAATATCGTTCCAAGTTAGAGCAGGGGAGACCGTTGCGATAGTGGGTGCGACCGGTGCAGGAAAATCGACCATAATCAACCTGCTCAATCGATTCTATGAAATCAATTCCGGAAAAATCTTGGTGGACAATGTGTGCTTGGATGATTATACATTACGATCCCTCCGTTCACATATTGCCATTGTTTTGCAGGATGTTTTCTTGTTTGCCGATACCATTGCCCATAATATTTCGCTCCGTGATGAATCGATTTCAGAGGAAGAGATAGAGGCTGCTGCCAAGCAAATTGGGGTGCACGGGTTTATTTCCAGTTTGCCGGGTGGTTATCAATATAACGTAAAGGAACGCGGGACCATGCTCTCCAGTGGTCAAAGGCAATTGATTGCTTTCTTGCGTGCCTACGTGAGCAATCCGAGTATTTTGATTTTGGATGAGGCCACATCTTCTGTGGATACGTATTCCGAACAATTGATCCAACAAGCTACTGATAAGATCACTGAAGGCCGGACCTCCATTATTATCGCGCATCGTTTGGCGACCATTAAAAAGGCAGATAAGATCATTGTGATGGATGCAGGGAAGATCATTGAAATCGGAACCCACAAGGAACTTTTGGAAAAAGGGGGGTACTACAACGATTTGTACAACGCCCAGTTCTTGGCCGAGGAGGTTGCTTGATTATTTTGCAGAAGGAGGCAGTAGATCTTCAGGACTTATCTCTCCCAGTAAAAGCATGATGATCGGTATGAGTGTGGATGACAAAATGAAAAGAATTCCAAAAACCATAAAGAACAAGAGTAGTCTTGCTATAAGGGAAATGCCTTTGGAGTCACTGATTCTTACAATGATGTAAGAGGTATAGGCCAACATCGCCAGAAGGCCGATCATGGAAAACGATATGTAAGTTTCGGGGTCAAATAAAAGTATCACTAGCGAGGGAACAAAAATGAAAAGACTATAATGGGCCAGTGTGTAGGTGAAAATAATGGTCCGTTCCGCGAAATTGTATTTCTTTTCATCAAAACATAACCATCCCGACACTACCATCAGAGGAATGTAAACTATGAATATCAGAGCTTGATAGTCCATAGTGAAGGACATTATTTTTTTTTGGTAAACCGCTTGTGCCCCGGTGTCCAAAAGATCAAACTTCATGGAGTCCAAGGATTTGGACATGATGAAAACAATCAACCCTGAGAGTGTCATTGCAATACCGATATAGCTTATGGGGTTCAGGTACTTTCTTCGAAGTCCTTGTAGGTAACCCTCAATGACCGCTTCTGGTTTGGTGAATAGGTGAACAAAGGTCTTAATGAAGGAGTTGTCCAAATTAAAATATCGTTCCAGGACATCCACCCAAAGGTTCTTAATGGTGATTCTGTTGCGAATCACTTTTGCTCCACAAGTTGGACAATACAAAAAATCCGTTCGCAGTCTTGCTTCGCAATTTTTGCAGGTCATTGCTCCAAGTCCTTTTTAATCCGTTTTACCAATTCCTCCCTATTTTTAAAAGGGATGAAGTCTCCATTTTTTATGTAGGATATGGACCCCGTTTCTTCGCTGACCACCAAGCATAGGGCATCTGTTTTTTCGGTAATGCCCACGGCGGCCCTATGTCGTAAACCAAAGCGAAGGGGGATATTACGGTCGTTGGAAACGGGAAGGATCACACGGGTTGCGGTAATGAAATTATCCTGAATCACAATGGCGCCGTCATGCAAGGGACTGTTCTTGAAAAATATACTCTCCAAGATGGGCTGGGTCACTTTGATGTCCATGGAGTCCCCAGTGGATTTTACAAAATCCAAGGAATTGTTTCGTTCAATCACGATCAGTGCACCGGTTTTCGAAGTGCCCATGCGCTCACAAGCACCGATAATGGCCTCGACGTCGGTACTGGTGGAAATGGCCTCTTGCCGTAAGAATTTAAAATGCTTGAAAATGTTGCGCTTGGAGGCGAAATTGGTGGAGCCGATCATCAAAAGGAATTTTCGGATTTCTTGTTGGAAAACGATGATCAGGGCAATAAGACCAATGTTCATAAACCCGCCGACCATGCTGCTGATCATTTTCATTTGGAGCAATTCGGTCAATTTCCAAAGGGCCCAAACAATCACTATGCCAATAAAAATATTAATGGCGACGGTACCTTTGACGAGTTTGTAAATGTAATAGAGCAGTGCGGCCACAAGGACTATGTCGATGACATCCGTAATCTTGAATTCGAGAAAATTTAAAAAATCCAACGGCAGCGTTTTTGTAAAATTAGCAAAAATAGGAGAACCTCAAATTAGAGGGCATTCTCTTTTAAAGCCTCCACAAGTTTAACACATTCCAAGGCTTCTTTCACATCATGTGCACGAATAATGTTGGCGCCTTTTAATAGCGCAACCGTGTGCAGGGCGGTTGTACCGTTCAACGCTTCTTTCGCAGATGACCCCAAGAGCTTGTAAATCATGGACTTTCTGCTCAAACCGATTAAAATGGGCAAACCAAAGGTTTGGAACATATCCAGATGATTCAGCAGCGTGTAGTTTTGTGCCGTTGTCTTGGCAAAGCCAAAACCAGGGTCTATGATTACATCGTTTATTTTCTTTGATGTGGTCTCTTTTATCTTTTCGGAAAAATAATACCTAAGGTCATTGATCAAATTCCCATACACTGCTTCTTTTTGCATGGACTGGGGTGTGCCCTTCATATGCATCATAATGTACGGTACCTGATGCTTGGACACTATGTCGAACATGGTCTTGTCCAAATTCCCGGCGGCAATATCGTTGATGATGGACGCACCATGTTCAATACTTTCTTCTGCCACTTTGCCTCGGAAGGTGTCCACGGAAATCAAAGTATCTGGAAACTTTTTAAGGATAAGGTCAATAACGGGAACCATCCGTTTCAGTTCTTCATCTTCCGGGACGTGCGCTGCACCGGGTCGGGAACTGTAGGCCCCCATATCGATGAATGTGGCCCCATGGCTCAGCATATATTCAACTTGATCAAGAATGGATGCTTCGTCCTTGTACTTTCCGCCATCAAAAAAAGAGTCTGGCGTAAGGTTGAGAATGCCCATTACTTTGGGCGTTTTCAGGTCTACAAGATCGCCTTTACAGTTTATGGTCATAAAAAATATTTGCTTTGTCGGGTTTCATTATCTTTGGCAAAGTGCTCTAGGGCACAGATAAGTTGGACGAAATTTACGCAAATTAGCAACAATACATGCAGCAGACTTCCCAACAATACGATGCGGTTATACAAACCTGTCGTGAATTGTTTTCAAAGAAAGCCAAGGATTATGGCACCGCTTGGCGAATCCTTAGGTTACCCTCCCTAACGGACCAGATTTTTATAAAGGCACAGCGTATCCGTGGCCTTCAACAGAACGATGTGCGCAAAGTGGACGAAGATGAGCGTTCCGAGTTCATCGGTATTATCAATTATTCGATTATGGGGCTCATACAGATTGAAAAAGGTGTGGTGGAACAACCGGATTTGACTGCCGAGGAGGCCATTGCACTTTATGACGAGCAAGTGGCCATGACCAAGAAGCTCATGGAGGACAAAAACCACGATTATGGTGAGGCCTGGAGGGATATGCGGGTAAGTTCCCTTACTGATTTGATTTTGCAAAAGTTGCTGCGCGTAAAACAGATCGAGAACAATCAAGGGGCCACTTTGGTCAGTGAAGGCGTGGATGCCAACTATCAGGATATAGTTAATTATGCGGTTTTTGCATTGATTCATTTAAAAGAAGAAGAATGAAATATTTGGTCTGGATATCAAGAATTATTGTAGGGGTGTTGTTCATTATCAGTGGACTGATCAAATTGAACGATCCCATGGGTTTTTCATTTAAACTGGAAGAATATTTCAGCCCAGGGGTGTTGGATCTTCCTTTTTTGACGCCACTTGCATTGGCCATTTCAATTTTCGTGGTCATAGTTGAGGTGATTTTGGGAGTATTGCTTTTGATAGGGTTTAAACCCAAGTTCACGGTTTGGAGCCTTTTGCTCATGATCGTGTTCTTCACTTTCTTGACCTTTTATTCCGCTTATTTCAATAAAGTGACCGACTGTGGGTGCTTTGGGGATGCCATCAAACTGACACCATGGGAATCCTTTACCAAAGATGTTATTCTACTTGTATTTATTCTGATACTGTTTTTCGGTAGAAAATATATTACGCCATTGTTCAGTCCTAAGACCAATTGGATTGTTGGCGGAGTGGCCTTGTTGGCGTGTGTTTTGTTTGCCAATCACGTATTGGCTCATTTACCATCTGTGGATTTTAGGCCCTATAAAATTGGCGCCAACATACAAGAGGGAATGTCCGTTCCCGAAGATGCTCCTAAACCCATTTATGAGTATGCCTGGCGTTTTAAGGTGGATGGGGAAGAACAAATTTATGTGACCGAAGGCGACTATCCCACCGTCGACGGAGAATTTGTGGATGTGGAAACCACTCAAATACAAGCCGGGTACGAACCGCCTATACACGATTTTACCATTGAACAAGAAGGACAGGATTTTGCCGCCGAACTGCTGGAAGAGGATAAATTGGTAATGGTGATTGCTTACGATATGGCAAAAAGTGATCTTGAAGCTTTTGAGGGAGTCGCCGAGGTAACTGCCAAGGCAAAACAAAAAGGTTACAAAGTCATAGGCATGTCCGCTTCGAGCAACGATATGGCCAACAAAATAATCGATACCTATGGACTGGATTTTGAGTTCTATTTTACAGATGAAACAACTTTGAAGACTATTGTGCGTTCCAATCCGGCTATTTTAGTGCTCAGTAAGGGGACCATTCGGCAAAAGGTACATTACAATGATTTTGATGAACTTACTTTCTAATCTTAACACTAAAGAAAAAAACCAAATAACATGAGAACAAAGATTGTAGCAGGAAACTGGAAGATGAACAAGAACCTTCAGGAAACGGAGGAATTGTTGGCCGAGCTTTCCGCAAAACTACCCGATACCGATGCCGATGTGATTGTGGCACCGACCTTTGTCAACCTTCAAGCGGCAAAGCAGGCATTGCAGGATTCCAAAATACAGGTGGCCGCCCAGAATATGCACTTTGCTGAAAGTGGGGCCTATACAGGTGAGATTTCAGCGGATATGTTGCTTAGCTTGGGTGTGGATGTGGTCATCCTAGGTCACTCCGAAAGACGTGCCTACTTTGGCGAGGACGATGGGTTATTGGCCAAAAAGGTGAAAACTGCCATCGAAAAGGATGTAAAGGTGATTTTCTGCTTTGGCGAGGAATTGGAGGACAGAAAATCCGATAATCATTTTGCCGTAGTGGAAAGTCAATTGAGGAATGCCTTGTTCGACCTGGATGCGAGTGCCTGGGGCAAGATCGTCTTGGCCTACGAGCCTGTTTGGGCCATTGGCACCGGCGAAACCGCAAGTCCGGAACAAGCTCAGGAAATGCACGCATTCATCAGAAAAACCATTGCGGATGGATTCAATGCGACCATTGCCGAGGATGTTTCCATTTTGTACGGAGGGAGTGTGAAACCTGCCAACGCCGCCGAAATTTTCTCTAAACCTGACGTGGATGGAGGGTTGATCGGAGGTGCTTCATTGAAGGCCGAAGATTTCTCGGATATCATCAAGGCGATTTAAACAGTGTCTTTGGTTTATCTCGAATACGATTTTAAAATAAACCCGCTCCAACCCGCAACCGATATTCTGATTGCGGAGTTGGGGGAATTGGGTTTCGAAAGTTTTGTGGAAAACGAAACGGGACTTTTGGCCTACATACTTAAATCCGAATGGCGGGATGATGTGTTGGAAGACCTTTTTGTGTCACAGAATACAAATTTTGAAATCAGTTGGACCAGCAAGGAAATCGAACAACAAAACTGGAATGCGGAGTGGGAAAAGAACTTTCATCCAATACTTATAGATAATCGGTGTATGGTCCGTGCCCCGTTTCACGAAGCTGTTGAGGTGGATTACGATATTGTCATCGAACCGAAAATGAGTTTTGGAACTGGGCACCACGAAACCACCCATATGATGCTACAGCATATCCTGGACAATGATTTTCAAGAAAAATCGGTCTTGGATATGGGATGTGGAACCGGTGTTTTGGCCATTTTGGCCAAAAAGCGGGGGGCTAGCCATACCGAGGCCATCGATATTGATGAATGGTGCTATTTGAATACCCAAGAAAATGTGGAGCGAAATGACTGTTCCGATATCAAAGCTTTTCAAGGGGACAGTGGTTTGTTGAAAGACAAAAAGTTCGATATCATCTTGGCCAATATCAACCGAAATATCCTATTGGAGGACATTCCCGTTTACGCAGATTGCCTCAAAAAGGGCGGGACACTTTTTTTAAGTGGCTTTTATTTGGAGGATTTGGATGCAATTTCTTCAAAATGTGGCGCCTACGGTTTGGAATTTGAAAAAAATCTGGAGAAGAACAATTGGGTTGCAGCAAAATATGTAAATTAGAAAGACGTAAACTCCGTTTGATATATGAGTACTAGAGAAAAAGAGTTGGAAGATGTTCTTCTGGAGGAAGAGACCATAAATGAGCATGAAATAGTCCTTTTTAATGACGATGTCAACACTTTTGATTACGTAATTGAAACCCTTATCAAGGTTTGTGAACATACCCCCGAACAGGCCGAACAATGCTCCTTGATCGTACATTACAAAGGAAAATGTACAGTGAAAACCGGGGAGTATTCTTTCTTGAAGCCAAAATGCAGCAAATTGTTACAGGCCGGATTGAGCGCTGAGATCGTTTAGTGTGCTCGTTGTTTTCCCTATGATACTTCAAAATACAAACTTGATGAATTCTTTACCTTGACCTAGAGTAACCTACCATCCCAATTCTTTACATTTAGCCTAACGACCACAACCAACAACTAACCATCCATTCTGGGAAATGAGTGAATTTTTTAAGGCTGAACTAAAAGACCGTTTTTTGGAATATGCTTTGGATCGAAGTGATTACTTCCAGATCCAGACCCTTTACGACGAGTTCCTACGACCCAATTACAGTCTGGAATATGTCCAGAAATTGGTTCAGGAGATTCTAGCTTATGATTCCAATTTGTTGGATGCCATGGGAGGAAATGGCCTGGATGTCTTTATGCTGGCCTCTACACCGAGTACACAGGATTTTCTGGACGAGGGAGGTTTTATGAATCTCTATGTAAAAGAGGAGGAAAAGTGGGATACTTTTTTGGGACATTTGTCGGGCACCCCGAAATTGACCAAGGAGGAAAAAAAACAAATCAAACGCAACACCCCCGATCTTAAACGGGAAAAAGTGGTGTTGATGGGATTGATAGTGGCAGTTGCCATTAGCTTTTTGTTCACCTTGATCAGTGTTGTAAAAGAAACCCTTTTGGAGCCCGAATATGTCCCTGCCGATGAATTTGAACGCAAGATAAATCAGCTACAGGAACAATATATTCTGGAAAACCAAAGGCTTCAGTTGGAATTGAAAGAGGCACAACGCATATTGGATTCGCTGGAGCTGAAGTAACATGGGCCCTTGTTCCAGCAACGGGAACCAAGGGTGGGTCTCTATGGAACAAAAACGATCAAAACCTCGTGAAGATGGAACTGGATGGCCAAAGGCAAGCAATGTGTTGGGGCAAGGTCTTTTTATGATCGATTTGCCTTAATCCCCGATTTTTTCAAGGTTTCCGATAACTTTTGCCCACATATGAGTTTATTTCTTTAATATTGGTCGCCTTAAAGAGATCAGACAATGAACCATACCATTTCCTTCGGTTGTTTTACCGCTTCAGTATTACTGATGCTATCCTGCACCAAACCCAAAGTGGGAGCTGATATCCTGATCGAAAACGGAACGGTTTACAATGGGGTGGATGCCGAACCAAAAAAGTTGAGCATTGCCATAAAAGGGGATAAAATCATTTATATGGGTAAAGCGGATAGCGTTGAGGTGGTCGCTCCAAAAACGATCGATGCCAACGGGCTTGTTGTCTCGCCAGGTTTTATAGACCCACATACCCATGCCACCGCTGATCTGGAGGATTCTGAAAAATCCGATAACACGCCCTTTCTCTTTCAAGGAATCACAACAGTTACCGTAGGTAATGATGGAAGTAGTCCATATCCCTTGCAAGGGTTCCGCAGCCAATGTGGGGACCATGGAGTAGGGACCAATGTGGTACTTCTGGTGGGACATGGAACGGTACGGAAAGAAGTCATGGGTAAGAGTGACCGGAAAGCCTCTGCCGAAGAGATTCAGAAAATGGAGAAACTGGTTCAGCAAGAAATGGATGCAGGGGCCTTTGGGATATCTACAGGACTGTTTTATGCACCTGGTAGCTATTCAGATACCGAGGAAATTGTGGCCTTGGCCAAGGTGGTCGCCAAGAACAACGGAGTTTATGATACCCACATGCGTGATGAAAGCACTTATTCCATTGGATTGATACCTGCCATTCGGGAGACCATCGAAATCGGGCAAAGAGCGCAGTTGCCCGTGCATATTTCACATATCAAATGTTTAGGGGTCGAGGTTTGGAAGCAGAGTGACTCCATTATCGATATCATTGAAGATGCCCGGAAAAAAGGTGTTGATATAACAGCCAACCAATATCCATACGAAGCCTCCGCAACAGGGTTGCAATCGGCTGTCGTTCCCCGATGGGCGGAAAGTGGGGGCAAGGATTCCCTGTTCATTCGATATGGAAACGCTGGATTGAGAAATCAAATACTTGAGCAAACGCAGAACAATATAGCCCGAAGAGGCGGTCCCAACACATTATTGATCGTCCAATCCCCAAAAAAGGATTATGAAGGTAAAACCTTGCTGGAAATATCGGAATCCCTGAATATGAAACCAGAAGAAACCGTCTTCAAAATTTTGGAAGAAGGCTATATTAAAATCGCTTCCTTTAACATGAACCCCTATGACATTGCCAACTTTATGGATGAACCATGGGTGGTCACAGGGTCCGATGGTGGTTCGGGGCACCCAAGAAAATATGGGACCTTCCCAAGAAAATACAACAAGTATGTCAAAGGGGACAGGATATTGGATTTAGGGGGCTTTATCAAACAAAGTTCTTCTGTAACTGCGGATATTCTCCGAATTCCTGAACGTGGTAAATTATTGGAAGGTTATTTTGCGGATATCATCATTTTCGATCCTGAAACATTTAAAGACCTCGCCACTTACAATGATGCCTTTCAATTGGCACAAGGTGTAAAGTACAGTATTATCAATGGGGAACTTTCCATTGACCAGGGAGAATATACTGGCGAAAGAAATGGGATTGTACTAAAAAAGTGATGACCATCTTTTAATTTTTTCTAGTTGGAATAGTTGTATTTTTATACAGGCAATGTTGCTGTATCAATACCAAACAAACAGTTATGAAACTATTCCGCCTTATAGTTCTTGTTGGTTTCTGTATCATTTTAACCCCATCCGATATATTTGGGCAGGACAAGCTGGATGCATCGATTGTGTCCGATTTACGAGAGACAACTCAGTATGCCTTTGGGATCAGTGAAGAGCGTCATTTTAGAGTTGTTTTGAGCTTGTATGATAAACTCGTGGCCAGTGGAGTAGGGGTATCCGACTATGAAATCGTTACCAAGGGTATGTTGGTCAAGCAGCTGGTAAAAGGCTCGGAACTGGAGACTTTATACAAAAAGTACAATGATAAGGTTCGTGTTACCGTATGTAGTGTGGCCATGGAAAAATTGGGTGTTTCCGAGGACCAGCTCATTCCTGGAATGGAACCCGTCGCTACATGGACAGTGAGAATACTCCAACTACAAGCTCAAGGGTATAATACCGTGACGTATTAGTTTTTTTCGTTTTAAGTTCAGTTCAAACCATGAGGGTAAATCCATATGACAGCAAAATTTGAAGCATCAAAATATGGTTTGGATAGAAAACAATTGATGGAGAACATTAAAAATGCGCTTGAAGCATGTAGGTTCAAAATAAAGAGCATCGATGAAAACACCGGAACAGTCCGCGCCATAACAAGATTGAGTCTTTGGTCTTGGACAGAAAAAATGGATATAGAGGTTGGCGATAGGGGAAGTGTGACCGTAAAAAGTGAGTGTTCCCTTCCCAGTCGATTTATAGACTGGGGGAAGTATGAAAGAAATGTAGATACATTTTTCAAAATGCTAGGTTGCGCACAATGAAGATTCCCGACATTCATCCAAACTGTTCGGGGAAATCAGGTGTTTTTACTTCTAAACATTCGACATCGGGGTGCAGCCATAAGAAGGTGGCAGGCCATTGTGGGGTTATGATTTTTTCCTTCAAAATTGAAATGGCCTTTTCCTTGCCGGTTCCATGAACCAAGAGGATGATTTTTTTGGCAGTGAGAATGTTTTGCATCCCCAGGGTCATTCCATATGATGGTTTTTGGTTCAAATCTTTTACCATGCCGTGGTTTTGGGATGTCTCTGAAAGTGGGGCCACATGGCAATAGGGCTGTAAGTGGTGGTCAGGCTCATTGAAACCAATATGCCCATTCTTGCCCAATCCTAAGATACACAGGTCGATCAAACCTTTATTTTCAATCTTCTGTTGGATTCTTTCGCATTCTTGTCGAGCATTTTGTGGGTTGGTTCCAAAACCAGTGTACCGGTCATTGGAAACGTTCAAGGGTTTCAATAGGTGTTTTTGTAGGTAGTACTCACAAGAACCTGGGTGTGTGTCAGCCAACCCTCCCCACTCATCCAATTTTACAATCTGTAGTCCTTCAAAAAGCTCTGGCCCGTTCAAATATTGTTTTGCCAAAAAATCATACGTGCCCGTTGGAGAGTTGCCCGTGGCTGCACAGATACGAATTTCCCTTTTCTTCTTAAGTTCAGAAAGTACGGTATGGCCAGCATGGGCACTCATTTCCCCATAGTCGTCAAAGAATAGGTAGTTCATGATATCCACGCATTTTCCCCATTATATGGAATGCAGCCTTCGAACCTACCGGGAACGGGATTGTAACGAAGTGCTTCGGTCGCACCGACCTCAGAAGTGAAATAGCCCCAGAGGGTAAGCTCTTTGAGCATGGTAAAAAAGTGTGGTTCCGCCAAAGACCTATGTTTTTTGGCCTCTTCATCAAATTGGGTCAGTAGATTTAGTTTTTTTTCTTTGGAAAGGGAAAGGAATGATTCTCCGAACCCATCCATGGACTTTTCTTCGACCTTATCCAAACCATCAATAAAAAGTAAGGTTTCATCCTCACTATAACAGTCATTTACGATTGTTTTCATGAACGTCCCGATATGGGCAGCCTTTGCCCCGGGGGATTCATCCGTGTCCGGAAGAATGGTTTCGCCTATTTCATCAAGGAAGGGAACATCGTCATCGGTCACCATCCAAGGTCTTTTCTTTGGAGGGGCAACACAGCCCGACAAAAAGAATTGGGACCCTATGATACTTCCTCCCAGAATGGTGGCTGTAAGTTTTAAAGCATCTCTTCTTTCCATGTTTTGATCTGTTTGGAATAGTGGGAACCTGACCACTATACTTTCTTCCATAATTTATAGGGCTTGTCCACATCCGATTTGAAAGGAAATAGCACTTTTTTCCCAGTGCCCGCTGATTCATAGGCTGCAAGTATCACTTCCAGTACGGCCTTGCCATCTTCCCCTGTTACCAAGGGCTGTTTGTCATTTTTGACACAATCCACAAAATGTTCAAATTCCTGAGGGAATCCATAGTTCCAGCTCTCTTCAAACATGGTATAGCTCCATCCAATGGTGTTTCCCGCCTTTTCCACAGCATAGCCCACTCCTTTGGTACTGTAGGTTTGTATGGAGTTGCCTTGTAGTATATCCGCATAGGCCACTCCTTCTGAACCATGTATTTCGGCTTTATCGTCCATGCCCCCAAGTTTGGTCCAGCTTTCTTCCATGACGGCCGTTACACCATCTTCGAATTCCAGGATAATAATGGAGTTGTCCTCACCTTCGGTTTTGTCCTTGTGCACACTGGTCATCATTTGGGCATATACCGATTTGATGTTTTTCTCAGGATGTAACCATCTAAAGAATTGGATGGCGTGGCAGCCCATGTCCATGGTTACCCCACCTCCGGAGCGTTCAATATCCCAAAAGTGGTCGGCATGGGGGCCATCGTGTTTCTCCGATTGTTTAAAGAGCACGGGGTCTCCAAGGGCACCTTCGTCCAATAAAGCCTTCAAACGTACATATTTAGGGGCGAAACAAAGTTCTTCGGCATACATGAGCTTTACATTGGCTTCTTTGCAGGCATGGATCATTGCATCCGCTTCCTTTAAGTTCATGCACAAAGGTTTTTCGACCACTACATGTTTACCGGCTTTTGCTATTTTTAAAGTAATTTCACAATGTAGATAGTTGGGTGCCCCAATGACCACCATGTCAATTTGCGGCATTGCCAACATTTCATCCAAATCAGTATAATGATTGGGAATGTTGAACTTTTCTGCGAATTTTTCGGCATGCCCTTTTGTGGGAGACATTACCGCTAAAATCTCCGCATCCGATACCCTGCTCAATGCATCGGCATGTATACTTGATATGAATTGGGAACCCACTAGTCCGACTCCGACTTTTTTGTCCATAATCTTAATTTATTACAATAAACCTTTTTTAATCTGTGCCGCAGCATATGTGGCTGCCCGTGCTGTAAGTGCCATATACAGAATGGATGGACTTTGATTGCCTGTACTGGTCATACAGGCGCCATCGGTCACAAATACATTTTTACACTCGTGCATCTGGTTGTATTCGTTCAAAAGGGAGGTCTCAGGGTCTTTGCCCATTCTTACGCCACCCATTTCATGGATATCCAATCCAGGGGCTTGGTTGTTGTCCTGTGTGTCTATATCGGTACACCCCATTTTCTCGAGCATGCTACGACTTTCCACAAGAAAATCATTGATCATTTTTTCGTCATTTTCATCGTAACCAACATCCGTGACAAGTAAGGGAATGCCCCAGTTATCTGTTTTATCCGGGCTCAAGTAAACTCTGTTTGATGCTTTGGGGATGGTCTCACCTTGCATATACATATAGATTTGCCAGCTACCAGGTCTACTTATTTTATGCTTAAAGTCTGCGCCGAGCTGCGGTGTTTCGTCAGGGATTTCTTCGGCTCTGTTCCGATAGGCTCCAGTAAAAATGGTGTATCCGCCAAGAAAATCAGTATCCTGTTCCTTTAAATTACGGTAGTTGGCTATAATGCATTCCGAAGGCCTTGAACCATAATAATATTTGTCCTCATATCCGCTGATTTTGGCACCTGCTCGGGCCCTGTAGATATGAAAACCAATATATCTTCCCAATAAGTCATGATCGTTGCCAAGACCATAAGGAAAACGATTGGATTTTGAATTGAGTAAAATCAAATTGGAATTTAGTGCCGATGCATTCACAAAAATAATTCTGGCATTGAAGATGAACTCCTCTTTTGTGTTGGCATCAATGACCTTGACACCGGAAGCTTTTCCGGAATCTTCATCATAAAGAATGGAATGAACTACCGAAAACGGTCTTATGGTAAGGTTACCTGTTTTTTCGGCCCAGGGCAGTGTGGATGCATTGGAACTGAAATACCCTCCAAAAGGGCACCCTCGCATACACTTATTGCGACAAAGACATTTGCCCCTACCTTGGTCCAAATGGGTTTGTTCCGGTTCACTTAGATGTGCCCATCTCCCCTGGGCTAAATATCTTCCAGGGAAATGTTCCTCGAGCGTGCTTTTCATGTGCTCCTCCACACAGTTCAGTTCGAAAGGAGGCAAGAACTCCCCATCTGGCATGGCCTCTATACCATCCTTGTTACCACACACGCCGATAAATTTCTCCACATGCGAGTACCACGGGGCAATATCATTGTAATCAATGGGCCACGCTATCCCGTAATTATACTTTTCAGGTGCTTTGAACTCGTAATCACTCCAACGTTGACAGGCCCTTCCCCAAATCAGGGATTTGCCACCAACCTGGTACCCTCGTATCCAGTCGAATGGTTTTTCCTGTACATAAGGGTGATCGGTATCCTTTATGAAAAAATGGGCAGTATCTTCCCCGAATCCAGATGCTTTGGTAATCAGTGGGTTTTCTTCATAGAACTTTTTGGTCATTCGACCCCGGTGTTCAAAATCCCATGGATCCATCGTCATGGTGGGGTAATCTTTGATATGCTCTACATCTCTTCCCCTCTCCAGTACGAGTGTTCTTAAACCTTGTTCACAAAGTTCCTTGGCGGCCCAGCCCCCGGATATTCCCGATCCTATAACGATGGCATCAAAATGTTCCATAAAAATTCATAATTAGGAAATACTCCGTTTGAGTATTTGTAAAACTGATTTACCTTGCCAATAGATCAGTTTGATAATGGCCCCAATCTTCCGGTTTACTGTTTTTATCCGTAGTGATGTACTTATTCTCAGAAGTAAATTGCAATTGCCTTGATTGGGCTTTAATTTCAAATATGATCAAATCTTATATATGTCTTTTTGTAAATTACTTCATATTTTTTGTAAAATCATGATAGGATATGATAAAAGAAGCACGGATAGATGATTTGAAACGCTTTTATTTTGAGCTTGACGATGAGAGGCCCATCCAAATCATATTGAACAAGCATGAAGATGGGGAAGAAGGTTGGTTTGACATGCACTATGAATTCGAACTGGGCGTGGTATTGGAAGGTAAGATGAAGCGCTCCTACCTCGAATGCGATATGGAAGTAGGACCCGGCGAGGTTTGGTTCTGCAATATGTGGGAACCACATGGTTTCGAAGTACTTGAGGCTCCTTGTGAGGTGGCTGTATTTGTTGTGGATCCAAGGTATTTGGCAACCACACGTTTTTTTGATAGGGATATGACCTCTGCATTCATGTTACCACCGAAAGATAGGCCAAGGACCGCGGCAAATTTGATGAGTGAAATAAAGGGTTTGGCAAAAAAAGTAGAACAAAGGTTCTCCAAAAGCTATGATGTGGATTGGGCCAAACTATATTTATTTCAATTGTTGCTTTCCCTTATGGAAGAGTGGGAGATCCCACTGCAAGATTCAAATTCTGAATCCAGAGCCTCCATCCAAGGAGCCTTACGATTGATTTTTGAAGAAAAGAGACTCATAACGACCAAAGAGGCAGCTTTGGCCTGCCACATGTCCGTGACAAAATTCACAGCCTTGTTCAAAGATTTGATGGGTTCAACTTTTTCCGATTTCGCGTTGCAGTATCGGGTAAAAGGCGCCTCTTTCCAGCTAAAAAACTCCAACCTGACCCAAGAGGCGGTGGCACTTAACTGGGGATTTTCCGACGCAAGCCACTTGCATAAATATTTGTACAACCCTAAATAGTGATTTAAGCGGAAACAAAAAAACGCCGATGCAAAGCTTGGCGTTTTAATTGAACTATTTATTTGTGACCAGGTGCGGCAGGATTCAAACCTGTGACCGAACGCCCTATATTTAAAGGGTTATGGAGCCTTCCAAAATCTGTTGACCGATTTGTTGACGGGCAATTTGACCGTGTTTATAGTCAATTGAACTTTCCTGATAAATTTACTGAAATTTTTCTTTCATAACTTTTCCAGTAAAAGATGTTCTATGAATAGGTCTCCAACCCATAAGGGCATGAAACATAAAAATAAGCTACCGTTTTATTGAACTTTCATTGTAAAACGAGTTCACTGATTCTAAAGAGTTTACTTTTTCGGTACACTTAAATAGTTTACCTTATATACCCTTTTTTACACCTAAGATGAAGTTCGGTTATGCAAGAGTGAGCACAAAATCACAGAAACACGATTTACAGGTGGATGCCTTTTTAAAGGAAGGAATCAAACCCAAGAACATCTATGCCGATATTTCATCTGGAGCAAAAGCGGAAAGAAAGGGTCTTGATGAACTTTTATCCATTTTGCGTGAAGGTGACACTCTTGTGGTTTGGAAATTGGACAGAATTGCCAGAAGCCTATCACATCTGACCAAGCTCATCGAAGATTTTGAAAAGAAGGGAATCCACTTCAAAAGCATTCAGGAAAGTTTCATTGATACCACTTCCCCACACGGCAGGTTTATCTTCAACTTATTTGCATCGGTTGTCCAATTGGAAAGAGATATAATTATTGAACGTACACGGGCAGGAATGGAAAGCTCAAGAAGACGTGGATTGAAAATTGGTCGGAAACCTGGTCTTAGTAAACAAGCATTGAACAAGGCTATGTTGGCGGAACGTTATTATAGGGACAACAAACTGAGCATTGAGGAGATCATGAAACTCATTGATGTTGGTTCTAAAAAGACACTCTATAAATATTTGGCGTACCAAGGCAGAAGAAAGTGTATTGAATGTGGAAATCTGTTTTGGGACAAGAAGCAAGCCTTGGGTAAAGCTTATTGCAAAAAGCACAAGAAGAAAATCAAATCCGATTGAGGACTATCTCATAAAGTGTGTAAATAGAAAATTAGCGGGGGCATG
>CETR01135780.1_pt1 | contig 17439 bp, 17 predicted proteins | sample 531281 | NCBI WGS metagenome assembly CETR01 (sample SAMEA2622568, study PRJEB7988) | marine metagenome | biome: marine biome (ENVO:00000447); feature: mesopelagic zone (ENVO:00000213); material: "saline water (ENVO:00002010), including plankton (ENVO:xxxxxxxx)" | depth 696 m
AAAAAAAATATATAAAACATACTTAAAGATGATAAACAAAAATCTCTCAGAATTTATTAATTAACCTAATACAATAATGACTGCTGGAAGCGATTACTAAAAATGGGCAAAAAGGAAGAATTAAAGGATATTATTTGGGAAATATGGAAAATTTCTCTTAATGCTAAGAGATTTTTACAATACTCTTTTTATTTACATAAACCGGATACAGCAGATGAACTAGAGTATTTGAAAACGTCACGTGATTTTAAATTTATAGCTCGCGCTCTATGGAGAAATGCGGTAATAGAACTTTCAAAACTTTTTAACTCATCAAAGAATCGGGATAAATTCAACATTTTTCACTTCATTAGTAAGCTAGAAAAAAATGGGCATTATAGAGATTTTAAAATTGATCAAGCTAAAATTGACAATTGGTACGCACAAATTGATGAAAATAAAAAAACGATTGACTTAATTAATGGTCTTCGGGACAAAGTATATGCTCACACTGATGGTCCATCAGATAAAAACGGACTAGACACTCCAACATTTGAACAAACCGAAAAATTAATTGTAATAATAGAAAGTGTAATTAAGGAAATTTACTCAAGTATCTTTAATACCCATGCTATGACCGATAGTCCTACTTTAAAATTAGAACCTTCAAAAATTATAAAAGTTCTAGCTGCCGAGAAAAAATCAAGGCTTAAGGAAGTAGAAAATTTATTGAAAAAAAACAACGACTAACAATTTCCATATTCAAATGCTCCCCTCCTCCCCTAAACTAAATTCGCTATTTTTAAGAAACTAAACATATATAGCCGAGGCCGATGGCACCCATAGCTATGAAAGAGGGACTCATTGCATCAATTTCGAGACACATTACCTTAAGTTCCGAAGAAGCCCATTTAATCGAAACGTTTTGGACGGAAAAAACCCTTGAAAAAGGGGATTATCTCTTGCGAAACGGGCAGACCTGCCGCGCCGATAATTTTGTGGTGGACGGTGCATTAAAGGCTTTTTACATCAATCCCGATACGGGAAAGGAAGAGATCCTATATTTTGCCATTGAAAATTGGTGGGCAACGGATATGGATAGTTTTCAAAAACAAAAACCTTCCATCTACAATATTCAAGCCATTGAGGACACTACCCTACTGCAAATCAGCCAGGATTCTTTTCAAAAAATGTTAGGGCAGCTACCAAAACTCGAACGCTTTTTTAGAATCATCCTGGAGAATTATCTGGGGAGTTTGCAGAAAAGAATCATCTTAAATAAAACCCTCGACGCAGAACAACGCTATTTGGATTTTTTGGAAAACTATCCCAAAATCGCCGAAAAAGTACCCAACTATCTTATTGCTTCGTATTTGGGCATTTCTGCCGAATTTTTAAGCAGAATTCGAAAAAAAATAGATGCATCTTGAACTAGGTCAATTTTTTTCACTTTCCGGATTAGGAATTTTGTCTCGTAATCAAAAAAAATATGAATTATGAACAAAGTATTGATCATCAACGCAAGTGTACGAAAGGAAAGGTCGCACAGTAGAAAGCTGACACAACTTTTTGAAGAAAACTGGCAAAAGAAAAATCCTAAAGATGTTTTTACATACCGAGAAGTAGGATTGGAGGAAATCCCGCCAATAAATGAAAAATGGATTGCAAGTGCATTTGTTAACCCGTGTGAAAGGACAAAAGAAAACCAATCAGGTGTTACCCTTAGCGATGCATTGGTTAAAGAGTTTAAAGCACATGATATTTATGTTTTGGGGACGCCCATGTACAACTGGTCTATTCCGAGCGGACTAAAGGCTTACATCGACCAACTTATGCGAATCAACGAGACTTGGAAGTTCCGTTCGGGCGAACCAGATGGAGATTATGTGGGTATGCTTAAAAACAAGAAAATGTTCATACTGTCCAGTCGTGGCGATACAGGTTATGGGGAAAACGAAAAAAATGAACACATGAATTTCCAAACAACCTACTTGAAGTTCGTTTTTGGAATTATGGGTATAAAAGACATTTCAATCATCTCTCTGGACAACGAAGAGTTTGGTGGAGAATTATTTGAGAACTCTAAGAAAGAAATTTACAAAAAGATGAAACAGATTTAAAAACAGTTGTGAACATGGGCTATAATTTATTGTATCACACTTAGCCTAAACTTAATTCACTACTTTTAAGCAAATAAAACCAGCCAGTACAATGATTGGAGTTTTCGTCTTGATTGCCATTTCGTGGTTGTTTTTATATCTCATAGAAAAGAAAACTATTTTAGCATTAGGGTTCCTGCCCGTAGCAAAAAGACTCAAACAATTCTTGATTGGATTTTTGATCACAGCTGTGCTCTGTGTTCTTGTCCAGTTATTGGAATCCTATTTAAAATCATCCACTTGGGTTTTGAACAAAAACATTTCAACCGGAGCTGTTTTACAGGCTTTTTGGTGGGATTTTAAGTCCGTACTCACTGAAGAACTTATTTTTCGTGGAGCATTATTGTACCTTCTCATCCAAAAAATAGGCGCTACGAAAAGTATTTTGATTTCAGCCATAGCATTCGGGATTTACCATTGGTTCTCCTATGGCGTTCTGGGAAATGCAATGGCCATGATCTTGGTTTTTATCGGGACTGGATTAATGGGTTATGCCTGGGCTTGGGCTTTTTCCAAAACAACATCCATAATGCTCCCTTTTGGACTGCATTTGGGCTGGAATTTTATCTACAACACCATATTCTCGAAAGGACCTTTGGGCGATTTGGTTCTGATATCAAAAGGTGGGAATGAATTGACGGATTGGGCCTCCTTATTGAACTTTATCAGTGGATTGATCATAGTTCCCATTTTGGTACTGCTTTATGTCAAGTATTTTGTGAAAAAGGAAACAAAAATCAAACCGACAGCAGCGTAAAACTGTATTTACGGTTATCTTGAAATAAGATGCAAAGCATTTACGGTAAAATAAAGTGCTCACTTTCCCTTCCTTAGGTTCTACTCACACTCTATTTTTTGCTTGATGTAACATTTTTGCTTGCGCTGAGTCTACAAGTAAAATATTCATCATCATGAAACTATTTCGAATAGCATTACTTGTATGCATCCTTGTTGCCATTACCAGCTGCATCAATTCCAAAAACAATGCAGAACCAGCCAATTCAATCATAACCTTTAACGAAGATGCTTCCAAGTTTTCAGCATCGGAAAAACAATTGATTCAAGGGGTTATATTGGAATCGGAACGGGAAATCCGAACACTGTTGCCCACGCTACCTGACAGTATCAACATATCATTTGAAATTGTGGACTGGGACCTTGATGTAGTCGGGGGTGTTACCGGACGTACCGAAACCAATTCTCCTCCCACAGTGTTCATCCAAATTTCGGAGAAATACCCTGGTGGAATTACCGCTGCAATCCAAAAGGCATTGAAGCATACAATTTTTCATGAATTCCACCATTTATACCGCGGTTGGGCCATTCAAGACAACAAGTTTGAACCGGGCATTCCCATTGCTGCCATCAATGAAGGTTTGGCCGTAGTCTTCTCCGAAGAATACACTTCTGCCATGGAAGCCGATAGTCCCCCGGAAGACGAAGTCGCTGAGGCCTGGACTCAGGAATTATTGGCATTACCACAAAATGCAGACTATCAAACTTGGATGTTTCAGCATCCTGATGGTCGCCAGTCCATCGGATACCGAACCGGCAACTATCTTGTTCGAAAAGCGATGGCCGAATCCGGTAAAAACATACTGGAATTAAGTGAGCTCAGCCCCGATAACATATTTCAACTGGCAGGGTACTAAAACCCTTAAAAGGTAAGCCCCATCCACAAGCTAGGCTTTGATAACACACTATCGTATCTTTGTGGGAAAGTAATTGGATTCCTGCCTTCGCAGGAATGACAGCACTATGGAAAATAAAAAAATAATCTTGTTCGATGGCGTTTGCAATCTCTGCAATAGCTCTGTCCAGTTTGTGATCAAACGTGACAAAAAAGACATATTCCGCTATGCGGCCTTGCAAAGTGAGACAGGTCAAGCATTAGTAAAGCAGCGCCATATTGATACCAGTAAGGTGGATTCCATCATCCTAATCGAGCCCGGCATGGCCTACTATACAAAATCCGATGCCGCTTTGGAGATAGCACAAGAATTAGGCGGGTTATGGAAGTTATCCACTATTTTCACTTGGATTCCGACCTCCATTAGAAACAGCATTTATGATTTTGTGGCCAAAAACCGCTATAAATGGTTCGGGAAACAGGAATCCTGTATGATTCCCACGCCTGAGTTGAAAGCTAAGTTTTTGGATTGATCTATTTCCCTTTCAATCAAAAAAGGCCTCCATTGGAGACCTTTTATAATAAAATTTTCTAAAGTTTATTTTACCTCATCGTAATTGTCATCCCATTCTTCCACATGTGGATCTCCCAGTTTATCCACGGATTTGGCCACGACCATTGATACGGTGGCATCACCCGTAACGTTCACTACAGTCCTGCACATATCCAACGGTCTATCTACGGCAAAAATCAAGGCAAGTCCAATCGCCAATTTATCCGGTGGAAATCCAATGGACTCCAAAACTATGACCAACATCACCATTCCCGCTCCCGGAACCGCCGCTGAACCAATAGAGGCCAGCAAAGCTGTCAAAACGATGGTCAACTGATTGCCAAAAGTCAAATCAAAACCTAGAGCTTGGGATATAAATACAGCGGCAACCCCTTGATACAAACTGGTTCCGTCCATATTGATCGTGGCTCCTACGGGAAGCACAAAACTGGCCACTTCCTGATCTACACCGATATGTTCCTCTACCCTTTCCATGGTAACAGGCAAAGTCGCTGCACTGGAACTGGTGGAAAAGGCCAATAGTTGTGCCGGACTTATCTCTTTTAAAAACCAAAACGGATTCTTCTTGGTAACAAGACCAACAACTGTCGCGTAGAATACAATCATTAAAGCTAGACCCAATACTACCACACCGGCATATTTCAACAGGGCCAATAACAGATCTGGATCACTTGATGACACCACAACTCCTGCCAACAGGGCAAATACAGCGTAGGGAGCCATCAACATGATCAAATCCACCATTTTTAGGACGACATAGTTGAGGGAATCAAAAAAATCTTTTAATGGCTTTGCCTTTTTCTCCCCGATCAACAACATGGAAATACCCAAAAAGATGGTAAAGAATATGACCTGAAGCATTAAAGAGTTGTCCGTCATGGCTGCCAATGCATTATCTGGCACCATATCTTCCAAGAATTGTAGTGGACCGCTATCTTTTTGTCGCGAAGCCTCTTCCAATTTTGAAGTTACCCCAGCATCACCAGCATAGGTATCGGTAAGTTTGGTAACCGTTTCTTCCGAAATACCGCTTCCCGGATTCAGAACATTGACCAAAAGCAGTCCAATGGTTATGGCAACTACCGTAGTAACGATGTACGTTGCAATGGTACGGAGACCGATATTTCTGAATTTTGATATATCCTTGAGGTCGGAAATACCTTTGACCAAGGATGCCACAATCAACGGTATGGCAATAAGTTTAAGAAGTTTTACAAAAATGGTACCCAGGGGTTGAATCCAGTCATTTACAAATTCCTTGCCCCAGCTAATTTGGGTCATCACAAATCCAAAAAGAATACCAAGTAGCATCCCGATCAGGATTTGCCAGTGCAATTCGAGTTTCTTCATAAAAAAGTTAAGTTAGTGACGGAAAGATACTTTTTTGAACGGAAACGTCCTAACGCGGGCTAGATTTTGTTGGTACGGGCCAATAGCGTATAGTCCGCTAAGACCAATGCAGCCATGGCTTCCACAATGGGTACCGCTCTGGGAACAACACAGGGATCATGGCGCCCCTTGCCTTGCGTGGTCACCTTTTCGCCCTCTTTATTGATGGTCTCGTAGGATTGTAGTACCGTGGCCACAGGTTTAAAAGCCACACTGAAATATATATCCATGCCGTTGCTGATGCCCCCTTGCACTCCCCCGCTACGGTTGGTTTTGGTAGTGCCATCGGTATTGAAGGCATCGTTGTGCTCACTTCCTTTCATGGCAACACCCGCGAAACCACTCCCGTACTCAAAACCCTTTACTGCATTGATGGACAACATAGCTTCTCCCAAACGGGCATGAAGTTTATCAAAAACAGGCTCACCTAAACCAATTGGTACATTTTGAATCACGCAAGTGATCACACCACCAATGGTATCGCCCTCTTTTTTGATGGATTTGATGTAATCCTCCATCTTCTGTGCAGTTTCAGTATCGGGACAACGAACAGCATTGGACTCGATATTTGAAAAATCCAATTCTTGATAAGGCTTGTCCAATTTCATCTCCCCAACTTGGGAGACAAAGGCGTTTATTTTGATATCACTTAAGAATTGCTTTGCAATGGCGCCCGCCACCACCCTACTGGCCGTTTCACGAGCAGAGCTTCTTCCACCACCCCGGTAATCACGGAAACCATATTTTTTGTCATACACATAATCCGCATGCGATGGTCGGTAAGAATCTTTGATATGTGAATAGTCCTTTGATTTTTGGTTGGTATTGTGAATGGCAAAGCCAATCGGCGTACCTGTGGTCTTCCCTTCAAACACTCCCGAATAGATTTCAACCGTATCAGGTTCCTTTCGCTGGGTTACAATGGCGGATTGCCCTGGCTTTCTTCTGTTCAACTCCTCTTGGACCTTTTCCAAGTCCAATGTTATCCCTGCAGGACAACCGTCAATGATACCCCCCAATGCTTTTCCGTGAGATTCACCAAAGGTGGTAAGCCTAAAAAGTTGTCCAAAAGAATTTCCTGCCATTCGGTATAAAAATTATGATGTCCCCAAAGGTAGACCATACAAATCTAATTCAAAAACGATGCTTTGCCTTAATATTATTGTAACATATTTAGTTTCAGCATGATGATTTTTTAACATTATCCTCATGAATTGATGACTTCGATTTCATTTTTAATTTATTCCAACCATTTTATTTTGCATTAAACCCTATACGATTGAAAAAAAGGAAGATAGAATTGGCAGTTATCTCGGATGTACACTTGGGAACCTATGGCTGTCATGCAGATGAACTCATTACATATCTCAATAGCATACAGCCTAAAAAGCTGATTTTGAACGGGGATATTATTGATATTTGGCAGTTTAGCAAACGGTATTTCCCCCCTTCCCATCTCAAAGTATTGAGAAAAATCATCGGGATGGCCTCCAAAGGCACTGAAGTATACTATATCACTGGAAATCATGATGAAATGCTTCGTAAGTTCAGTGATACTTCAATGGGAAACTTCAAAATCATGAATAAGTTGGTGTTGAATCTGGATGGCAAAAAAGCCTGGATTTTCCACGGTGATGTATTCGATGTCTCGATACAAAATGCCAAATGGTTGGCAAAGTTGGGTGGTTATGGTTACGACCTTCTTATTTTGATCAACAGCTTCCTCAATTGGTGTTTGGCAAAAATGGGACGTGAGAAATATTCCTTGTCCAAAAAAATAAAGAACAGCGTAAAGGGTGCTGTCAAGTACATCAATAATTTTGAAAAGACCGCTGCCGAGCTTGCCATAGAAAACGAATATGATTATGTGGTTTGTGGACACATCCATCAACCTAAAAAAGAGATATACGAAAATAAACACGGTAGTTGCACCTATTTGAATTCAGGGGATTGGGTGGAAAACCTGACCGCTTTGGAATACTCCTTCAAACGCTGGAGAATCTACCATTACAATCACGATAGACTTTCCCCTTTCTTTGTGGACGAGGATTTAAAGGAAATGGACATGAACGACCTTATCGCCTCCATTACCGACAAAGAAGTCCGTATTGAGGATGTTACCGAAGAACACCTTAGCGAAAGTGAAGAAGAAAACGTTGACCAGGACCTCTTAGATGACAAGGGCCTGTCTCAAGATTGAAACCGGGTGCTGTGCCTCCCTTTTCGTCCCATCCTTAATTTGATGCCTACAACTTGTTCCATTGGCGGCAATCAAAGTTTCTTCAGGGCTTTTCTCTACGGCTGGGAACAACTTTAGTCCACCGACCTGCATACTTACTTCGTAATGCTCTTTTTCGTAACCGAAAGAACCTGCCATACCACAACAACCTGATGGTATAATCGTCACTTTGTAATTTTTGGGCAGATTCAGCACATCAAAGGTCACCTTTTGATTGCTCAATGCTTTTTGATGACAATGTCCATGGATTTTGATGGTCTTTTCCTCATCGGTAAAACTGTCTGAGGTAATATGACCCGCTGCAATTTCAGCAGCCAAAAACTCTTCAATCAAAAATGATTGGGAGGCCAACTTGCTTAATTGCCCCTTATCCTCATGCAATCGCTGGTACTCATCCCTAAATGAAAGAATAGCGGAAGGCTCCAGTCCCACAATTGGAGTTCCTTCGTTTAAAACATCTTTGAGGTTCTCCATATTCTGGGCCACCAATTTTTTGGCTTGCTTCAAAAACCCTTTGGACAGATATGTTCTACCGCTTTCACCATAAAACAGTGCCACGTCGTAACCCAACTTGCATAATAGTTCAATGGCATCCTTCCCAATCTGGATGTCCAGATACTTCACGAACTCATCAATGTAAAGTACCACCTGCTTTTTAGAGAGGTCGGTTCGCTTTACCTGATGCTTCTTCAAATGGTTCTTAAAATTGAATCGACCCACTTTGGGCAAATGACGCTCTGGGGCTACTCCAACTGCTTTTTTAAGCATTCCCCCAATGGATTTGGACTCATACATCCAATTCGTAATACCTGAAACCTTGCTTCCCATCGCATTCAATTGGGTATTATGGGCAAACAGTTTGCTTCGCAAAGAATAACCGTTGGCTTCTTGATAGTTGTACAAGAATTCCGCTTTCAAGGCAGCAACATCCACATTACTGGGGCATTCACTGGCACATGCCTTACAGCTCAAACAAAGATCAAAGGCCGTTTTGAGTTCCTCGTGATCAAACCGATTGGTTTTTTCTGAATTGGTCAAAAACTCCCGTAATGCATTGGCCCTTGCACGTGTGGTGTCCTTTTCATCCTTAGTAGCTTGATAACTGGGACACATTCCGCCGTTCATGTGATGGCTTTTTCTGCAGTCGCCACTACCGTTGCACTTTTCAGCAGCCTTTAAAATACCTTCACTATCCGAAAAGTCCTGCAATGTATCAACATCAGGCTCTTTACGACCAACCTCGTAACGCAAAGACTCATCCATGGGATAAGCATCCACAATTTTACCGGGGTTGAGCACTAAATTAGGATCAAACAGGGCTTTTACCCTTTTTAAGAGTTCATAATTGGTATCGCCTATCATCAGCGGGATAAATTCTGCACGTACAATTCCATCACCGTGTTCTCCGCTAAAACTTCCATTATACTTTTTGGTCAACTTGGCCACATCAGTGGTAATACTTCGGAACAGCACTACATCCCCGGACTTTTTCAAGTTGAGAATGGGACGCAAATGCAATTCCCCTGCCCCAGCATGTGCATAATACACGGCATCTTGGTTATACCCTTTCATGATTTGGGAAAACTCCCCGATAAAATCTTTCAGGTCCTCTAAAGCCACCGCCGTATCCTCGATACAGGCCACTGCTTTTCTGTCCCCCACCATATTGCCCAACAAACCAAGTCCGGCTTTACGCAGTTCAATGGCCTTGTTGATGTCCTCCCCGTACAAAATTGGGTTGGCATAGCTCAAACCAGATTTTTCAATGGTTTTCAACAATCCATCAAGCTGTTTATCCAGGTCCTCCTTAGTATCTGCTTTGACTTCCAACATTAAAATACCCGCTGGGTCACCATCCACAAAAAAACGATTCGCCAATTGGGCCCTATTGTTTTTGGTACAGTCCAGAATTACCTTGTCCATCATTTCACATAGATGGAGGTTGTGTTGCATCACAGGTGCCACATCACTCAAACAATCTTCCAAAGTTTTGTAATGCGTAGCTACCATCGCCGCATATGGTGGCGGTAAATCATCCAACTGAAGCGTTACCTCAGTGGTAAAGGCAAGAGTACCTTCACTTCCAGATAGCAATCTGCACAAATTGAAATCAGCTTCGTCATCCCCAAAAACGTTGTTCTTGAGCAATTCATCTACCGCATAACCCGTATTTCTTCTGTGAATACTGGGTTTTGGGAACTCGGATGTTATATGATGTTGCGTTTCTGGGTTGGAAAGTTCTTCGTAAAGTTTGTTATAGATTTTGGCTTCCAACGAATCGCCTTTCTTCTTTTCTTCGAATTCTTTTTTTGAAATATCTGAGAAAAAGGCATCACTTCCGTCAGACAACACACATTGCATAGCAATTACCTTATCCCGGGTAACCCCATATTGAATGGAAGTGGTCCCGGAAGAATTGTTGCCGACCATTCCACCTATCATACATCGGTTGGACGTAGAGGTGTTAGGACCAAAGAAAAGACCAAATGGTTTTAGATATTGATTGAGCTCGTCACGCACAATGCCCGGCTGCACCGTAACTTGTTTCTTGTCTTTATCCAAACTGATGATTTGGGTAAAATGACGACTGACATCGACCACAATACCTTCTCCCACACATTGACCGGCCAAGGAAGTTCCTGCCGTTCGTGGAATCAGTCCGATTTTGTTGGCGTTGGCGAAATCCAATAAAACCTTTAGGTCATCAGCATTTTTTGGGTAGGCCACCGCTGTGGGCAGCTTTCTATAAACAGAGGCATCTGTAGCATAGATGGCCTTACTTAAATCATCAAACAACAACTCGCCTTTCAATACTTCAGAAAGGTCTTTTAACAAATTTTTATCCAATTCGGAATACTTTTTGGGAACTAAAACCAGTTTTAGAACGTAAATCTAATACAAAACTATCTCTAATTTTTAACTTAACGAGAACCTCATGAAGATTACCACATTATTTTCAGTTTTATTTTTGTTTGCAACAGTTAGCCTTAGCGCACAAAGTATTTCCGAGCATGCCTTGGGATTGCGTTTGGGCGATAGCGATGGCTTCGGAGCCGAGATATCCTATCAAAAATCAATAGGCCAATACAACCGTGCCGAATTTGACCTTGGTTGGAGAGACAGTAGGGAATTTGATGCCTTTAAACTAACAGGTGTTTACCAATGGGTACACCAGTTGGACGGTAACTTTAACTGGTACTACGGCGTAGGCGGTGGATTAGGTAGTGTAGATTTTGAACCGAACCCCAATTTCGACGATGACAACGACGGCTTGTTCGTTTTTGCGGCAGGAGACATTGGTGTGGAATATGATTTTGACATTCCACTGTTGCTTTCATTGGATTTTAGACCTGAAATCGGTTTGGTCGGTTACGATGGATTCGACAATGATTTTGATTTCGACATTGCGCTGGGTATCCGATATCAATTCTAAATTTAGAAAACTTTATAGTCAACCCTTGGCCCCTATTAAAGCCAAGGGTTTTTTTATACCATAAACATTGAATACCTTCGCAATCCAAACATATAGAAATGAAAAGACTATTTGCAATATTCTTGGGGGTACTATTTTTAGCTTCCTGTGATTCTGAACATGAAGGATACGTCATCAGTGGTTCCATAAAAGGAGAACCGGAAAATGGAACCATGGTGTTCTTAAAAACAACGGATTCCGTCAATCAATTGGTAGATGTGGACACAGCTACCGTGGAAAACGGGCTGTTTAGTTTTAACGGAAGCCAGGATGAGCCTAAAATGCACTATCTTTTTGTGGACAAGGTTCGTGGGAACGCTCCAATAATTGTGGAAAACGGAATCATTGATGTAGAGTTCCAAAAAGACAGTATCGGTTTTGCCAAGGTCAAAGGAACTGAGCAAAACGAATTGTTCATGGACTTTTTGACCGAGTCCCGTATACTATCCGACCGTGCCAGAAGCATGCAAAACGATATGCGTACGGCAGCGCAACAAAGGGATACCGCTACAGTGGCGGCACTTCGCGAAGAATTCATGGAATTCCAAGAAGATGCCAAAAACTTCAACATTGATTTTGCCAAGAACAATCCCAATGCATTTGTATCTGTATTGGTAGTAGGAAATCTTTTGGCCACAAAAGCACTTCCCGTAGATGAAATAAGGGAATTGTACGAAGGTCTTTCTCCTGAAATGAAAGCAACCGAACCCGGCAAAAAGATTGGCGAACAATTGGAGAATTTAAAATCCACAGAAGTCGGCGCCGTTGCTCCGGACTTTTCAGCCCCTACTCCAACGGGCGATTTACTTGCACTTAACGATGTGACTAGCAACGCCAAACTGACGTTGGTGGATTTTTGGGCAGCTTGGTGTAAGCCATGCCGTGCTGAAAACCCTAACATTGTGTCCGTTTACAAAAAATATCACGACAAAGGATTTGATGTCCTTGGCGTTTCTTTGGACAACAAAGCCGAGCATTGGACCAATGCCATTGAATCTGACGGATTGGAATGGAATCATATTTCCAATCTACAGCGTTTTCAAGATCCAATCGCTCGTTTATACAACATCAATGCGATACCAGCGGCATTTTTACTGGATGAAAACGGCGTTATCGTAGCAAGAGACCTGAGAGGTCCTGCATTGGAAGAAAAAGTTGCTGAAATCCTCGGTAAGAGCTAAGCAGCACAATATATTTTTTAATGAAAGAAGGTCTTGATAGTTTCAAGGCCTTTTTTGTTTGATAATTGTAACAAGGACGAGTGTCATTCCGTGCTTGACACGGAATCCATTTCCAGTCTGATGTCGATGTCTTCCATGTTAAGTCTATATTGGTAACAATCTGCTTAATGCTCTGTGGCACATTACTTCGCTAAATCTTTCCCATTTTATCCAACACAAAAAGGATGATGATCGGAATAGCGAGCAATACCACAATCAAAGTATCCGTCACAAAGAGCTCTGGCATAAACAATAACGTTGTTGCGTAGCCACCAATAGCACCACCAAAGTGAGCAGTATGACCGATGTTACCCATCCTGCTTTTCATACCCCAAATGGAATACAATAAATAAGCAATACCCAATACATAGGCAGGTAACGGAATTGGGATAAACATGATACCCAATTGCATATCGGGATTCAACAATATGGCTGCATAGAGAACTCCCATTACAGCTCCACTGGCACCAACAGCACTGTAAAATGGCTCATCCTTGTGAAAAACAAGCGCCAACAGACTCCCAGCAATCAAACTGACCAGATAAATGATCAGAAACTTGATGGAACCGAACCAACTTATGACCACGGGAGCAAAAAAGTAAAGCGTGAACATGTTCAGAAACAAATGCGAAATGTCCACATGCAAAAAGCCTGAAGTTACCATTCGCTCTCGCTGACCTGCCTGTATGGCATTGATACTGAACTTGTATCTATCAAAAAAAGTTGTGTTACTGAACCCGCGCAGGGAAACCAAAACATTAGCGGCCATAATGGCAATGGTAGCGATATGTAAATTGAGCATGTAAAAAAAGGTTTGGGTTCAAATATAGCTATATTTGCACACAAGAATAGTCTATGCAGCTAGTAGTTTATATCCTTGTTTATCCTTTGCTCTGGTTGATTTCCAGACTCCCGTTTAAAGTCATTTATTTTATTTCTGATGGTATCTATGTACTCCTCTATCGGGTAATTGGTTACCGTAAAAAAGTGGTCCGCAACAATTTAAAGTTGGTGTTCCCTGAAAAATCAAAAAAAGAGCGACTGGTCATAGAGAAAAAATTCTTTGGGCATATGTGCGACATATTTCTGGAGATGATGAAAACCATGGGTATGAGCAAAAGGGAAATTCAAGAACGATTCACCGTTACCAATATTGAATTACTCAATGGTTTGGAAAAAAAGGGTGTCAATACCATGCTCATGCTTCCGCACTATGCAAGTTGGGAATGGGTGATATCCTTAAATCTTCAAATTATATCCAAAGGCTACGGTATCTATCAAAAAGTGGAAAACAAGTATTTTGATAAATTAGTTAGAGATATAAGAGGGAAATACAATACCGAACTCATATCCACTAGGGAATCCAGACGAATCCTTAAAGAGGCAAAAGAAAGCAAAGAACTTATGATGGTTGGTATCATTAGTGATCAGTCTCCTATGGTAAGTAAGGCAAAATATTGGACAGACTTCATGGGAATAGTCGTTCCCGCCCACGTTGGAGGCGAAGTAATCTGCAAAGCCAACAACTTTATTCCTGTCTACCTCAAAGTCCGTAAAAAGAAAAGAGGATATTACGAGGGTACATTTAAAATTCTTTCTGAAAACCCTACCGAAGTTCCCGATTATGAAATTACGGATGCCTTTCTACGAGAAACGGAAAAATCCATTCGGGAAGCACCGGAGTACTATTTCTGGACCCACAAACGCTGGAAACACAAAGACAAAGCGCCTAAATCATTGAAAAAGTGATATCTTGACAAGAGAAGATCACTGTCGATGAAAAAATCAATCATTATCTTTTTTTGTTTGGGAATTAGTCTATGCTTTGGACAAACATCCCCGAAACAAGTACCATCGGAAATCATGGAGGCTATCAAAAACGATGTTTGGGTGCCTTTTATGGAAGCTTACGACCAATTGGATTCACAAAAAATCAAGTCCATCCATACCCAGGATATTGTTCGGGTAACCATTTCCCAAAACAATATTGAATCCGGCAATCACTATCTGGAAGGCTTTGGTGGATTTTTAGATGGAGTAAAAGACCGAGGAAACCATTTGAGCATAGCTTTTGCGATTCTCACCACCGCCCTTAATTCCAATGAAAATATTGCATACCAAACCGGTTACTATCGTTTAAGTCGATATGATACAATAGATGCCGAACCTCAATATGTAGGTTATGGTTTTTTCAATGTTGGACTCCGCAAGGAAAACGGTACGTGGAAAATCTGGCTGGATTCCGATAGCCGCACCGATATTTCAGACAATGAATTTGAGAGTTCAAAAATCATCTATGAGTTGGAAAAATAGATTTATTCCAATCCTGCCACTTCCTTGATCTCACCGATGATTCTATCGGCCAAACCATCAGCTTCGTTCTGTGACTTTGCCTCGGTATAGATTCGGATAATCGGCTCTGTGTTCGATTTTCTTAAGTGTACCCAGTTTTCCGGGAAATCAATCTTTACTCCATCGATAGTGGATACCTCCTCATCTTTGTACTTGTTGTGCATGGCCTCCAAAAGTGCATCCACATCCAAGTCCGGCGTCAATTGAATTTTCTTTTTGCTCATAAAATAACTCGGATAGCTGGCTCGCAGTTCGGCCACAGTTCCTCCTCGCTCTGCCATCAGCATCAAGAACAAGGCTGTTCCTACCAAAGCATCACGTCCATAATGGCTTTCTGGGTATATGATTCCGCCATTTCCTTCCCCACCGATAATGGCATTGTTGGCCTTCATTTTGGTTACCACGTTTACCTCTCCTACTGCAGCGGCTTCGTACGTACCGCCATATTTTTCGGTCACATCGCGCAAAGCTCTCGAAGAAGATAGGTTGGAAACCGTATTTCCTTTGGTTTTGGACAACACATAATCGGCACAAGCCACCAATGTATATTCCTCGCCGAACATTTCCCCATCATTGCTGATGAATGCCAAACGATCTACATCCGGGTCGACCACAATACCAAAATCGGCCTTTTCCTCAACTACTTTTTTACAGATATCACCCAAATGTTGTTTTAAAGGTTCTGGATTGTGCGGAAAGTGTCCCGTTGGGTCGCAATAGAGCTTTACCACTTCTACCCCGAGTTCTTCAAGCAACTTGGGAATGGCAATACCTCCCGTGGAGTTCACACCATCCACCACAACTTTGAATCCAGCTTTTTTGATGGTTTCGGCATCTACCAAGGGTAACTCCAGCACTTCATCAATATGGATATCGATATAGGAATCATTTTTAATGATTTCCCCTAAATCATCTACCTCTGCAAACTCGAAATCCTCTTTCTCGGCCAAGGCAAGAATCTTCGCCCCCTGTTCCGCATCCAAAAACTCGCCTTTTTCATTCAATAATTTCAAGGCGTTCCATTGCTTGGGGTTGTGACTCGCCGTTAAAATGATGCCACCATCCGCTTTTTCCAAAGGAACCGCAATCTCCACGGTTGGCGTGGTGGACAATCCTAGGTCAATCACATCAATTCCAAGTCCCACCAAGGTGGAAACCACCAAGTTCTGGATCATCTCCCCAGATAAACGCGCATCCCTTCCAATTACAACCTTCAATTTATCATTCTCTGAATACGATTTAAGCCACGAGCCATAGGCAGCTGCAAATTTAACCGCATCAACAGGTGTTAAGTTGTCGTTTGTTTGGCCCCCAATGGTGCCTCGTATACCAGAAATGGATTTGATCAGTGTCATAATTGTTAAAAAAGTTTTTGCAAATATAGTTGGGCTTACCCGATTACATGTTTTGAATTTGTAAATTTCGACAGAAAAGGAATTTGCCCCGATGAACTTCTTAGCGCATATCTATCTCTCTTTTGATGATGAGGAAATAACTTTGGGTAATTTCTTTGCCGACCATATACGTGGTAACAAATACAAACATTTGCCGGACAAAATCCAGAAAGGCATCCTCCTCCACCGTGAAATCGACACATTTACCGATACACACCCTACAGTAAGACAAAGCAGCAAACGACTCCATAAAAATTACAGCCACTACAGCCGAGTGATCGTAGATATTTATTACGATCATTTTTTGGCCAAAAACTGGAGCGATTATTCGGATATGCCTTTGGATGAATACGTAGAAAACTTCTATGATCTATTGGAGGACAATTATGATATCCTCCCCATGGCCACCAAACGAATGATGCCCTACATGATTGCAGACAATTGGTTGCTCAATTATGCCAATTTAGCAGGAATCGACCGTGTGCTCAACGGAATGAACCGAAGAACCAAGAACAAGTCCCGAATGAATTTTGCCATTTTGGACCTTGAAGAACACTATACAGAATTCGAAAATGAGTTTACCTCCTTTTTCGAAGAATTAATTACTTTTTCCAACCAAAAATTTATTTCCCTATGCGAAGACTAACATTCCTCCTCCCCCTTATCTTATTCATCAATTGCAAGCAACAACCCGCAACACCTACAGGACTGGTCGCCGAAAAAGCCATGGTGGTATCAGCTCGTGAAGAAGCTTCACAATTGGCAGTCGACATCATGAAAAAAGGTGGAAACGCCTTTGATGCCATGGTGGCAACGGAACTAACCCTTGTAGTCGCCTATCCATTTGCGGGAAGCGTAGGTGGCGGTGGATTTATGGTCTACCGTAAGAATGATGGCGAGATTGGAGGAATTGATTATCGTGAAAAAGCTCCACTTGCAGCCCACAAGGATATGTATTTAGACTCCTTGGGCAATGTGATTCCAGGCATGAGCACTTCTGGAGGAACCGCAGTGGGGGTGCCCGGCACCGT
>CETR01132836.1_pt1 | contig 17263 bp, 16 predicted proteins | sample 531281 | NCBI WGS metagenome assembly CETR01 (sample SAMEA2622568, study PRJEB7988) | marine metagenome | biome: marine biome (ENVO:00000447); feature: mesopelagic zone (ENVO:00000213); material: "saline water (ENVO:00002010), including plankton (ENVO:xxxxxxxx)" | depth 696 m
TTCCCGCCCTGGGGGATTCTGCAGGAGCTGGTCGTGTAGGACTTGCCCAGCTGCAAATATACGACCTTTTATATTTGTGGCAATCCCAATTCATTCTTAATTTCGGTGTTTTAGGATTAACAATTTATGACACAAGCAGTAAGAACCATGGGCAAACTTTTTTCTATAACCGGGGCATTGCTCTTCTTTTTGGGATGCGGCGGAAGTGCCAACCCAGCAAAACATTTTTCCATTCAATTGGAAAACAAAGCCATACAGCAAAATCAGCAACTGGGTGTGGCGCTGAAGAACAAAAAAGAAATTGAAATTTCGGACTTACATTATTATATAGATGATAAGGAAATACCTGTGGAAAATGGAAAGTTGACCATGGACCTACCTACTTTGGGCAACAAAACCTTGGTCGCCAAGTTCAAAATTGAAGAACGGACCGTGGAAGTTGAAAAAGATTTCCGGTTATTAGCTGCCGCTGCCCCAGAGGTGTACACTTATGAAATCATCAATAGTTATCCGCACGATACGGGAGCATACACCCAAGGTTTGGAATTTCACAATGGCACTTTATATGAAAGTACGGGCAAGAGAGGTGCCTCCTCGGTCAGAAAAGTGAACTTTGAAACAGGCGAAGTCCTTCAAGGAATAGATATGGATGCTTCCGTATTTGGAGAAGGTATCACTATTATGAACGATAAACTCTACCAACTTACATGGCAGAGCGGTTTGGGATATGTGTACGACATCTCCAATCTGGAAAAAATCAAAAACTTTACCTATGGTAAAAGCCGTGAAGGATGGGGTCTATGCAACGACGGCGAAAAAATATTCAAAAGTGATGGCACCGAAAAAATATGGTTCTTGGACCCAGAGACGTTGGAAGAGCAAGGACATATTGAAACGGCCACCAACAAATCCATTTTCAACATGGCCAACGAGTTGGAATATGTAAACGGTAAAATCTACGCCAATGTGTACCAAAAAGAAAGCATGATGATCATTGATGCCACCTCAGGTGCCATTGAAGGGGTCATCAACTTTGGTGGACTCAAGAACAAAGTGAAAAAAGGTCCTGAATGGGACGAAGGCAATTCAGTTTTGAACGGAGTGGCCTATCATCCAGAACGGGAAACGTTTTTTGTGACCGGCAAAAACTGGGACAAGTTGTTTGAGGTAGAAATCCGCAAAAAAGATTGATGAAAACCTATTCGGAAGTTTTTGATGTTGTCCCAAGTGACCTGGACGATCTTAACCATGTCAACAATATAAGGTATGTGGAGTGGATTCAGGATATCTCCAAAAAACATTGGATGCATGTAACCTCCGAGGAAACCCAGAAATCCATGGTCTGGGTAGTTCGGAACCATAATATTACTTATCATAAATCCGCCGTGTTGGGACACACCATCCTGATGAATACATATATAAAGAGCAATAAAGGTCCTATCTCCATACGAATCGTGGAAATCAAAAACAAAGCAACAGATGAGCTGTTGGTCAAAGCGGTAACGGAATGGTGCTTATTGGATGCCAAAACCTTTCGGCCCAAACGGGTTCCAGAGGAAATCGAAGCGCTTTTTATGGACTAGAAAGCAATCTTATGCTTTAAGTCGCTGTATTTCATCGAAATATGGCCCTATATCCCAAAATCCACTGTCCAAAATTTTGAAGCGGCCTCAACAAATTGTAATATAGTAGTAAGCCAAACATGAACTAAACCTATTTGTTGAACCAATCAAACGCAATTATTACCCAATTTACATTCCAAATTTTCCAGAATTCAGCACCATAATATCGGTGGTTTTTTGAGATTGATTTCATCACGAAATTGGACCAAAAAAATCGAAGAAATAATTACAGATAATTTCGTTTTAACGATTTTTTATGGAAATGTGTAGGAAAATAGTCCGATTTAGGGGGAAACCCATAGTTTTTTTAAGGGAAAACTGCAACGAGTTTTTTTCATGCGTTAGTAACTTGCAATCAGCAAATTGCACATGGAATATACTTACAACATAATCGATTCGGATGCGAGCTCAAAGCTTCAGTTACAACTCTACTTGGAGGAGTTCGAGGATTTGGTTTGTGCAGAGGTGGACACCAGTGCTTCAAGTGGTCTCAATTCCATTTTAAAATACAACCCTGACCTTGTACTTATCAATCTTGGCGAGGATGGTATGGATTACTTCCAAATGATCACGGAACTGAACCAATACATGCAGACCCTTCCATTAATCATAGGATATGCCAAAACCAAAAAATATGCGTACAACGCCATTAAAAGTGGTTTTTTTGATTATTGGATCCTACCGCACAACGAATTTGATATTAGAAAGACAATTTTCCGCTTAAGGAAACTACATCCAAAACAAGATACTCCATCCACCATTTGCCTTAAATCTTACAAAGATTACAGATATCTGGATACCAAAAACATCCTTTACCTGAAATCCGACAACAATACCACCGATTTCTTTATGAAGGATGGCAATGTCATCAGCGCCTTTAAGACCTTGAAATCCTTTGAGGAAAAACTTCCCAAGGATTTTATTCGGGTGCACCAAAGTTATATCATAAATAGCAGGTATGTATCCCGTATCAACTACGGCAAATCCATTTGCAGCCTCAACCATGGCGAAGAGGAACTTCCTTTTTCCAAGACATATAAGGACAAAGTGGATCAATTAAAGGAAATGCTCTCCAAAACAGCAGCAAAGGCCCTTAATTAGCAAAATTCTTGCAGATTATCGTAGAATTCTAGCAGATTGACTAGAAATACTACGCCCCTTCCAGAAATACTTCCCCAGCTGAAAATGCCAGATACTTTAGCGGTATAAACTTAATTTTTTACCTAAAGACCTAATATTATGAAAAAAGTACTAAGCATTTTAGCCATGGCATTATTGACAATTGGATTCTACTCTTGTGAAGCCGAAACCGATGTACAGGACACTGAAGCCATGTTCGAACAAATAACTGTAGACCAGAACGCTTCTGACGATGATGAGGTAGATGTGGATGCTAGGGATAATGATTAATTAACCAAAATGTTTATAACCCCATCAACCAATTTTTTAAAAAATAGTTGTCTTGTATTAGTTCTTTCCGTGGTATTCTTTTACCAAAAGGACGAATCATTTAATGATGCTGAAAACATTCCGATAAATCAAATCAATTTCGAAGAGATTTATAAAAAAAAGTCGTTGCAGAATCAAATTCGAATGGGCTTTTTCAAGCATCGTTTGAAACGACTAAAGCAAAGTGCAAACGATACTCGTCAACTTTAATAAATTGGCATCAATTATAGAACCCAGCCCCAAACCTCTTATAGATTTGGGGCTTTTTTGTTACCTTGGATATACAAACGAACCCAATCACTTTGAAAACCGTAACCTTTATACTACTATTATTGTTTGTTTTGGGATGCGCTCAACATGAACCCAAGCAAGAGCCTGCCCACAATCCACAGGTTGATTCCATCCAAGAAATGGTCAACATTGCCAAAACGGCCAAAGAGTTATCCTTGGAGAATCGAAAATCATACTTGGAACAGGCAGAACAGATGGCTCTGAACATACCCAAAGACACTACAAAACTGGAACAACTTGCAAAGATTTCCTTGGCATATTTAAGAATAAAAGATTCATTGGGTTTTAGAAGGTCCAATCGCACCTTGTTAAAAATGGCAGAAGCATCAAGTGCAAGCAAAATATTGGGGTATTCGCATTGGGACTTGGCGATTTTCATGGAAGTCAAAGGGGTTACTGATAGTGCTTTCTATTATTATAGAAAAGCATTGGATAATTTTGAGGAATTGCCTTCGGATTCTACCTCCCAATCCCTTAAAGGACGCATGCTGTATAATATGGCAAGGATTCAAGACTCTTATAAGGATTATTTAGGCGGGGAAATCAGTGCCACAGCCGCAGTCAAGATTTTTGATAACCTTGAGGATAATTACAGATTGTACAATGCCTATAATATGTTGGGCGTCCTGGCCAATGGTATGGGGAATAGTGAAAAATCAATCGAATCCTATAACAAGGCCAAAGAATATTTAATCAAATCTGACAGGACAGATAAGAATGAACTTCTATGGAAAATTCAAAACAATATTGCTAATATTTATACAAATACTGGAGATTTAGTTAAAGCCAAGGAAACCTATGAACAACTATTGTCCAACCAAGATTTAAAAACTAAACTACCCGGCACCTACGAAAAAGCTCTTGGGAGTTTTGCCTATTCCGTACTTAAGGCTGACGCTGATGTAGAACGAGCCGAAGAAATTATCAATGAATCTTTTGAAGTGAATTCAGCAACCGGAGATCTTTATGATAGAGCCAGACTCCACTACTATTATGCTGAAATTTTGTCCGCTAAAAATGATACTACAAGGGCTATCTCCCAAGCTAAGGAAGCCTATGCCATCGCTAGGGAAACCTACAATAACGACCGGTCACTCGATGCACTGAAACTATTGACCCAACTGGATACTAACAATGCCTCTGCATACGCACAGGAATATTATGAATTGGATGAGGCCATAAGCGAGGAAGAACGCACGAAAAGGGACAAGTTCGGCAGAATCCGTATGGAAACCGATGACATCATAGAGGAAAACCAAATCCTTACCAAAGAAAAGCAGGTTTGGGCCTATTCCGCCTTACTCCTGATTGTGTTCGGGATGGGTTTCATGATCATTGTTTCCCTTTATGTGAGCAACAATCAACTCAAATTCAAACAACGTCAACAGGAAAGCAATCAGGAAATATACAACCTGATGCTCTCCCAACAGGGGAAATTCGAAGAAGGCAAACAACTGGAACAAAAACGGATTTCCGAAGAGCTGCACGATGGTATTTTAGGCGAAATGCTGGGGATTCGTTTGATCCTGAGCGGACTCAACGAGCGGGAAGACCCTGCTTCAGTTGAGCAACGGGCAGCACTTATCGAAAAACTCAGGGAGTTGGAAGAAGAGATAAGAACCATTTCCCATGAATTGAACCATGCATCGTACGAAAAATTTCATAATTTTATTGTGTCGTTGGAAGATATGATCGACGGTATTGAAAAATCCTCTGGTATAACTTGTTCCTTCAACTACGACAAGAAGGTTCCATGGGACAATTTGCTGGGAGACATCAAGATCAATGCCTACAGGATTATCCAAGAATCATTGAAAAACTGTGTAAAACATGCTAAAAGCAAGCATGTAAGCATTTCTTTTCAATCCATGGAAGACAACAAGTTGAAACTGACCATAACCGATGACGGTGTAGGTTTTGACATCAATAAAAAAAGGAAGGGAATTGGTCTCAAAAACATTATTTCGAGATGTAAAAAAATAAAAGGAACCTTGGACATTGACAGTAAACCGGGCAAAGGAACAACCATTAAAATTACCATGCCTGTTACGTACGTGGATGTAGAGACTTCGGAAAAAATAGATTTAATAAATGTTTAGTTCCCCAAATACAGCAACAGAACCTACCATGAAAACATTAAGAATACTTGCAATAGACGACCACGAAATGACCATGCTCGGGTATAAGTTCATACTCGAGGGCATTGAGTTCGATGGGCACAACATTATAGTGGATACCGCTACCTCCTACAACACAGGAAAAAAGCTTATCGAGGATTCGGTGGACACCTTTCAATACGACATCCTTTTCTTGGACGTGCAATTATTTGCACCAAACGAAGATCAACCCTACACTGGCGAAGATTTGGGCATCTTGGCACGTAAAATCGTACCTGATAGCAAGATTGTGTTCATGTCCTCCTTCAGCGATAACTTTAGGATAAACAGTATCCTTAAATCTGTTGACCCCGATGGATACTTGGTAAAAACGGATATAGACCCTAAAACACTTGAGGATGCAGTAAAAACCATAATGCTGGACCCTCCTTATTATTCTTCGAAGGCCTTGGGTGCCATCAGAAAGAAAATGGCCAACGACATCGAAATAGATGAAAAGGACAAGCAGATACTCTACCATCTTTCCAAGGGAACCAAGAACAAGGATTTGGAAAAATTCATCAGACTGTCCCCCTCTTCCATTGAAAACAGAAAACGACATTTAAAGAGCTTGTTCGGAACGGAAAATGAGAACGATCTAGCCTTGATTTTGGCCGCAAAAAACAGAGGTTTCATTTAAGAGTATTTCACACAAAAAACAGGATGGGCACATTTTGTGGTTGATCTACATCCGATTCTTCATAAAAATCTTACAAACAAGGGGAAAACCCCAGAATTTTTAAGGGTAATCTGCAATCCCGTGAAAAAGATTCATCCTAACTTTATGTGAAAAGAAATAGAGAACTCTTTACACATGCCATTCCCAAACAAATACAACGATAAATACAAGCAATTGGCCCCAAAAACTTTTGAGGCCATAGAGGGCTTGGATGATTTCATTAAAGATCTTGAAAGATATTTTTTCGGTACTGTTAAACTGAAGTGTAAGCACAATATTTTGGAAAACAGGTTGGATTTGGTGCTAGACCTACACTTTAACTTCAGTATTGCGGATTGCCTCAACCATTTTAACAATGGTGATTGGAGCAACTACAGCATTTCTGAGGAAAGTAGTTGTAATATTTGCGCTGCCATGAGGGACGCTCTCGAAAAATTAAATGAAAAAAGTACATATCCTGCCGATATTATGGAGACGTCGCTACACTTTACAGATACTTCCATTGTAATAAGCAGACTTTACTCCAATAGTATCACAGAACACATAGGCGACATTCTCTCGACCCTGAGCAAGCACTTTGTTTATTTTACCAAAGGATTGACGGAAATGCCCTATGAAATATTTGTCCCCGTTTTTGAAGACAAAACCATACAAGGCCATCAAACTAAAATGGACACAGAGACCAATTACTACACGTATTGGGGACTCTATTTTGAAAATGGCCCAGAAGAGCACGAAGCCCTCATCTACTCGTTGAGCAAAAAGAAATTTTACGAGGAAAGCATTTTTCTCTTCGAATAATATTCCACTAGCAAATACTAAGCACTGAACAAAGGTCGCGACTTCATCAAGTCGTTGACCTTTTGTTTTATTTCCGCAACCTTTTTCTCGTTTTCGGCATCGGTAATGATCTCATCGATAAAGCTTACGATGGTCTCCATATCTTCTTCCTTAAGACCTCTGGTGGTAATCGCAGAAGTACCAAAACGGATTCCCGAAGTGATGAATGGGGATTTATCGTCAAAAGGCACCATGTTTTTGTTTGCAGTAATATCTGCTTTTACCAATACTTGCTCCGCTTCCTTGCCAGAAATATCCTTGTTTCGCAGGTCAATCAACATCATGTGGTTGTCCGTTCCTCCGGAAATTACTTTGTAATCCTTGTCCATAAAGGCTTTGGCCATAGCAGCAGCATTTTTCTTTACCTGAACCATGTAGTGCAGGTATTCATCCGTAAGGGCCTCGCCAAAAGCGATGGCTTTGGCAGCGATGATGTGCTCTAAAGGTCCACCTTGGTTCCCCGGGAATACCGCCAAATCCAACAAACCTGACATTTTTCTCAAATTTCCATTTTTCAGCTTGATTCCAAAAGGGTTATCAAAGTTCTCTCCCATTAAAATAAGACCACCACGTGGACCACGTAAGGTTTTATGGGTTGTAGTGGTAACAATATGGCAATGAGGAATAGGATCGTTCAAAATGCCCTTGGCAATCAATCCTGCAGGGTGTGAAATATCGGCCAACAAAATAGCGCCAACACTATCTGCAATCTCACGGAATCGTTTAAAATCCATGTCTCTGGAATAGGCAGATGCACCAGCAATAATCAATTTGGGCTTTTCCTTATCGGCAATCTCTTGGATTTTATCATAATTCAATAGACCCGTTTCCTCATCCACCCCATAAAAAACAGGGTTGTACAATTTTCCAGAGAAATTAACGGGAGAGCCATGGGTCAAATGCCCTCCATGAGACAAATCAAACCCCAAGATAGTGTCTCCTGGGTTAAGACACGCATGGTACACCGAGGCATTGGCCTGCGAGCCTGAGTGTGGTTGTACATTCGCATATGCCGCTCCGAACAATTCCTTCGCTCGGTCAATAGCTAACTGCTCCACTTGATCCACCACTTCGCAACCACCATAATAGCGCTTTCCTGGGTATCCTTCGGCATATTTGTTCGTAAGTACGGAGCCTGCGGCTTCCATTACCTGCGGACTTACAAAGTTTTCGGAAGCTATCAGTTCAATACCTTCCAACTGTCTTTCCTTCTCTTGCGCTATAAGTTCAAAAATCTTCTGGTCTCGTTGCATGTTTCCCATTGTTTTATTAAGGGCGTAAAATTACGAATTGAAAGGGGATTTCCATCTATAAAAATGAGCTTGGAGTCTAATTTTATCAAATGACAATTAACAATTTTCAAAAGTATCGTGATTACTCCCCAGCCCTTTGAATTAAAGGATTTCGAAATAAAATATACTAGCGCGCGACCTTTTTCGTTGATAGGGTGTGGATTTTTGGCACAGCTATTGAATTCCCCTAAACAACCATAAAGTTGACCATTATGAAAAAACTTTTACTCTTAACCACAATTATAGTTTTAAGCGCATGTAGTGGCGTAAAGAAAACACAGGAAGCCCTGAATACTGGAAATTATTCCACGGCAATGAACAAAGCCATTAAAAATTTGGCCGAGAACAAGACCAAAAAAGGGCATCAGGAGTACATTGTTTTGCTGGAAGAAGCATTTGCCAAAAACACGGCAAGGGAGCAGCAGGAAATTGCATTTCTTCAAAATGATGGCAACCCAGCCAACTTGGAGACCATCTACAATAAATATTTGCAGTTGAAGCAAATCCAACAACGTATCAGACCACTATTGCCGCTGTATATTAATGATGAAGGCAGAACTGCCGAATTTAATTTTGTGAACTACGACAACAAAATTTTGAACACCAAGGACGATTTATCCGAGCATTTATATCAAAACGCTTCGAATTTATTGGCATCTGCTAAATACAAAGCGGATTACAGAACAGCATATGAAGATTTGAAATACCTGCAGGAAATAAACCCAGGCTACAGGGAAACCGTGGCAAAAATGGATGAAGCCTACAATAAAGGATTAGAGTTTGTTAGGGTTCAGATAGCAAATCAAACACAACAAATCATTCCCGAGCGTTTGGAAACGGAACTATTGGACTTCAATGCCTTTGGAATTGACAACTTCTGGTTGCAATACCACACCAACCCGATTGAAAATGTAAAATACGATTACGCCATGAACCTCGATTTCATGGAAATCAATGTATCTCCGGAGCGAATCAACGAGACACAAGTCATCAAGGAAAGACAAATAAAGGATGGCTGGGAATACCTTTTAGACGACAATGGAAATGCCGTAAAAGATAGCTTGGGCAACAAGATAAAAATTGACAAAATGCGGACAGTAACGTGTAAACTGTTCCAATTCACACAAACCAAGACCGCACAAATTGGGGCTAAGGTCAGTTTTACGGATTTGAGAAGCGGACAGGAAATCAACTCCTACCCCCTATCCAGCGAGTTCTTGTTTGAGCACATTTTTGCCAACTATCAAGGCGATAAAAGAGCTTTGGAAGATGATTTGATGCTCTACTTGAATGCTAGGGAAGTTCCCTTCCCATCCAACGAACAAATGGTGTACGATGCAGGCGAAGACCTTAAACTGCGACTCAAGAACATCGTCTCAAAATATCAGTTCAACTAAAAGATTGTGTCACATCGAGCGCAGACGAGATGTATTAAGTTCTCGACTGTAGTTTATCTTGAGCGAAGTCGAAAGGCTCGAAATGACATCAATTTCTTCTCATTTATACATACTTCGTAAAATCAGTATCCGAAATGGCACCGTGTGATGTATGAAAAACCACCTCTCCATTTTTTATTATCAATAATTGAGGGGATTCGTGCCGAACCCCGAACTTATCCTCAATAGCCTTCGATACATCCCTATGACTCTGTATCGTTAAAAAATAAAGGTCAATGTCCAAATCCATATCATAAGATTCGGTAAAAATGTTCAATACCATCCTGCTAATGCCGCAGGTGCTGGAATGTTTATAGATAACTTGAGGCTTATACTTAGAATTTTCCGTTATGGTTTCCAATTGGTCCAAAGACGTTAACTGAATCCAAGGCAACTCCTTCTTTTCCTTTGTCGTTTTCTCCTTCTTTCCGAAGACGCTGTCAAATATTCCCATATCACAAATTTACAAGTTAAGTCGTGAGCAAACAAAAAGCTTACAACTGACTAAATGTCTTGCTATTTCTGGTTTCATCGGACATTTTGACGGTGTAAATGCATTGGTAAGGTTGTTGACATAATAGAGAAAAACAACGACAATGAACTTTAATAATTTTACCATAAAATCACAGGAGGCCATTCAAAGGGCCCAGCAGTTGGCCCAAGAATTTGGGCATCAACAAATCGAGAACGAACACTTGTTTAAGGCCATTGCCGAGGTCGATGAAAACGTGTTGCCTTTCATATTGAAAAAATTGAACGTCAACACCAACCTCATCAATCAAATATTGGACAAGGAACTCCAGAGCTTTTCAAAAGTATCAGGAGGGGAAATCATGCTTTCCAGAGAAGCTGGAAAAACCGTCAACGAAGCGAGCATTGTTGCCAAAAACATGGGCGATGAATATGTTTCCGTTGAACACCTGTTATTGGCCATTTTCAAATCCAAGAGTAAAATCGCCCAAATCCTAAAAGATCAGGGCGTGACCGAAAAAGATTTGAAAGCTGCCATCGAAGAGTTACGCAAAGGCGGTAAGGTAACTTCGCAAAGCGCAGAGGAAACCTATAACTCCTTGGATAAATACGCTAACAACCTCAACCAAATGGCCGATAGCGGCAAATTGGACCCCGTAATCGGACGTGACGAGGAAATCCGTAGGGTATTGCAGATTTTATCCCGACGTACAAAGAACAATCCAATGTTGGTGGGTGAGCCCGGTGTAGGTAAAACCGCTATTGCCGAAGGTTTGGCACATCGAATCATTCAAGGGGACGTACCCGAAAACCTAAAGGACAAGGTCATTTATTCTTTGGATATGGGTGCACTTATCGCAGGTGCCAAATACAAGGGTGAGTTCGAGGAACGTTTAAAAGCCGTGATTAAAGAGGTTACCTCATCGGATGGAAACATTGTGCTCTTTATTGATGAGATTCATACACTGGTAGGTGCTGGTGGCGGACAAGGTGCCATGGATGCTGCAAACATCCTGAAACCAGCCTTGGCACGTGGCGAGTTGAGAGCCATTGGCGCCACTACATTGGATGAATACCAAAAGTATTTTGAGAAAGACAAAGCCTTGGAACGTCGATTCCAAAAAGTAATGGTCGACGAGCCTGATACCGAAAGTGCCATTTCCATCCTAAGGGGAATCAAGGAAAAATATGAGGCACACCACAAGGTTCGGATCAAAGATGATGCGGTAATTGGTGCCGTGGAGCTATCACAACGCTATATTACCAACAGGTTCTTGCCCGATAAGGCCATCGACCTTATGGACGAGGCTGCTTCCAAACTTCGTATGGAAATCAACTCCAAACCCGAGGAATTGGATGTGCTCGACCGTAGAATAATGCAGTTAGAGATTGAGTTGGAGGCCATCAAAAGGGAAAACGACACGTCTAAATTGAAAACCTTGAACTTGGATTTGGCCAACCTCAAAGAGGAACGCAACGAAATCTTCGCCAAATGGGAAAGCGAGAAAACCGTAGTGGACAATATCCAAAAAACGAAAGAGGACATTGAAAACTATAAAGTTGAGGCTGAACGTGCCGAGCGAAACGGCGATTACGGAAAAGTGGCCGAATTACGGTACGGGAAAATAAAAGAAGCCCAAGAGCGATTGGAAAAACTCCAAGATGAATTGGCAGAACAGCAAACAGCGGGTACATTGATCAAAGAGGAAGTAACCTATGAGGATATTGCCGAAGTGGTCGCCAAGTGGACCGGTATTCCCGTGAACAAGATGATGCAGAGCGAACGCGAAAAACTGTTGCAACTGGAAGATGTACTGCACAAACGCGTAGTAGGTCAGGATGAGGCGATTATCGCCGTATCCGATGCCATTCGAAGAAGCAGGGCAGGATTACAAGATGCCAAAAAACCCATTGGTTCGTTCCTATTTCTGGGTACAACAGGTGTAGGTAAGACCGAGTTGGCCAAAACCTTGGCAGCCTATCTGTTCGATGATGAAAACGCCATCACACGGATTGATATGAGTGAATACCAAGAGCGTCACTCCGTTAGCCGATTGGTGGGAGCACCTCCAGGATATGTTGGTTACGATGAAGGTGGTCAGCTAACAGAAGCCGTAAGACGTAAACCCTATTCCGTAATCTTGTTGGATGAGATTGAAAAAGCACACCCTGACACCTTCAACATACTATTGCAGGTGTTGGATGAAGGTAGGTTGACCGACAACAAAGGTCGCGTAGCGGATTTCAAAAACTCCATCATTATTATGACGAGCAATATGGGAAGCCACATTATCCAAGAGAAGTTTGAAGATGCCGTAGATGTGGAAAGTGCTTCCGAGGCAGCAAGGGTAGAAGTGCTGGGATTGCTCCGCAAGACCATCAGGCCCGAGTTCCTCAACCGTATTGATGACATCATCATGTTTGCTCCATTGAGCAAATCGGACATCAAGGATATTGTGGGATTGCAGTTGGAACATTTAAAGAAAATGTTGGCCAAGCAGAACATTACCCTCGATGCCACCGAAGAAGCCATTACATATTTGGCTGCAAAAGGTTTCGACCCGCAATATGGAGCGCGACCCGTAAAAAGATTGATTCAGAAAGAGGTCTTGAACAACCTTTCCAAGGAGTTGTTGTCAGGAAAAATAACTTCAGACAGCATAGTGCTCTTGGACTCTTTTGATGATCAATTGGTATTTAGAAATCAAGATGAATTGGTAGAGTAATTCTACAAATAAGTTTCAGTCAGGAAATCCCCTCCCCTAACTTTTTGGGAGGGGATTTTTATTTATATCAAATTTCTTCATCAAAATTTTAGAATTCCACAACTTTCGTATGCCATTACATTTAAATCCTTATTTTAGCTCAAAACCATTTCCTGAATATGCCACTAATCATTGCCGTTCTAGGTATTTTACTGCTCTTCTTGCTCATCGCAAAATTTAAACTCAACGCCTTTCTCTCATTCATTATCGTATGCCTCTTCGTTGGTATCTTCCAAGGGATGGAATTGGGTAATTTAGTGCAATCCATACAACGGGGAATTGGCAATACATTAGGCTTTCTGGTCCTTATACTTGGACTTGGGGCCATGTTGGGAAAATTGGTGGCCGATAGCGGTGCCGCCCAACAAATCACAACACAATTGGTCGCTAAATTTGGTGTAAAGCACGTACAATGGGCCATGGTAATCACAGGATTTATCGTAGGTATCCCAATGTTCTACTCCGTGGGCTTTGTTATTTTGATTCCTTTAGTGTTTACGGTCGCTTTTTCAACAGGACTGCCCTTGCTTTACGTAGGATTGCCCATGCTTACCTCCTTATCGGTAACCCACGGGTACCTTCCGCCCCATCCCGCGCCAACAGCTATAGCGGCTATGTTCAATGCGGACATTGGAAAAACTTTGATATACGGACTCATCGTGGCCGTACCCGCCATTATTGTTGCGGGACCGTTATTTGCCCGAACCATAAAAAAGATTGAGGCCAAGCCTCTAAAAGAATTTTACAATGCCGAACCCATACCTGAAGAGGAACTGCCATCGACTGCAGTAAGTATTTTAACAGCGCTCTCCCCGATTATCTTTATTGGGATTGGTATTGTAGCTGAACAATTTTTGGAAGAAGGATTACTCAGAAATATTTTGACCTTTATCGGCAATCCTGTGATCGCCCTGTTGATTTCAGTCCTAATTGCTATTTACTCCTTGGGATTGGCCAAAGGCAAGGAAATGAGCACCATTATGAATTCGTTGTCCGCTTCCGTTTCCAGTATCACCATGATTCTTTTGATCATCGCTGGGGCCGGAGCATTAAAGGAAGTGCTGATTGACAGTCAAGTAAGCGATTACATTGCAGATAGTTTAAAGGATTCCAGTATCTCACCTTTGGTGTTGGCCTGGCTCATTGCAACTGCCATACGGGTTAGTGTGGGGTCGGCAACCGTGGCCGGACTTACCGCAGCTGGTATTGTGCTCCCACTGGCCTCGGGGACGGGAACAAGTCCAGAATTAATGGTTTTGGCCATTGGCTCGGGAAGTTTAATGCTTTCCCATGTCAACGATACCGGTTTTTGGATGTTCAAGGAATATTTCAATCTTTCGGTCAAGGAAACCTTGTCCACTTGGACTGTTATGGAGACCTTGGTAGGCGTCATGGGGCTTTTGGGCGTCTTGGCCATCAACAGTATAATCTAACAATATATAATATGGAATCACCATCACAACGCATGGAGGCCTTGAACCTCCAATTACCCCCTGCTCCGCCACCTGCGGGCGTGTATCGACCTGTTTTAGTGGTCGACAATTTTCTATACGTATCAGGTCAAGGTCCTGTTAATTCAGATAGCTCTTTGATGATAGGCCGTGCGGGCGAAGACCTTGATGAGGACCAGGCTAAATTAGCGGCTCGCCAGGTAGGGTTGACCATGTTATCCACCATCACAACACATTTTGGGAGCTTGGATAAAATCAAAAGAATGGTAAAAGTATTGGGTATGGTAAATTGCACCCCTGATTTTGGCAAACAGCCCTACGTAATCAATGGTTTCAGCGAATTGATGGTTGATATCTTCGGGGAAGACCATGGAATCGGGGCACGAAGTGCGGTCGGGATGATGCTCCCCAACAATATTGCCGTAGAAATTGAAGCTGTATTTGAACTTCACCAATAACACCTTACATGTTTATATTTGATGCCCATCTTGACCTTGCCATGAACGCTCTTGAATGGAACAGAGACCTTAGACTTTCCGTTCCAGAAATACGGGAATGCGAACAGGGTATGACCGACAAACCCGACCGTGGCAAGAATACTGTTTCCCTCCCCGCTATGCGGAGAGGCAACATCGGGTTGTGTATGGCCACGCAAATCGCACGCTTTGTAGAGAAAGACAGTTCCCTCCCTGGTTGGAACTCACAGCATCAAGCTTGGGCACAGACACAAGGGCAGCTGGCGTGGTACAAGACCATGGAAGCCGCAGGCGAAATGGTTCAAATTAAGGACATTGAAAGCTTGGAATCCCATCTCAAACTTTGGAAAAGTGATGAGCCCAACAAACCGATTGGTTACATTTTAAGTTTGGAAGGTGCCGACTCCATTGTAGACCTGAGCTATTTGGAAAAATCATACGAATCAGGACTCCGTGCCATTGGACCAGCCCATTATGGCCCAGGTATTTACGCTCATGGCACGGATTCGGTAGGAGGCATAGGTCAAAAAGGAAAAGATTTGCTCAAAAAAGTGGAAGAGCTCAATATCATCTTGGATGCCACCCATCTATGCGATAAAAGCTTTTGGGAGACCATGGACGTGTACCATGGCCCTCTTTGGGCCAGTCATAATAACTGCAGAAAATTAGTGGACCATAATCGGCAGTTTTCCGATGAGCAAATCAAAGAGCTTATCAACAGAAAAGCTGTAATTGGTGTTGCACTGGATGCATGGATGATGGTTCCCGATTGGATTCGCGGTAAATCCACCCCAAAAGACATGAACGTCACCTTGGAAATTGCCGTTGATAATATTGACCATATTTGTCAATTGGCTGGGAACACCGATCATGTTGGCATCGGAACAGATTTAGACGGTGCTTTCGGAAAAGAACAGACCCCATGGGACTTGGACACTATTGCTGATCTTCAAAAAGTTCCAAGCATGTTGGCCAAAAGAGGTTACACCAACTCAGATATTGAAAAAATAATGAATCAAAATTTCATCAATTTTCTAAGAAACGTTTGGTCTTAAATATTGCTTCTCATCGGTCACCCCTCCAACAATCTGTAAAAACATTTTCCCAAACCCCAATATTTTGCCCCAAAAAGTAAGGAACTTGTTAAAATAGAGTGTTTTGGACAATTTAATACCAAACAGTATGTGTTTTTTTATATATTAGTTTCGACCAACAGCAACCTAGAGGATGACCAAGAAAGCAGAAAGAACCACCGCTTACATTATCGAGACCGTAGCCCCCATCTTTAATCGCCACGGTTATATAGGCACCAGTATGAGCGACCTTACAGAGGCCACTGGGCTTACCAAAGGTGCCATTTACGGCAATTTTGAAAATAAAGAAGCCCTAGCGCTATCCGCCTTTGAGCACAATAGGAATATTTTGCTTCAAACCATCGATAACAAATTGGATATTGGGATTGAAGCCTTGGATAAACTATTCTCCCTGCTGAGCTTTTACAAACAATATGATGTCTTCACACTGCCATTGGGCGGGTGCCCACTTTTGAATGTTGGTGTGGATGCACAAAGCAATAATAAGCTACTGGCTGCAGCGGTAAAGGAAACCATCAAGGAGATTGAAGGGAAAATTGCCCTTATATTGGAAAATGGTGCCAAACAAAACGAAATAAAACTTCCTGTTCCGCCACTGCAATTTGCCAAACAATTCTTTACCATGATTCAGGGTGCCGTAGCCATGAGTACTATGACACAGGATAGAAAGTATTTGGTCAATACAGTTACGTATTTGGAGTATTTGGTTAAACAGGAACTTAAAAAGTAACTAGTTACCTTTTACTCTAAAGATCCAAGTCTTATCCGCATACTTACCAAAAAACTTGCTGTCTCTGGCTTTTCTTGCCTCATCCATGGTATTGTACCGTTCCAAATACACATAATTATATTTATTGAAACTTCTGTAAAAAGATTTTGGTTCCAGACCTTTTTCCCGCAGTGTTTTCATAAAGTTTTCGAAGTACTTTTTGGTTCCATAAACATTCGCAATCAAATAGAAGCCAGGCTCTAAACCATCTTCGCTTTCAACCTCCTCATACCTTTCATTGGGCCTTACCTCTACTTTTTGGTTTTGCAAACGCGCAATACTATCTTTTTTGCGCTGAAGCTCCAATTGCTCCTTGATGCGTTGCACTTCGGCTATGGAATCCCTTTTACGTTGTAACTGTCTTCTTCGTTCCAGCTCACGTTGTTCCTGCTCTCTCCTTTGTTGTTCAATTTCTTCTTCCCTACGGTCAAGCCCCTCATCTACTTCCGCTTCGGGCAACACTTCTTCAGAA
>CETR01135762.1_pt1 | contig 17076 bp, 19 predicted proteins | sample 531281 | NCBI WGS metagenome assembly CETR01 (sample SAMEA2622568, study PRJEB7988) | marine metagenome | biome: marine biome (ENVO:00000447); feature: mesopelagic zone (ENVO:00000213); material: "saline water (ENVO:00002010), including plankton (ENVO:xxxxxxxx)" | depth 696 m
CGCCGATACGATGACCAACGCCGCCGTCCATAACCTTATATGCATCAAAAACAAAAAGATAGGAAACGCCGCTCGAGCATCTACGATAAAAAAACGCGCGCTCCTAGCTGAATCACGCCAGTGCGCTGTAACTGAAAAATTATCGGCCATACTTATTTCCTAATAAAATTCACATCATTTAAGACTTAAACCGTTGCTGTTTTTAAGTATAGTCTTAAATTAAAGCGATTTAATTACCAGGGGTATGACTGTAGGCATCTTTTCTTGGCGGCAAACATTGCGCCAAAATATCCGCAAGATTAGATTTTTGCTCCACTGACTTAGAAGAACACGGCGCTGATGTCGCGATAGGAGATGCGGTATTTGGTTGAATGGGTGATTGCAAACCTTTGAGCATACTTAGCGTACTTGCCATACATAACCTTAATTAATGAGATATTTGTTAAACTTTAACACACTAACATTAAGTTTTTATTAAGTAAAAGAATTAATAATCAGCAAAATCATCCAATTCTTTTTGTAAATCTAAATCATCAAGTAAATTTTCTAAGCGTCGTCTGGCATCTAAATCATGATGATTAGAAAAATCTAAATTCATTTTATGTTCATGAAAAACTTCTTCATTGAATTCTTCTTCAAGATATAATTCGCTCATAGGACTCCTAACGATTAATTAAACATTATGAACAATTAAAAAAGCGTATATACCTTATTTTTTTTTAATAATCTAGTCTCTTTTGTTTTAAATTTTAGTCTTAATCTCAAGCCTTAAATCTTGTAATCACACAATAACTTAGGCACTATCTTATTTTGTTTTTATCACTTAGCTTTTTGACAATGGTAGATTATTTTAATCAGTCATTAAGAAAAACCTATCAGCGCCTACGGCAATCATGTTCTGTTACAGAGCAACAACAAGCCTCTTATGCTATTTTCAAGCAGCTCAAAACATTATCCCGTTACCGATATGCCAAAAATCTGGCGCTTTATTATGCGGTGCAACGTGAGATATGTTTGAAATCAGTTTGGTTAAGTGCTGCCTCGCAGGGAAAACTTTGTTATTTCCCCAGTGTCACAGCTGAAAAAACACTGGTCTTTTTACCTGCGACACCTAAAACACCCTTCTCACCTAACAAATTTAACATTCCCGAACCAGTTGTTGATATAAAAAAGGCTACCAATCCTGATACGTTAGATATTATTTTTGTACCATTAGTTGCATTTGATTTATATTGCACAAGACTTGGCATGGGAGGCGGTTATTACGATAGAACACTAGCTTGTGTAACACGCCCTTTACTTGTTGGTGTGGCTTATGACTTTCAGCGTCATTTTTTCTTGCACGCACAACCTTGGGATATACCTTTGGATGCGATTGTCACCGAACGTACTATTTATTGGAAACCAACATGACTCATTACTGGGTATTTAAATCAGAACCAACCTGCTTTAGTCTGACTGACTTAAAAAATGCACCCAAACAAACCTGTGCCTGGGATGGTGTGCGCAATTATCAAGCCCGAAATTTTATACGAGATGTGATAGCACCTGGTGATGAAGTATTTTTTTATCATTCTAATTGTCAGGCGCCTGCGATTGTAGGGTTAGCTCAAGTCAGCAGCAAACCCTATCCTGATCATACAGCCTGGGATGCTAGTAATGCTCATTATGACCCCAAAAGTACCGAGCTTAATCCGCGGTGGTATATGGTGGATATCACGTTTAAGCGTGAATTGAGGCAGCCTTTAACCTTAACCATGCTGAAATCTTATTTGCCGTTACAAGAGATGATTTTGCTGCGCAAAGGTAACAGACTTTCTATTTCACCTGTTACGCCACATGAATATGACTTTATTCTAAATTTAACAGCTTAATTTTTATCAACACAAATCTATAATGTTAGCTTTTTTTAAGCTAGACTGTAGCTATTTTTTAAATTTTGGTGATGCCATGCTAAATTCAACCTATCTTGATTCACTAACACAAAAACTCATAGCAGTTCTGCCTGTTAACTTGCAACAAGTTGAGCAAGACATCCAACATAATTTTAAAGCGCTGCTACAAAGTGCTTTTAATCAACTAGATTTGGTCTCTCGTGAAGAATTTGATGTACAAACCAAAGTATTGGCGCGCACTCGTGCTAAAGTTGATGCTCTATACGAAGAAATAAATGCCTTACAAGCGTTAAAAAAAGATGATTGAATAAGTTTTAAAAAAATTTAAGTCCAACTTTTGCTTTTAGGAAAAATCCATGAACCTTGCTTTGATTAAAACTCGCACATCAATTGGTATCCAAGCACCATTGGTTGCTGTTGAAGTCCATTTATCCAATGGTCTGCCTTCTTTTACCATTGTCGGCTTACCGCAAACGGCAGTAAAAGAAAGTAAAGATCGCGTCAGAAGTGCCATTATTAATAGTCAATTTGATTTTCCAAGCCGCAAAATAACGGTCAATTTATCACCAGCGGATTTACCCAAAACAGGTTCAGGCTTTGATTTACCCATTGCCATTGGCATTTTAGTGGCCTCAGGACAAATTTCTGCTGATAAACTTGATTCGCATGAATTTGTCGGTGAGTTGGCCTTATGTGGGGATTTAAATAAAATTACCGGAATTATTCCCATCATTGTGGCTGCCAAACGCGCCAACCAACATTTAATTATTGCTAAAGCTAATAGCGATGAAGCACAATTAACGCAATACACCAAAGTGTACACCGCCTCCCATTTGCGTGAAGTGTGTGCCTATTTAATGCATCAGCAAGCGCTCTGTGCCATACCTTATCAACCTGATTGTCCACGTATTGATGGCCCCATTGATTGGTCAGATATTAAAGGTCAACATCATGCCAAACAAGCCATGCTGATTGCAGCCAGTGGCGGCCATAGTATTTTATTAAGTGGTCCGCCTGGTAGCGGTAAAACCATGCTTGCCAAGCGTTTTATAACCCTTTTACCTGATTTAAACGATGAAGATGCCCTAGAGTGTGCGGCCATTAACTCAATTGTAGGCCGTGCGCGAACGCTCAAAGAATGGCGAGTTCCTCCTCTGCGTGCGCCTCACCATACTGCCTCATCCATGGCGTTAGTAGGTGGTGGTAATCCACCCAGGCCTGGTGAAATTACGCTTGCCCACAAAGGTGTTTTATTTCTTGATGAGCTACCAGAATTTAATAAATCTGTATTAGAAACGCTTAGAGAGCCGCTTGAATCTGGTCATATTTGTATCTCAAGAGCAGGCATGCAAACAGAGTATCCGGCTGATTTTCAACTGATTGCCGCCATGAACCCCTGCCCTTGCGGGCAAGCTGGTAATCCACAAGCACAATGTGTTTGCTCGCCACCTTTTATTCAACGATATCTACATAAATTATCCGCCCCTTTTCTCGACAGAATTGATTTACAAGTTCATGTACAAGCACTATCTAGCAAAGAATTACTAGAATCAAGTTGTGAAGTTGAACCTGAAAGCTTTAAATTACGTCAGCAAGTCACAGTGCTTAGGTTACGGCAAATCAAGCGTCAAGGTGTCATCAATGCTCATCTATCCCCTAAAGACGCTGAGCGGGTTTGTATGCTAACGAGTGATTCTAAAGAATTTTTAAGCCGTGCTCTGGCCAAACTAAAATTATCAGCTCGTGCTTATCAACGCTTATTAAAAGTAGCACGCACGATTGCTGATATAAATAACGAGCAGGAAGTCAGCAAACGCACATTACAACAAGCTTTGTCATTCAAGCAAACCTTATAGAAATAATACTTTTTATCTAGGCGCGCTGAATATCAAAAGCGAGTACCTGGCTAATTTTATTCTGCTTTAGGGCACATGCTATCAACCGGTCAACCCCTAACGCCACACCACTACATGCCGGTAGCCCCGCTTCAAGGGCGCCTAACAAATACTCATCCATATAAGCTTCGGGTAACTGCATGGCGTGGCGCTGCGCGATATCTTGGGCAAATCGCTGACGTTGGGATGCGGCATTAGTTAATTCGTGAAAACCATTAGCAAGCTCCACACCTTGATAATAAATTTCAAAACGCTCAGCAACTTGTCCGTTAATTTGGGCAAGTGCAGCTTGAGAAGCTGGAAAATCATAAATAGCAAGGGGGGCTTTGTCTTGGGCATAGAAAGGTTCTACCACATGGCTCATTAATAAAAATAAATGCATATCTTTATCTTGTTCATGTTCGAGTGTTTTGGCCAAACCAAAACGTGCTAGGCAAGCTTTAAGTTCAGCTAAGTTGGTATTAAATGGGTCAAGTGCGCAACTTTCAAGAAAAGCCTGTTGGTAGGTTTTTTTTCGTAGGGGTGGGGTATTTAGAATAAGCTTTAAAAAAGCATCCACCTCATCCATTAATTGATGATGATCAACACCTAATTGATACCATTCAAGCAGCGTAAACTCAGGATTATGCCATCGCCCTAATTCATCATCGCGAAACACCCGCGCCAACTGAAAGATAGGTCCGCTGCCCGCGGCTAATAAACGCTTCATATGGTATTCAGGTGAGGTTTGTAAGCAATAGGATTGCTGCCTAAACGTTGCTTTTATATTCGCCAAATATACATCGGTAACACCATATTGCCCCATAATTGGCGTTTCGACTTCAAGATATTGACGGCTCAAAAAAAACGTACGAATGGTTTGCATCAATACCGCACGTTGGCGCAGAGCATCGAGGGTGGCTGAGGGTTGCCAGCGCATTAATAAAAGATACCTAATTCAAGGCGCGCAACTTCGGACATACGCTCTTGCGTCCAGGGTGGATCCCATACCAACTCAACGGTACAGTCACTAATACCTTCGACTGTATTCACCGCATTTTCAACCGTTCCAGGAAAAGTTTGGGCCACAGGGCAACCCGGGCTTGTAAGTGTCATTTGAATATGGGCATGATACTCAGCATCAATCTCTACATGATAAATTAAGCCTAAATCGTAAATATTGGTGGGAATTTCTGGATCAAACACTGTTTTGAGTGCTGCGATGACCGCCTCTTCTAATTTTGCTTTGTTCGGCTTTTTTTTAAATCCCAACATGCTTTATTACTCCGTGGTAATAGTCTTGATTGACTTATTTAACGCCGCATCAAGCGTATGCCAGGCCAGTGTGGCACATTTAACACGCGCAGGATAAGCTTTCACGCCCATCAAAACCGTTAATTTATCCAGTGTTTTAGCAGGCAGATCAGTTTCTTGGGTCATCATTGTGTAAAAAGCATCAAATAGCTTGCGTACCTCGGCAATAGATTGACCTTTGATGCTATCGGTCATAAGCGAAGCTGAAGCTTGAGAAATGGCACAGCCGCATCCCTTAAAGCTGCTTTCAATGACTCTGTCATGTTCAATTTTTAAAAAAAGGGTTAGTTTATCACCACACAAAGGGTTAAAACCGTTGGCATAAGTTGTGGCGTCAAGCATCTCATAATGGTTACGTGGATTACGGTTATGGTCGATAATAACTTCTTGATACAGTTCACGTAAATCTAAACTCATGCAAATACCTCTTTAACCTGGGCAAGAACGGCCATAAAAGCATCAATTTCGGCAAGCGTATTATAAAACGATAATGACAAGCGCGTGGTAGCTGCAACACCGTAAAAATCCATGATCGGCATGGCACAATGATGTCCACTACGAATGGCCACACCTTGTGTATCTAAAATAGTGCCAATGTCATGGGCATGAATGGTCGGATGCACAAAAGATACCACTGGTACCTTATCATTTGCCTCACCAATCAAACGATAATCACCTAATCTCTTTAATGATTCAGTAGCATGGCAACAAAGCTGATGCTCATAGGCCATGACCTGCGTCATATCAAGCGAGTCTAAATAATCGATGGCTGCACCCAAACCAATCACGCCTTCAATGTTAGGCGTGCCTGCTTCAAATTTAGCTGGAATGGGCGCGTACTCAGTTTTAGCAAAAGTAACATACTGAATCATTTCGCCACCACCTTGATAAGGTCGCATTTCTTCAAGCCAACATGTTTTGCCCCATAAAACGCCAATGCCAGCAGGCCCATACATTTTATGGGATGAAAAAGCATAAAAGTCGCAATCAAGTGCGTGAATATCAATAGGTAGATGAGCGGTCGCTTGCGCGCCATCAAGTAAAACCGGGACTTGATGTTCATGCGCTATATCAATCATCTTTTTCACAGGATTGATGGTACCCAACGCATTGGACGCATAACTTAAAGCCACAAATTTTGTGCGTGGGGTGAATTGCTGGGCATATTCTTCTAATAAAATTTCACCTTTTTGATTGATAGGTGCGACTCGCAATGTGGCGCCTGTTTGCTGACAAACAAGCTGCCATGGCACGATGTTGGCGTGATGCTCCATGGCCGAAATAAGAATTTCATCGCCTGGATTAAGACGTGGCATCACAAAACTATGGGCGACCAAATTAATCGCCTCGGTGGTGCCACGCACAAAAATACATTCAGCGGTTAGTGGTGCATTGATAAAACGACGTACTTTTTCACGTACTTCATCAAATGCTTGAGTGGCACGGGTGCTTAAAGCATGCACACCCCGATGGACATTGGCATTGTCATTTTGATAAAAGTGATGAACCGCTTCAATTACAGACTGTGGTTTTTGCGTAGTCGCAGCGTTATCAAAATAAATCAACGGTTTGTCATTGACCATTTGCGCTAAAATAGGAAAATTCTGACGAATTTTTTCTACATCCCAACATGTCACATCAGTCATAGGTTACCTTTTGATTAATTAAATCGGTTATCCAACTTGCCACCATTGTCATTGGAATACGCTTTAAATTCTCAAATATAAACGCTTTTAATAAATAACTTTGTGCTTTTTGCGCATTAATACCACGTGAGGTCAAATAAAACAGGGCATCTTCATCCAATTGCCCAACTGTCGCACCATGCGTACACACCACATCATCGGCAAAAATTTCAAGCTGTGGTTTGGTCATTATCTGAGCCAAATCGGATAAAAGCATATTTTTGTTTTGTTGTTGTGCTTCAGTATGATTAGCATATTTAACGACTTTAACCTTGCCATTAAATACCGCACACGCGCGCTCAGCTAAAATGCCCTTATAATCTTGGTCACTGCGACAAGCAGGCACATGATGCGTGACAGTGGTATGGTGGTCAATATGCTGGGTCATTGCAGGCAAATAAATACCATTCATCAAGCATGTCGCTTTAGTTTCTTTAAGTTCAGCGGTTAAATCGCTTCTTACCCAAAGGCCACCCAAACTTACAACATGACTATCATACTGACTATTTTCCTGCTGCCACACGGCTAGATGCCCAACATGGAAAGCTGCCATACTTTCTTCTTGGATTTTATAATGGGTTAGTTGAGCATTTTTATCTAAATAGATTTCGGTGACTGCATTAGTGAAATAGCAACAAGTTTGCTCGCCTTGGTAATGCTCAATTACGTTGGCTTGGCTGCCTTCATCTAATACAATTAAATGCCTGATATGAAGCGCATTTTCTGGTTGATTTTGATAATGTTGGATGACCATAGGTGTCTCAATAACGACCCCTTTTGGTACATAAATAAATAACCCGGTTTGCATCAAAGCGGTGTTTAATGCTTGGAAACCATGAGTGGTGGTTAGTATTTGATTAAGATAAGGCTGAACATGGTGGGCATGCGTTATAAGTGCGCTTAAAAGTGGCGCAACAATCACGCCTTTGGGTAAGCCTGCTATAAAATCTTGATTTAAGTGAAGCGTATTATTTCTTTGAGAAGCTAAAATCTCAAAGCCTGGTTGCGTATGCACAAAAGACGATAACGCATCGTTTGATTGATTAGGAATAAAGGGTTGATTTAAAAATGAATCAAGCCGCGTATATTTCCACTCTTCGTCTGAACGAGCAGGCAGATTAAATGCCTCAAGTTGCTTGGATGCTGTTAATTGCAATGCTTTAAACCAGTCAGGATGAGCAGAATGTGCAAGATGATTGGTTATTTGCTGATGATAAAGGTCAACCGATGCTTTCATGAATTTATTTCTCCTCAAGCCAGCTATAACCTTTGTCTTCTAATTTGAGTGCTAAATTTTTATCACCAGATTTTATAATACGACCACCGGCTAACACATGCACAAAATCAGGCTCAATATAATCTAATAAACGCTGATAATGTGTCACTAAAATAATGGCGCGTTTAGAACTTCTAAGCGCATTGATTCCTTCAGCAATCACTTTGAGGGCATCAATGTCAAGCCCTGAATCGGTTTCATCTAATATGGCAAGCTTTGGCTCTAAAGCCAACATTTGCAAAATCTCATTACGTTTTTTCTCACCGCCTGAAAACCCCTCATTGATGCTGCGATATAAAAAGCTTTCGTCCATCTCAAGCAACTGACATTTCTCACGCACAAAGCTTAAAAATTCAAGCGCATCTAATGGAGCCTCACCTTGATGCTTACGAATTTCATTAACGGATGCTTTAAGAAAATTAATATTGGTCACACCTGGAATTTCAAGTGGATACTGAAACGACATAAAAATACCAGATTGGGCGCGCCGCTCAGGTAGCCAAGAAGCGATGTCTTGACTTAGATAATGGATAGATCCTGCGGTAATATCATAAGCAGGATGACCTGCTAATACTTTAGATAATGTGCTTTTACCTGAACCATTTGGTCCCATGATGGCATGGACTTCACCCGCATTAACCGTTAAATTCACGCCTTTTAAAATTGTATTTTGCTTAATTTCAACGTGTAAATCATTAATTTTTAGCATATTAACCTACTGCCCCTTCTAAACTAATACCTAATAACTTGGTTGCCTCAACGGCAAATTCCATAGGTAACTCTTTTAATACTTGTTTACAAAAACCATTCACAATCATTGCCACCGCATCTTCGGTTTCAATGCCACGCTGTTGACAATAAAATAGTTGATCTTCACTAATTTTAGAGGTAGTTGCTTCATGCTCAAGCTGAGCCGAGGCATTTTTAACTTCAATATAAGGGAATGTATGTGCTGAACATTCATGGCCCATAAGCAATGAGTCACACTGCGTAAAATTACGAGCATTGCTGGCCGTTGGTGCAATACGCACCAAGCCGCGATAAGCATTGTGGGATTGGCCGGCACTGATTCCTTTAGCAATGATGGTTGAGCGTGTATTTTTACCTAAATGAATCATTTTAGTACCGGTATCAGCTTGTTGATAATTATTGGTTAATGCCACTGAGTAAAATTCACCAACCGATTCGTCTCCGGCTAAAATAACGCTTGGATACTTCCAAGTTACCGCCGAACCTGTTTCAATTTGTGTCCATGAAATTTTAGACCGCTTGCCGCGACACATACCACGTTTGGTCACAAAATTATAAATACCACCCTTGCCTTCTTTATCACCTGGATACCAATTTTGTACCGTCGAATATTTAATTTGTGCGCCTTCTAAAGCGACTAACTCAACCACGGCGGCGTGTAATTGATTTTCATCGCGCATTGGTGCTGTACACCCTTCAAGATAAGACACATAACTATTTTTATCTGCCACAATTAAGGTGCGCTCAAATTGACCCGTAGCTGCAGCATTAATACGAAAATAGGTTGATAGTTCCATCGGGCAGCGCACGCCTTCTGGGATATAAACAAAAGAACCATCACTAAATACAGCCGAATTAAGTGCCGCATAAAAATTATCCCGAAAAGGTACCACAGACCCCAAATATTGTTTGATTAACTCAGGGTGGGTGTGTACGGCTTCTGAAAAAGGACAAAAAATAACGCCTGCTTCAGCTAATTTGGCTTTAAACGTTGTGGCAACTGAGACACTATCAAAAACTGCATCAACGGCAACACCTGCTAACATTTCTTGTTCACGCAAAGGAATACCAAGTTTTTCATAGGTACGCAGTAGTTCTGGGTCAACTTCATCTAAACTTTTGGGTGCATCTTTTTTAGCTTTGGGGGCGGAATAATATGAAATAGCTTGATAATCAACTGCCGGATAACGCACGCTAGACCATTTAGGATAGGCCATGGTTAGCCAATGCTGATAAGCTTTTAACCGCCATTGTAAAACGAATTCTGGCTCTTTTTTAATGGCTGATAATTGGCGAATAGTATCTTCATTTAGACCCGGAGGAAACGTTTCTACCTCAATATCGGTGAAAAAACCATGTTCATAATCTTTTTCTAAAAGAGAATTGATGTGTTCTTTACTTTTCGCCACGATTTAACTCCACTCATGTGCTAGCTGTTTGCTTTGCGCAATATTAATTAGGACGATAGGATAGGTTTTGCTAACATCTATGCACAAAGATGTGTATTTAATTGAGTACTATTTTAGAACTATTTAAATAAAAACGTGCATAGTATAGGCTTTTATTTATAATGGAGCAAGGATTGCGCGCAGAGAAGTCTTCTTCTCTGCGCAGTGAATCAATAATAATGACTAACAGTTGCATCCCACTTACTCATATCAGGCCAGTTATCTTTATCAAAACCATGTTCTTTTTTAAGTTTTGATTTATCAATATTTAAAATAAAACATTCTTCTTCATTGTTGTAACTCATGCTTTTCCAAGGGAACGCAAAATAATCTTCACCAAATCCCATAAAACCGCCAAAAGCAAGTACAACGTAACGCACTTGACCACTTATTTTATCTAATACAATTTCTTTGATTTCACCTAAATCTTCTAAACTTGGAGACTTTACATTTTTACCAATCACGTCATCTGTTTTCACAATACTTTGCATATGATGCTCCATTTTTATCTCCTTTGATTTTTAAATAGTCTTTCGAGATGTCACTCTCACCCTAACACACCATAAAGTATAGTCAACCTTCATTTATTTGCTGCAATAGAAAGGCGCCTATGTTTAAATTTTTACAACTATTATTTTTAATAAAAGTCGCTATGAACGATTTTCTAGGTTTAGATAAATTAGCTGATTTTGACTTATATGGCAGAGCGTTTGTCGTAACTTTGTATGCCATTATTCTTTTTAGAACAAGCTCAACACGCCTTTTAGGTAATCATTCAACGCTTGATTTAGTTATCTCAATTATTCTAGGTTCTATTTTTGGTGAAGCTATCATGAATAAAGTGCCGCTCTTACCTTCTCTATTATCTTGTACATTTATCGTAGTTATGCATCGCCTGTTGGCTTATTGTGCTTATAAAAGTCAATTTTTTGGGCAATATATTAAAGGTAAAAAAGTTTATCTTATTAGAAACGGTATTTATCTTGGTGAAAATTTAAAAAAGTGTCGAGTCACTAAGCACGATTTATTACAAGCACTCAGATTACAGCAAGGACAGTCAAATTTAAATTTGGTTAAGAATGCGACTCTAGAACGCAAGGGTGAAATTTCTTTTATTTTATATTCAAAGTAGCTTAGGTTAAAATAAAACCATATTGGTTAAATTGACTGCTTAAAATTTTTATGTATAATGGCGATTGTTTAAATTAACCAATCAAATTATCTCATGAACTCTTTCTATTCACTTTTACTTCCTATCTTGGGAGGATGCTTATTTCATTCATCCACGCATGCAGAACCTGCTAATTTAAGCCTGATAAAAAAAACCATCATTCGCTATCATGATTCGGGAGCTTATCAACAAGAATTGACGCATGCAATTCATCAAGCACACGCTTATATGCTCAAAGAAATTACCATCAATCAACACCGCCTTCACCCTAAACAATTGGCTTTAGTGCTTGATATTGATGAAACAAGCTTAAGCAATTATCCAAAATTGGTTAAACGTGATTTTAGTGGTGATTATCGTCAAATTCATCAAGAAATTTTAGCAGCAGATTCACCGGCCATTAAACCAATGCTTGCTTTATATCGTGATGCGCTTAAACATCATGTGCGTGTGTACTTTATCACAGGTCGCATGCCTTCTGAGGCAAAAGCGACAAAACTTAATTTAAAACGTGCGGGTTACACACAATGGTCAGGCATATATTTTCGGCCTAAACACTATCATCAAACTTCCATTGTACCTTTTAAAGCCCACACACGTGCTTTAATCAGCCAGAAAGGCAACACCATTGTGGCAAGTATTGGTGATCAATACAGTGACATTAAAGGCGGTTATGCACAAAAAGGCTTTAAGCTACCTAACCCTTACTATTTCATTTCTTAAATTTTTTTTCAAAATCGATAAGTCTAAGCGTGCCACCATTTAAATAAAACTTAAGTGGCACGGCTTTAGTCTTTTTTTAATTAATCGTAATGAACCGCTAAAATCTCATACTCTACTGGGCCATCAGGGGTTTGCACAATTACTAGGTCATCGACAAATTTACCAATTAATGCGCGCCCAATGGGTGAATTATAAGAAATTTTATTCAATTTAATATCGGCTTCATCTTCACCAACAATTTGAAAGGTCATTTCGGCGTCTGTAGATATTTGACATACCTCAACGGTTGTACCAAAGACAACTTTACCGTTATTGGTCAATTTGGTGACGTCAATGATTTGTACTTGCGATAATTTACTTTCTAGTTCTTGAATACGTCCTTCGTTAAAACTTTGTTGCTCACGTGCAGCATGATATTCGGCATTTTCTTTCAAATCGCCATGCGCTCTGGCAGTGGCGATGGCTTCAATAATACGCGGACGCTCAATACTTTTAAGCTGCTGTAATTCTTCTTTGAGTGCTTGAGCACCTTTAACTGTCATAGGATGAGTTTGCATAATGAACCTCTAATGTAAATCTTGTAAACAAGTCACCGTTTCGCGGTCTTCGTATTTCATGGCAAGACATGCAGCTTCTGCGCCAGAAAGGGTCGTTGTATAACTTACCTTATGTTGTAGCGCGTTTCGTCTGATTGAAAAAGAATCTGCGATGGCTTGTTTGCCTTCGGTTGTATTAACAATAAAATCAATTTCGTGATTTTTGATAAAATCTACTACATGTGGGCGCCCTTCTGCAACTTTAAAAACACGCCGACACGGGATATCAGCCGCTTGTAAAAGTAATGCTGTACCGCGTGTGGCCATTATCTCAAACCCTAACTGAATTAGCCGTTTGGCAATTTCACCCACACGCGCTTTATCAGCATCGCGCACTGACACAAATGCACAACGTCTTTTAATAATATGGGCATGAGCGCCTAGCTGCGCTTTGGCATATGCCTGACCAAACCGCCTGGCAATTCCCATAACTTCACCCGTTGATTTCATTTCAGGCCCCAAGATTGAATCAACGCCTGCAAATTTAATAAAAGGAAAGACGGGTAATTTAACCGAATAAAAAGCGGGCATAGGATAATGCTGGCTTAATCCTTGGGCTTTTAAACTAATGCCCAGTTTACAACGCATGGCAATTTTGGCCAATTCGAGACCCGTGGCTTTAGAAACAAAAGGCACAGTACGTGAGGCACGTGGATTGACTTCTAACACATAAATATCATCAGCTTGAATCGCAAATTGTGCATTGACCAAACCCACGACATTGAGCTTTAAGGCCATTTGTCGCAATTGCTCAATTAAGTCTTGTTGTACTACCACACTTAAACGAAAAGGAGGCAGTGTGCAGGCCGAATCACCTGAGTGAACTCCGGCTTGCTCAATATGTTCCATAATGCCACCTATCATCACATCCTGGCCATCGCACACCGCATCAATATCCACTTCAGTAGCATCGTTTAAAAATTTATCTAATAGAATAGGCGATGAATTAGCCGTATCTAAATTATGGGTTAAATAATGGGTTAAATCTTCTTCACTGTAAGCAATCTCCATACCGCGTCCACCTAAGACATACGATGGCCTGACTACAAGCGGGTAACCAATCTTTTGTGCCACCTCTAATGCTTCATCCAAATGACGAACAATGCCGTTGGCTGGTTGATGCAAATTAAGCGCTTGAACCAAAGCTTGAAAACGCTTACGGTCTTCAGCCTCATCAATAGCCTCAGGCGAGGTGCCAAGGATTGGGACACCCAAGTCCGCAAGCTTTTTAGCCAGTTTTAAGGGAGTTTGTCCACCATATTGCACCACCACACCTAAAGGTTCTTCAAGCTTGGCAATGGTCAATACATCCTCAAGTGTGACCGGCTCAAAATACAAACGGTCTGAAGTATCAACGTCAGTTGAGACTGTTTCGGGGTTACAGTTCACCATAATGGTTTGATAACCTGCTTCGCGAAGCGCCATGGCGGCATGCACACAACAATAATCAAATTCAATACCCTGACCAATACGATTGGGGCCGCCACCGATAATCATGACCTTTTTGGTCTTTTTCTCAGGCCTAGCTTCGCATAAGGTTTGATACGTTGAGTAAAAATAAGCTGTCGTAGTGGGAAATTCACCCGCACAGGAATCAATGCGCTTATAAACTGGGTTGATATGCCATTGTTGGCGCTGGTTTCTAACCGCATCCTCTTTGCAGTTTAATAAAAAAGCAAGATAAGCATCCGCAAAACCACGTTGTTTTAAATATCTTAAATCAGACTCTGTCACACCCTCGAGGCTTTTGCCTGCCAACGCTTGCTCAAGCACCACCAGATGCTTAATTTGTGCTAAAAACCAGGGGTCAATACGGCTTTCTTGATAAATCTCTTCAAGTGTTAAACCATGCCTAAAGCCATCTGCCACATACCATAATCTATCCGGCGTAGGTTCGCGTATTAAACCACGCAAACGCGCTAAATTTTTACCGCGAAATAATGGCTGTAAACCAGTGCGATTGATTTCTAAACCACGGATGGCTTTTTGTAAAGATTCTTGAAAATTTGAACCCATCGCCATGACTTCTCCAACCGACTTCATTTGTGTGGTTAATACCTGGGAAGTTTGCGGAAATTTATCAAAATTAAATCTGGGAATCTTGGTCACCACATAGTCAATCGAAGGCTCAAACGAGGCCGGTGTTTTATTACCCGTTATTTCATTTAACAGCTCATCTAAGGTGTAACCTACAGCAAGTTTGGCAGCGATTTTAGCAATAGGAAAACCAGTGGCTTTTGAGGCTAACGCTGAGCTTCGTGATACACGCGGATTCATTTCTACGACCAGCATGCGTCCATCTTCAGGATTAATAGCAAATTGGACATTGGAGCCACCTGTATTCACGCCCACAGCACGCAGCACTGCAATGGCTGCATCACGCATGCGCTGATATTCTTTATCCGTTAAAGTTTGAGCAGGTGCCACGGTGATGGAATCACCGGTATGAACACCCATAGGGTCTAAATTTTCAATGGTACAAACAATGATGCAATTGTCTTTAGCATCACGCACCACTTCCATTTCAAATTCTTTCCATCCTAAAACCGATTCATCTAATAATAATTCATGGGTTGGTGATAACTCCAAACCCCGCGTACAAATTTCTTCAAATTCCTCACGATTATACGCAATACCGCCTCCACTCCCACCCATCGTAAAAGATGGCCTGATGATCGTCGGAAAACCTAGCTGTGCTTGCACTTGAAATGCCTCTTCAAGACTATGAGCGATGGCAGAATGGGGCATCTCTAAACCAATTTTTTTCATAAGCTTACGAAATTTATCGCGATCTTCGGCTTTATCAATGGCCTCACGAGTGGCACCTATCATCTCAACGTTATATTGGTTTAAAACACCTTCGCGCACCAAATCAAGCGCACAATTAAGGGCTGTTTGTCCGCCCATTGTCGGTAAGAGCGCATCAGGGCGTTCTTTAGCAATAATACGTGCGACTTCTGGCCACTGCACAGGTTCAATATAGGTGGCATCCGCAAAAGTTGGGTCAGTCATGATGGTTGCGGGATTTGAGTTGACTAAAATCACCCGGTACCCTTCGGCCTTTAAAGCGCGTACCGCTTGAGTCCCAGAATAATCAAACTCACAAGCCTGACCAATTACAATAGGGCCTGCTCCTAAAATAAGAATCGATTGAATATCAGTACGTTTTGGCATAATCACTACATCAGATAAAAGTAAGCTATTTTACCTTTTTTAAGATGCTTTCAGGAAGAGGCAGTCGCTTTCTGCCACATCATGCCTAATAATTCATGTATAACCACGCTCAGATACACCAGATTTCGCGCGTTAGGAATGATGTTACGCATCCTGCGTTCATCCTGCCAAAAATAGGTAAAGTCTGTGGGTGCGGCTAAAGGATGCAAATGGTATTGGCAGGCGATATCAAACGCACGCGGCATATGAACCGCTGAGGTTACCAAGTAAAACGGCGCTTCTTGCACAATCGCTTTTAAATAATACATTTGTTGTTTGGTATTTAACGCGCGCTCTTCAAGAATGATATCTTCTAACAACACACCATTTTGTTGCGCTAGAATTTTTAACTGTGCGGCTTCTGAGGGCGCATCTGATACGCTTGCACCGGATAATATCAATTTTGCCTTAGGTAGATGTTGATATAATCGTATGCCTTCTAATAACCTTTTAATACTAACACCATTGAGACTTTCATAAGCGTTTAGATTTGATTGGTCTGCTTGTCCACCGCTTAGCACCACCACCCAATGAATACATGGCTTTGGCATAATGACTTTGGTAAAACGCTGTTCAAGCATGTAAGTTAAATATTGCGGTAACCAACCGGTACTTGCTATCAATAAAAAACTTATAAGCGCTAACCATATTATTTTAGCCAAACAATGAAAGCGGCGACAAAGACACCAAAACAAAAAAAGCAACATAAACCCCAGCACGCATAAAGGGTCACACAAAGCCTCAATGAAGTGCCTAAACTCACGTGTTGGGTCAGCTACCACCCATCACTCCTTATCGAACTTGGCGCATGAGCCATGCAGCAAAACCGGCAAAAATAATAATCGGTGCGATAACTGCCGTAACAGGTGACCACTGTAGTACCTGACTTAAGGGACCAAAAAAACGGCTAACCAGATAAAAACTAAATCCTGTAACAGCACCTACCAATAATTTTGACCCCATGGTTGAAGAACGCAGCGGCCCGAAGATAAAAGGAATGGCTAACAGCATCATGACACAGGTAGTCAGCGGCTGAAATATACGCTGCCAAAAAGCAAGCTGATACAAGCTTTTGGCGGAATGACTTTTCTTTTGCGCATGCACATAGCGATATAAATCTTGCAGCGTCAT
>CETR01044934.1_pt1 | contig 17063 bp, 17 predicted proteins | sample 531281 | NCBI WGS metagenome assembly CETR01 (sample SAMEA2622568, study PRJEB7988) | marine metagenome | biome: marine biome (ENVO:00000447); feature: mesopelagic zone (ENVO:00000213); material: "saline water (ENVO:00002010), including plankton (ENVO:xxxxxxxx)" | depth 696 m
CACAATTATAGAAAGCTAATGACTCAGAATTTCTCTATGGATCAAATTCACAGTCATCTTTGCCCTCAGCACGGCATGACGAATTCATTTTAAATATCTTGATTTATGCTTTCTTTGCTGTACCATCGAGCATCAAAATCGGCTGTGCTTGAAGCTTGCTCTCTAGCGCTACTTTAGTGTGCAAAAGAGCTATATTTGGGAACATAACGAACTTAATTAAGAAGGAAACTCAAATGGAAGTAGTGAGTCTGCGGGACTTAGAGAGAATCGCCAAACAGAGAACAGTCCAAGACATGTGGGACTTCATTGATGGTGCAGCCTTTGATGAAGTTACTAAGAGGCGTAACGAGCAAAAATTTAAAGAACTTTCTATAAATCCCAGTTTTTTGGTTGATATTGGAACAAGGAGTACGAAAACCACAATATTGGGAGAAGAAATTGATTTCCCTATAATGATTGCGCCCTCGGGAGGACAACGTCAGCATCACCCCGAGGGAGAACTTGCAACAGCACGTGGAGCAGGAATGGCTGGAACGCTTTATGCTCTCCCCACAGCTTCCGGCTATAGCATTGAAGAAGTAGCAAATGTGGCTTCAGGGCCTTTGTGGTTCCAGTTATACCACTCAGCAGATGAAATTACTGAAAATTTGGTGGTACGTGCAAAAAACGCAGGATATAAAGCTATTTGTCTGACTATAGATACCCCAACAGCAGGACCAAAGGAAAAGGATCTACGCAACGATTTTAGGAGAGTCAGTCATCTGCATAACGGTAGTTTCAGAGACAATCCGGAATGGGCAAGCCGAAGAGATATAGGTCCCAGAGATTTTGCAGATTGGGATATAACCGGTTTTAGAGGTCTAACCTGGGAAAGACTGGGATGGCTAAAATCACTGACTGGTCTTCCTCTTGTTGTAAAGGGTGTTAGAACTGTAAAAGATGCTGTGATGTGCGCCGAAAACGGAGTAGATGGGATAGTAGTATCCAACCATGGCGGACGCCAGATTGATAAAACACTTTCTTCAATTGAAACACTCCAATCCATTGCAGAAGCTGTTGGGGACAGACTAGAAGTATATTTAGATTCCGGGGTACGCCGAGGGTCTGACGCATTTATAGCAATTGCACTTGGTGCAAAAGGCGTCTTTGTTGGTCGTCCACTATTCTGGGGGCTTTCCTACGATGGAGCTGACGGAGTCAAATTGATGCTAGATATTCTGCGATCAGAATTTGACAGGACAATGGCATTTTGCGGATTCACAAGAGTCTCAGATATTAACTCCTCTGCAGTTCACGTTCCGTCGACATGGAACTTTTAAAGGATCATTTCGATACTATCTACGCTAAATCTCCATGCGATGGACGCCAACGCAGGTCCGGATAACGCGCCGCTCGGGCTTCATCTAGGCGGGAATTGGGAGTGAAATGAGGAGCTTCATGCAGAAGTTCTGGGTTTGAGTGTGCCTCTTTAGAAATGGTCCTCATAATATCTATGAAGGTATTCAAAGTCTCGAAGGATTCTGTCTCAGTCGGTTCGACCATCAGCGCTTCTTCCACAATCAGGGGAAAGTACATGGTTGGTGGGTGCACTCCGTAATCTATCAGTCTTTTTGCTACATCAAGGGCTGAAACACCGCAATTATTTTTTAAGTTGCGAGCCGAAAAAACCACTTCATGCATACAAACCCTTTCATAAGGTAGATCAAAACTATCTTTCAACATTTCGAGAATATAATTGGCATTAATTACCGCATCATCGCTAATAGACCTAATGCCCTCTCCACCTAGAGATCTAATATAAGTAAAAGCCCTCACCAAAACACCAAAATTACCTTGGAACGCTCCCATTCGGCCTATTGATTTTTCGGGATCTGACTGTTTAAAGGTGACTTTACCGTCTACCTCCTCTCTAAAGACCAGCGGGCTTGGTAAATAATCAACCAATCGGGACCCCGCTATAACAGGGCCTGCTCCTGGGCCGCCCCCACCATGCGGGGTTGAGAATGTTTTATGAAGATTGGAATGAATCACATCAAATCCTAAATCCCCCATTTTTACTCGTCCCAAAAGAGCATTTAAGTTAGCACCATCACCATATACGATTCCTCCGGCATCTCTAACAATTCGGGTAACCTCCAGAATGTTCCTATCAAATAATCCAAGGGTACTTGGTAAGGTAATCATTAGCCCGGCCAGATTTTCTCCCACAGACTCCCGTAGGGCATCAAGGTCCGTGTTTCCTTCATTATCAGAAGGCAATGTCTTCACAGTGAATCCCGCCATCACAGCTGAGGCAGGGTTCGTCCCATGGGCGCTATCGGGGATCAAAACTACTTTTCTTTGATCCTCTCCGCGATCAAGATGATACGCTCTAGCCATCAACATACCCGCCAATTCTCCGTCTGCCCCTGCCATAGGTGTCAGACAAGTTCCCGCCATCCCGGTAATCTCTGTTAAATACTCCTGTACCTCCCAAACCACCTGTAGTGCTCCTTGCACTGTGGAATCATTTTGGAGAGGATGAATATTGGAAAAGCCTGGCATAGAGGCAATAAGATCATTCACCTTAGGGTTGTACTTCATCGTACAAGACCCAAGAGGATAGAAATTATTGTCTATAGAAAAATTGTATTGGCTGATCTGGGAAAAATATCTAACTATTTCCCCCTCACTTACTTCTGGCAGTGGCAAATCATCACGAATCAGATCGGTTGGGGGCAATTCACATTCCGGAACATCAAGATCAGGTAGTGTCGCTCCAACACGCCCCTCAACGCTCCGATCCATCAGAAGCTTTCGAGACTCTTGCTGTAACTGGGATAAGAGTGACGAAGTCATTAGGCTTCCCCAATTTTTCTGAGTGTTTCGGCCAGATTTTCTATATCTTCACGGGAATTCATCTCGGTGACACACAGTAGTAATCCGTTTTCTACGTAGTTGCTAACATCCAGACCGCCGATAATATCTTTCTCCAAAAGGAGTTGATTTATCTCTTCAGGGGGAATTGGACATCTAACTGTAAACTCCCTGAAAAATACACCATTACCAGATTCAACGATTGAAAAACCAGGAATGCTCTCAATCAGGGAGGCGGCATAATGAGCCTTGTGGTAACAAAGTTCAGCAACCTTCCTCATACCCTGTCTTCCCATACATGCCAGATATACCGTGGACATCAAGGAAATTAACGCAACGGAGGTACATATGTTGGACGTGGCATGTTCTCTGCGTATGTGTTGTTCCCTAGCTTGGAGGGTTAAAACGTATGCTTCCTTTTCATGTGTATCGAGAGTTTTGCCGACAATTCTTCCTGGCATTTGCCGAACAAATTCCTGCCTGCAGGCAAATATGCCTACATATGGACCACCATAGCTCATAGGAACGCCTATCCCCTGACCTTCGGCAACGACTATGTCTGCCCCATATTCCGATGGAGGGTTAAACATTCCTAGTGAAACAGGGTCAACCGAAACGACTAAGAGCGCTCCCGCATCATGCGCAATATTAGAAAGCATCTGCATATCTTCCAGATATCCAAAAAAATTAGGCTGCTGAACGATCAGACATGCTGTATCTTCCCCTAGAGAAATATTGTGTGCCTTTACAAGCTCCAAGGCTATTCCAGGGGCCTGAACATATGTATCCAGAACATCTGTATACAGAGGAGATGTGGAATCGAGAATAGCCACTTTATTCTTGCGTGTTACTCTGCAAGCCATGAGGGCAGCCTCTGCCAATGAAGTTGATCCATCGTACATCCCCGCATTCGCCACATCCATGCCGGTCAGCTGACAAATCATAGACTGGAATTCGTAGGCCACTTGAAGAGTCCCCTGTGACACTTCCGGTTGGTAAGGAGTGTAAGCAGTCATGAACTCGCCCCTGCTGGCGATGCTAGACACCACTGCGGGGATATGATGCCAATAAGAGCCTGCCCCTAAAAAGGAAGTGTACTCACCAGCGGAAGCATTTCTTGAAGAAAGTTCAGAAGCAAAGGCTCTAAGATCTAACTCAGACATAGCTTTCGGCAAATTCAAATCGGGATTACGAACTTTCTCAGGAATGTCTGCAAAAAGGTCTTCTACAGAGTCCATGCCAATAGCATCCAGCATCTTTTTTCGATGCTCTTCGGTATTGGGCGTAAAAGGAGAGGGCATCAGTTACTCTCTGATTCAAGAACAAAGTCTTCATATTCTGCCAAAGTCATCAGGTTCTCTATCTCAATTGTATCGTTAACCTTTACCTTAATCATCCAACCTTTTTCATAAGGACTCTCATTTACCAAGTCAGGAGCATCTGCAAGTATGCTGTTGACTTCTAATACTTCACCTCCGACTGGAGAAAACAGCTCAGAAAACGCTTTGACAGATTCTATCTCTCCCATTTTGCCGAACTGGTCTACAGAATCTCCAACTACAGGTAAATCGACAAAAACTACGTCTCCAAGGCTATCAGCCGCATGCTGGGATATCCCAACAAGGCCAACTCCATTTTCATCTACAAATATCCACTCGTGCTCACTTGAATATTTAAGCTGGTCCGGGGTCATACGTTTTTCTCCCTAATTAAGATCACCATAGTTTTGAGAATAGACTTTCACGATCTCACTCTTTTGTAAAAAGGCAATTCCACTACTGTAGCTTGAGTCATCTTACCTCTAATATCTACACCAAGCTTGGTATCAGGCTTCGATAGGTCAACTGGGATATAGCCCATACATATATTTTGGTTCAATGTGGGAGACGGGCTTCCACTTGATATCTCCCCTATCTTTTCACCCTCATGAAAAATAAAGCAGCCGTGCCGCGCCACAGATCTTCCATCAATCACCAATCCAACAATTTTTCTCACAATTCCTTTTTCTCTTATCGAAGCAAGGGAGTCTCTGGCTACATATTCGGGCCGGTTATTATTTACAAAATAATCTAACCCTGCCTCATAAGGATTTATCGACCGATCCATATCGTTTCCATGCAATAGTAATCCCGCCTCTAAACGCAAAACATCGCGAGCGCCAAGCCCGCAAGGAGTAACGCCAGAATCTTCAAGGGTTTTCCAAATCAAAGATCCATAATCAGAAGAAGCTATAATCTCGAACCCATCTTCCCCCGTATACCCAGTCCGGGCAATAAAAACTTCTACTCCAAAAAACTCAGCATCAACAGCACTGAAGAGACGCAATTTTGTTAGATCAGTAGTAGTGTGCTTGGATAAAATACCCGCAGACAACGGACCTTGCACTGCTACCATCACTGTATTACTGGAAACATCGTTTATTTTAACTTCGATGTCATCGGATATATTGGCGGTCAGCCAATCAATAACAGCTTCACGATTAGATGCATTAGGGATTAACAAATACTGGTCAACCTGCCTGTAGACGATGCAGTCGTCTATTATGCCGCCCTGATCGTCACATATAACATTATATTTAGCCCTACCCACTTTGATACTAGACACATCAACGCTAAGTACCCGGTTTAATAAAAGTTGTGCACCTTCGCCGGAAAGTTCCAATCTCCCCATATGGGAAACGTCGAACATCCCAGATCCTTCACGTACTTTCCTTACTTCGCTGAGAATTCCCGAATATTGAACCGGCATTTCCCAGCCAGCAAAATCGATTAACCTTCCACCCGAATCCAGATGGCTTTCAAATAATGGCGTCCGCTTCAAAGATCCTTCAATACTCATAATGTCTTACACCCAAGATAAATCATCACACTGGTTCTGTTCCCCAAAAACCCCAACGATTAGCGTGAAGTCGCTGTAGAATCGTCATCAAATTCAGTGTCACTGAAGTCAGTCCAAAGCATATTACACCCGATAAGAACGGCGCCTCTTAAATCCACTTTCGTGAAATCAGCAAGAGTAAGGTCAGCTTCCTGAAAATCAGAAAAATTCAATGATGATCCCGTCAGTTTGGCCATCTGAAGGCTGGCATTAACAAACGAACAGCGTCTTAAGCTGGCCTTAGACAGATCTGCACCGTCTAATCTAGCCTCGTCGAGCGTGGAGCCATCTAGGACAGATTCTCTTAGTTTTATAGCGGCCATAGTAGCTCGTGTGAAAATTGATCCATTTATGGTGGCGCCACTGAGGTCTGATCCAGATAAATCAGCATCAGACATATTTATTCCCCTCATAAATGACACCGTAAAATCCGCATTCCGAGCCAATCCTCCAGACATATCGGCTCCTCTCATGTTTACTCCAACCAGAATCGAGCGATCCAAACGTACCCCTCCCGTCATAAATGCCCCGCTCATATTTGAACCTGTCAGATCGGTATCACAAAGATTAGCTGCAAACAGTCGAGCCTCCATTAAATATGCATCGCTAATGTCTGAGCCAGATAAATCAGATTCTCGAAGATTAGTTTCCCTCAGATTAGCCTCGCTAAGTTTTGAATCGGAGAGATCACAACCACTTAGATTGGCACCTCGAAGATTTATACCCCTAAGATCACATCCAGAGAAATCAACCCCGCTCATAACAGCCCTATTTAAATTAAGGCCTGTTAAATCCATCCCTGAGAGCTTTATCCCTTCTGAGAAGTACTGTAGAACTTGTTTTTCCGTAATCTCTGCCATTTCCCTCCAAAACCACCCTTGCACTCTTACTGTAGTCACTCAAACAGCTTCAAAAAGAATCTAACTTTAGATCACTCTTCGCCATCAAATGCCAAGATCTTTTTCGGATTTATATCAACAAGAACAAATTCGATATTGCCCAAAATTTCCCTTAAATAAATAGGTGCTTGTTCTGAACCTAGGTAATGGTATGCCAAGCGGGAAACGATATCATCAATATCCATAGGCTCTTTTATACAAGCAGCCCCATTAACTTGGACCCAGGGCTGAGGAAACCTGTCTGCTGCAGAGACAAGAGAAACTCTTTGATCCATTCTTAAATTACGAGCTTTTACCGTAGTTTTAGATGTTGCGACCCATATGTGAGAGTTATCTTCATTCAGAAGATGCCACACTGGCGATGTGTGGGGCGACCCATCAGAGTTTATGGTTGTCAGAAAAGAGATAATTGGTTCTCCGAGTAACCGATTTGCCTGCGCTTTGCTCAAATATCCCATATCTACCTCTTTCCAAATAATCACTGTTTTATACGTGATCTGGCGCCAGAACACATATTTTTTTCTTTACGACCAATATTCGCCCATTTATAAGATGTTGGCGTAGACTCCAATACCATATAACACCTTTTACCATTCATCGAACCAGAGGGAGAAACCTAAATGATTATCGTCAAGAGAACATATACACCTTTACCTGGAGCATCTGGTCTTTCCGATCTATTGGAACAAGTAAACCAAGAAACAATCGCAACTGGAATGCCTGAAGTAAAAGTGTTCAGAAAATATCTCGGATATCACGGAGTCATGGTCACCATGCAGAAGTGGCCGACCGTGAAGGAATATAACGACTCGAGAAACCAGGTACGCCAGACTCCCAGCATACGGAAAATATTTGAAGGTATCTATCCCCTTTTATCCGAAACCCACAAAACAGAAATACTCGAGTCCATAACGTAAAAAACTCAACACTTAAGAAATCAACTCAGATTTCTAAAATTACTTTTCCGGTTTCCCCTGAGATAAAGGTTTCATATGCTTCTTGTGCCCTGTTAAGATCATATTTATGGGTAATCAACTTATCCATTGGAGATTTTCTTTCGACAACAAATTTGGCTACTTCTGCGAGCCCAGCCTGACTGAAAGTCCATGAACCCAATATAGTAAGTTGTTTATGTATTATCTGAGGACTCACGTCAAAAGTTGTTGTATTTCCTTCCCCAACAAAGCATACCTTGCCCCAATATTTTGCACTGTCCACGGCCTGTATTCTTACTTCCGGTATGCCCGTCGCATCCAACGTAGAATCTGCTCCCTCTCCCCCTGTGATCTCCCTTATAGCTTCTTCAACGTTTACATTTGAAGAGTCAATAACTTCATCAGCCCCGAGCTCCTCCGCAAGTCTTAATCTGTAAGGTGAAATATCAACAGCAATCACTCTCGCACCCATCTGGGCGGCAAACATTGTCGCTGAAAGCCCTACAGGCCCCTGACCAAATATTGCAACAGTATCTAATCCCGTCGGTTGAATTCGCTTCACAGCGTGGAAAGCTGTGCCTGTACCACAGGAACATGCTGCTGCCGCTGCAAAGTCTAGTTCGTCTGGCATCGGGATACATGTATACGACGGAACCAACATATATTCCTGATGACCACCATGAGCTGTGGAACCATAAACCTCATGATGAACCAAACACATCTGAGTGTACCCAATTAGACACATTGAGCACTGAAGGCATCCCGTGTAGTGGTGCATCATAATCCTGTCTCCCACAGTTACGTTAGTGACACCTTCTCCAAGTTCTGAAACTATTCCTACAGGCTCGTGACCAGGAACTTTTAAATCATCGAGAACTGCCTTTTCCAACTTGGAGGCTCGAAAATTTTTCAAGTCGCTCCCGCAAACCCCGGAGGCTTTCATCTGCAAAACCACTTCTCCCTTACCCGGACTGGGCACCTCAATATCTGCTGAATCAACAATTGAGTCCCCTGTGAAATATAACGCCTTCATATTCGATCCTTCTTCATAATTTGTGGCCATTAAAGGCACCCAGTGATATATCCTTAACTACTACATCTACGATTATCCATAATCACCCACGGACTTCAAATTTCGGAGAGGTGGCAGGCAATATAATAATCTGCCAAGAGTGCATCACAATATGAATTCCAAAGTTTTCCCTAAATCTTTTTTTGAAATCGATAATTCAAACCCTTCCGTTTTTCACCCTACTCCTCAATCGAAGGGACCTTGGGATCCCACTACCCTCCACGGGAGGGTCATTTCTGGTCTAGCAGCTTACGAAGTAGAAAGATTCCATATTCCAGAATCTGACAAAGACAATCTTCAACTAGCCCGGTTAACAGTAGACATGTTCAGACCTGCACCAATGTCTGCTTTGACTGTAAGAAATGAGGTAGTTAGATCTGGGAGACGTATCAAGGTCGTAGAAGTGAAAATTGAGGCTAATGTGCCAAATAGAGGCCAAGTAGAGATAGCCCGTTCAAGTGCGGTTATTCTCCGAAGATCAAAAAATCCGCCCGGGAATATTTGGACTCCTCCTGAATGGGAAATTAACCCGCCAAGCGAAGATTTGCCATATCCCTCAGAAAATGATCCCCAGTCAAACTCCATATGGCATTCTGTTTCACCAGAGGTAAGCACCAAAGAAAATTTTCTGCCACTCAAACGGCTCTGGATACGTGAAACTCATAATTTAGTCTCTGGCGTTATGCCAAGCCAATTAGTCAAAGTGGCTCAAGTAGCAGATTTTGCTAATCCGGGTGCGAATTCAGGAACAAATGGTCTAAATTACATTAACGCAGATGTCTGTTTATATCTTCACCGTGACCCAGTAGGCATGTGGATTGGAACAGATTCTTTTTACCACGGCGCTGACTCAGGCGTTTCCGTAGGAACAATTACACTCTATGATAAAGAGGGCAGATTTGGGACATCGAACGTATGTGCTTTAGGTCAAGAACGTTAACAAGAACAAAGATAGGTATTTCTATACTTAGTCCCCTCTATAAATAGGATCGCGTTTTTCTAAGAAAGCTTCAACAGCCTCCTTCTGATCATAAGTATCGTAAAGGGGTGAGCCGTAATGATCTTCATCGGAGACAGTATCGACCCAATCCCGATATCCAGATCTGAGCAGTTGTTTTGTATTTCTTACAGCTAACGGAGGATTGGAAGAAATATCCTCAGCAAATTTAAGAGCCTCTGACATCAAAAATTGTGGTTTAACAATGTGATTAACCAACCCGTGCGACTTTGCCCATTCGGCGTCATAAATTCTTCCTGTGAGACACATTTCGGCTGCGACAGAATGTCCAGCTATTTCTGACAGGGTGGAAGACACCGCTGTATCGGGTACAAGCCCTCGGCGAACAAAAATGGCCGAAAACTTCGCTTCTTCTGAAGCGATCCTAATGTCGCATGCCAAAGCAATAGAAAACCCAGCTCCTACAGCAGCCCCATTAACAGCCGCTATTACAGGTTGTGGAATACGACGAATACTGGATGCAAGCTCCTGTATTCTGTTTCCACTTTGTCCAGAGGAGTCCCCTGGTAGTTTTCGATTCTCTGATCCCTGAGAAGCCATACGGGAAAGATCTGCTCCGGAGCAGAATCCTCTCCCTTCTCCTGTAATAACAACTACTCTTATCTCCGGAAACATTTCGGGTAACTTTTCCAGAAGGGAATGAAACTCGAGGGTGATTTCGCGGTTGAGTGCATTCATAACTTCTCCACGCCTAAAAGTTATGACCCCTGTGTAATTAATCTTCTTGAAAGATAATTTCTCGTATTTCTGCATTCTCTTTACCTGCATTTAAATTAGAGGAAATTTGATAAGACTCAATCGACACTGTCAACACAAGTCTTGAAAAACCCGGTCCATAGCCCTTTTGAGATAAGAAATAGCCAAGTCTATCTTATAGGCATTATTTTCTGACATGGGTTTGGCATCTCTTAGTGAACTATCAACCTTGGATAGCAATTGGTCCGAATGTTTCGCGTCCTCTATATTCATACCAAGCATGTATTCTTCAATCTCCGGAAGGCGCCAAGGAATTGGTGCGATCCCACCCACAGCAACTCCGACACGATAAATTTCCCTTCCGGTTAATGAAATTGATACTGCTGCACTAGCTAGAGCGAAGTCCATTGATTGTCTTTCTTTGAACTTTAAGAAAGTGCTAGAGGACGATTCTTCTTCACAGTTTATTTCAATATAGGAAACAAATTCCCCTTCTCCCAAAATATTTTCTCTGTGAATATCAATTTCTGGACCAGCAAAAAAATCATCTATTTCTATAGTTTTGCTTCCAGTAGGACCAAATATTTTTACTTTGGCGTCCAAAGCTGTAAGAGCTACAGCGATATCTGAAGGATGGACAATCCAGCATCTTTCACCTCCAATGACGGAGTGATATTTATCCAGTCCACCCACTGCAAAGCACTTGTATCCTCCCTTTTTCAAACAATCGAATAGGGGATTCCGGTAATACCAGCACCTAGGTCTTTGGCACAGATTCCCACCCAGAGTCCCGATAGACCTAATTTGGGGGGTGGCTACCGACGCTGCGGCCTTTACTAATGCTGGAAAACTTGAGGTCAGGTACTCATTAGAAACAATTTCCGCCAGCGTCACCATGGAACCCAAAATACATATATTCCCATTATTTTGAATATCTTTTAACCCATTCACATTGGCCAGACTTACCAGTGACTCGGAATGTACCACTCCCTGCTTCATCTCACCCAAAAGATCGGTGCCTCCTGAAACAATATGAGACCGAGGAGTAGAAGTTAGCAAAAAAGATGCCTTCTCTCGTGTTTTGGGGCTGTGGTACTCAAAGGAGTCCATAAGAAATTAGGCCTTATGGCTTTTGATAGCAGCAAGCAATTTGTGGGGAGTTATGGGTAGATCTGTAATTCTTATTCCAACGGCGTCATAAATGGCGTTTGCAATCGTAGGTGCAGGACCAATACAGGGTGGTTCACCTAGGGATTTAGCACCAAAAGGACCGATAGGGTCAATTATGTCTGCAAAAATGACGTCAATATCCGGAAAATCCAAAATAGTTGGGCTTTTGTGATCCAAAAAATTGCCGTTGACAACTATTCCAGTGCCAGGATCAGTTTCCATATCTTCCAAAAAGGTAAATCCCATCATTTGAGACACACCACCTCTGACTTGGTTTTCAGCCATCTTGGGATTGATAACCGTACCTGCATCATGTGCCGCAACATAGCGGGAGATATTCACTTTTCCCGTTTCAACATCTACCTCCACTTCCACAAAATGAGCACCGAAAGAGTTAATCACATAATCCGGACTACCCGGAACTATCGTAGCCTCAGCACTGATGGGTCCACTATGCTCAACAAGACCAGATATAGACAGCAAGGCTCCCGAATCGGACGTCACCTCGGAGCCCTGTAAACTTAAGACATGTTGAGGCTCCCCCAGAAATAGAGAGGCCTGATATAGGATTTTGTCTCTAAGCATTTCTGCAGCATTTTTCACCGCCAGACCAGATGAGAAAGTAACGGAAGATCCCGCTGTAATACTAGCCTCTGGAGTTATATCCGTATCTCCCATCACTAAATCAATGGCATCATATGGAATGGAAAGGACCTGAGAAGCGATTTGGCTAAGAACCGTGGCGCTACCCTCTCCGACATCCATAACCCCTGTAGAAAGTGAATACGATGAATCCTTTGTTAGGGCAATTGAGGCATGTGATTTCCCCCCAGGGCCACCTCTGTAAATAAACATTGACATTCCTCTACCCCGTTTGATCGATCTGCTAGCCGATTTATCAATCCCCTCTACAGGTTGGCCCCAACCTATCCTATCTGCCCCAAGCTCCAAACATTCAGAGAGACCATTACTGGAAAAAGGAATGCCCCCTTCTGATGGCTGAGTGTCAACTATTTGGTTGACCGGGGTAATTCTCTCACCTGGTTGACCTTCTATAGTCACGTGATTTTTTCTTCTAAATTCAAGTGAATCTATCCCCAAGGACTCTGCGGCCAAATCAGCTACACACTCTAGAGCGTAATGACCTTGCGGTGCCCCCAAGGCACGGTAAGAACCTGCTGTGGGAGTGTTAGTGTAAACAAGATATCCTTCATACCTAACATTTGGGCAACGATAAAGGTATAAAGCACCTTGTCCAGCACGCCTAACCACCCCTGGTCCAGATGACAAATAAGCCCCTGTATCCATCACGGTTTTCGCATGAATAGCAGTGATTTCTCCATCTTTTTTTAATCCCATACGGAGTGTGGTCTGTGTCGAATGGCGACGACGCCCAGCGACAAATTCCTCCTCACGAGAAAGCTCCAACCGCACGGGCGCCTGAGTCCTCATTGAAAGTATGGAAGCCAATGCAGCTGTCCGGGTCTCATCCTTCCCACCATACCCGGCGCCCATATGGGGGCCAATAACTCGCACAGATTCAGCTGGAAGACCTAGTGCCTGAGATAAAGCGGTTTTATCGGCATGTATTCCTCTGCTTGATTTCCATACAGTTAATTTGGAACCATCCCATTTGGCCAATGCCGTTCTGGGTTCCAGCGGCGCAGGACTATGAGCTGGGGTCGTGAACGATTCCTCCACTATGAGATCTGCTTCGGCAAAACCTTCCTTAATGTTGCCTCGCTGTTCGACTAGAGGCTCGTTGTTTATGAGATTTCCATCTTCGTGAATCGGCTCAGCACTATCAGATAAAGCTTCATCGGTTGTACTGGAAAAAGACAAAACATCATATGAAACCTTGATTAGTTTCAAAGCGAGCTCTGCTGTAAAAGGGTTATCAGCTGCAACAACAGCCACTTCATCCCCCACAAACCGTACCTTCTGATCAAGAATAGATACGTCCGGTGCTACACGACCATCAGGTATATCAAAGGGCGTTACGATAGCCTTCACTCCTGGCAACATACATGCTTCAAGCGTATCTACCGACAAAATCCTTGCGTGGGGGTGAGGGCTCCTCAAAACCTTGGCATATAACATGTCATCGAAGCTGATGTCAGCAGCGTATTCAGCTCTCCCGGTTACTTTATCTCTTAGATCTCGCCGTGGAGGAGAGGTACCCACCCATCCTAAGTTTTCAGACATGGGATTTCCCATCAAGCGCAGCATGTACTGAGTCCAAAATAGCTCCGTAAGCATTGCAGCGGCACAGATTACCCCCCAATGCATCTGATATTTGATCTCTAGTGATTGGTGTATCTATTTCCATTAAAGGAATAGCACTCATTATGAAACCTGGAGTACAAAAGCCACATTGGGCCCCATCATTTTCAAGAAAAGCAACTTGCAAAGGATGGAGATTCCCGTTGCTAGATAGGCTTTCTATCGTCGTTACCCTGCACTCGGAAATGGAAACCACCAAAACTTGACAGGCATTTATTGGCAACCCGTCAAGTAAAACCGTACAGGCTCCACACTCACCCATATCGCAGCCTCGCTTGGTGCCGGTAAGACCAAATTCTTCTCGAAGCAAATATAGGAGCGTCCACCGGGTATCTGCCTCAACACAACGGTCTCTTCCGTTGAGATTAAAGGTTATTTTAATAGCAGCCACTGGGACTTCTATATATCAGTCAAGAGCATGTATAAGTAACCACATAGGCTCTTTTCCAACTTCATAGCGAGATATCAATTCAAGTGAGCCATCAGCCTCTATAGTAAAAGCCGAAACATGGCCTGACTCCAATCCAGCCGAATAGAGAAATTTTCCCGTCTTATCTATGTCTAAAACCCTTGGTACAGCTTCTGTGGGAAACCTACCAACTTGCCTCATTTTTCCGGTCTCGGCATCAACCGAAAATGCCGCCACCGAATTATGCCCACGGTTCGGTGCATAAAGAAAACTCCCGTCAGGTGTGAGACGTATCTGGGCACAAGTATTTACACCACCGTAATGCATGGGAAGGGTAGATTCTGTTTGGATTTCCCTTAAAGAAGCTGATTCGATATCAATTCCATAAGAAGTCACACTACAATCTTGTTCGTTGGAAAAAAAAGCAAATTTCCCGTTCGGATGTATTGCATAGTGACGAGGGCCTCTGTTGTCCGGCTGTGCGCACTCAAAAGTCTCTGACTGAGTCAACTCTCCTGTCTCCTCCGAAAATCTAAATAAACGAATGGTATTCAGCCCATTTTCGCCTGCTATGTGAGGAATCATAGCTAAGCTATTGCTTGCATCTGTATATACGCAGTGAGCCCCGATGCCTGTCGGAATCCAATCACTTCTCCCTCGAAACGATCCTTCCCCAACTTCATGAACACTTACTGCTCCCGCGAGATAATAAGCAGCAAGTAGATACTGGTGAGTCCTATCCAGGGAAATATAGCAAGGATCACCTTGAAGAACTGGGCCATCAGAGAGATGTTTTAGAGAGCCGTCAGCAGGGTTAAATCTATAGGACGAAACTCGGGGAATATCTCGTCTTCCAACATAGAGAATCGATTTCTCCGGGTCTAGGGCTAGAGGCGCTGGCCTCCCCTCAATTTCAGCATCAGAAAGAAATGCCAACTCTCCTGTGGAACCATCAATCTCCCAGCAGGACACCTTGTCACTTGCCGCTAAAGTCATAAACATAATTTGACGCAAGCCACGCTCCTGGAGACACCCGAAAATAAGTTTTACTGAGGTTCACGGATCTTTACTTCCTCCACTAATCTTAACAGGGGATGGTTCCGTGCAGTATTTGTAGCGTCACAAGTGACAATAAATAGCCAAACCCTTGAATGAAAGTTAAGAAAAGGTTCAGGTAAAGGAGAAACCTTTCCAGTTCCCTAATCGACGTTTCCCCCTTAAAATTATATTGCCCATAAGGACAACGTAATCAAACATGCGATAAGGCCGGCCTATCAACGCCAAAAATGACAAATCAATGTAGGAGCGATTAGTGACAATATCGGCAGCGAGACATTCGCTAGCAAACCGTTGGTCAAGGCCTAACGGATATCGACCGGTGCTACTAATAGCATTCCCACTCATACTCAGCACCGGATCTTGGTCAATCCAACAATTTGTAGACCGTATGTTCCTATCCTGGTACTCCTCAGATGCCTTGGCAGCCGCAATGCCAACTGGAATATTAAGTTTCACAATCGTCAGTTTTTTTATTGGCACCGCCGGTTATGCGAGCACATTCGTTGCACAATACACCGGAGCAGGAAGGCATAACAGAGTAGGCCCCGCAATGTGGCAGGGTATCTATTTCTCACTTATAGGCGGAATCGTAACTTTCATTGCAATGTTCTTCGCAGAACCGATCTTCCAATTTATAGGGCACGAAGAATCAGTGAGGGAACTCGAAACTAAGTATTGGCGTTATCTTACAATCGGAGGGTTTTTCCCAATATGCATGGCCGCCGTTTCTTCTTTTTTTAACGGACGAGGGAAAACATACCCCGTGATGTGGGCAAGCTTGGTCGCGACATGCCTGAATGTGATATTAAATTATCTATTGATATTTGGACATTTTGGTTTGCCTGAAATGGGCATCTCGGGAGCTGGATTATCAACAGTAATCTCACAAGTGTTTAATCTATCTCTGCTGTTAATAATGACCTTCATGGGAGATAACAATGCCAAGTACAAAACTATCTCTGGCTGGAAGTTTGAAAAGGATCTGTTTCTTCGATTGATTAGATACGGACTTCCAAACGGAATCCATTTTTTCTTAGACATAGCAGCGTTCTCTGCTTTCATCCTCATAGTTGGAAGATTAGGTTCTGCCCAACTAGCTGCAACCAACATCGCTTTGAATGTCAGTATGTTGGCTTTCATGCCAATGATAGGAATGGGAATAACCGTTTCTATCCTAGTAGGTCAATCACTCGGGGCAAATAATGAAGATATGGCTGATAGAGCAACTACTTCGGCTGTCCAAATGGCGTTCATTTACATGGGTAGCATTGCAGCCATGTATCTACTATTACCTTCCATGTTCATATATCCATTCGCTGCCAATGCAGATCCGACGGAATTTGAGGAGATCAGAGGTTACGCAATGACAGCCATGAAATTCGTAGCAGCATGGTCACTAGTAGACTCGTTGGGAATAGTCTATTCATCGGCCTTGAAGGGTGCTGGAGACACCAGATTCACAATGTATACAATCATCGTTCTGTCCCTAATTTTACTCATCCTACCAACCTTTATCGCGTTAGAGGTGATGGGATGGGGACTCGAGGCAGCATGGACCATTGGACTCGTGTACATCATTGGACTCGCTGTCGTATTCACTCTCAGGTACAGAGAGGGTAAATGGAAAACCATGCGGGTAATCGAACAATCAACCTCTGAAGGCTCAGGTCAAGATTAAGGAACATGAATTCCAGATGTGATCCCGAATAGTAAAATCATCGGATTCGTTAACAGAAACGCCTCAGCCTGTAATCATAAATTTATGAGGAGTTAAGCAACAATGAAAAAT
>CETR01135864.1_pt1 | contig 16953 bp, 11 predicted proteins | sample 531281 | NCBI WGS metagenome assembly CETR01 (sample SAMEA2622568, study PRJEB7988) | marine metagenome | biome: marine biome (ENVO:00000447); feature: mesopelagic zone (ENVO:00000213); material: "saline water (ENVO:00002010), including plankton (ENVO:xxxxxxxx)" | depth 696 m
CCGGATATGATATGGTTCAACAATTTGGAATCCTTCGGAACACCTAACTATCAGGTGCAAAAAATGTACTCCACAAATCCGGGGACCGACCTTTTGAAGATTGCGGAGAACGGAGAAAAAATTATTGGAAAAGACGGTCTTTATGCCAGTGCGGTAAAGGACACGAATACCAATGAGTTGATTGTAAAGGTGGTGAACACATCCGAACTTGTTCAAAGTCTCTCTATTAGGGTAGAAGGAGGAAGTGTAACCGATAGTGTTACGGTATTGACAATGGGAATGAATGATTTAGAGGCCGAAAACTCCTTTGAGGAACCAATGAAAATCAGTCCCAAAGAGGGGTCGGATTCCATGGAAGGAGATACCCTTAAAGCGGAAATACCATCGATGACATTTTCAATCTATAAAATCAGTTTGTGAAAAATGAAACACAGTGTCGGTAATATTATGTGGCTGTTTGTTCTGACAACATTCCTATTTGGTTGTGGGCCCGGGGGAAGTGGGGTCTCCATGACCAACCAAGAAGGAACGCTGCGTGCAGAACTGTACTTGGATAATGAAGGAAAACCTTTTTACCAACTGTTTCACAAAGACAGTATGGTTTTGGATACTTCTTATGTTGGACTCGTTTTGAAAGATATTGATTTGTCAAAAGGTCTGACACTGGACAAAAAACAACCTGCTCAAGAAATCGTTGAATCCTACACCATGTTTCATGGGAAGCAAAAGGATATCAGCTATCACGCAAATAGGTATGTGGTCACTTTTTCTTCGGAAAGTGGTCTGTTATTGGAATGTCATTTCGATTTATCCGAAACCGGCTTTGCGTTTAGATATAAAGTTTTGGGGGAAGGTGGTAAATCCGTTCAGGTAGTTGAAGAATCCACTAGTTATGGATTTCCTGGGAACACGGTTTCTTGGATGCAACCCATGTCAAAAGCAAAAACGGGGTGGAGCGAGACCAATCCATCTTACGAGGAAAATTATCAAATGGAGATTCCTGTTGACAAACCTTCTCCATTAGATGAAGGATATGTTTACCCTGCTTTGTTCCATACGGGAGAATCTTGGCTTTTGGTGAGTGAAACCAATTTGCATGAAGACTATTGCGGCACAAGATTAATGTACGAAGAAGACAAAAAGGGATTGGCCGTTACTTTTCCACAACCAGTGGAGGTATTTACTGGTCGAGAATTATTGCCAAAGGGTAAGCTTCCATTCACAACCCCATGGAGGATTATTAGCGTTGGTGATTTAGACCAAATTGTAGAAAGTACTCTTGGAACCGATTTGGCCGCTCCGGCAATCGATATGGACACCACTCCTGTGAAAGGTGGTTTGGCGACATGGAGCTGGGTATTGTTGAAAGATGATAAAATCGATTACGAAACATCCCACCAATTTATTGATTATGCCGCTTCCATGAACTGGCCTTACACCTTGATCGATGTAAACTGGGATCAAAAAATAGGGTATGACAGAATGCAGGAACTTGTGGATTATGCCGCCAGTAAAAACGTAAAAGTGATACTGTGGTACAATTCATCAGGGGATTGGAACAGTACGGAATATACGCCCAAAAGCAAACTGTTGACCTCAAAAGATAGAAGGAAAGAGTTTGCCAGACTCAAGGAAATGGGTGTAGGAGGACTTAAGATTGACTTTTTTGGAGGCGATGGACAATCCATGATTGCATACTATCATGGTATTTTGAAAGATGCTGCCGATTTTGGCTTATTGATTAATTTTCATGGCGCCACCTTGCCCAGGGGATGGCATCGCACCTATCCCAACCTCATGACGATGGAGTCCATTAAAGGGGAAGAGTTCATTACATTCGATCAGGGCAATGCAGACCTTCAACCAAGTCATTCAGCACTACTGCCGTTTACAAGGAATGTGTATGACCCCATGGATTTTACTCCCATGGTTTTGGATAGTATTCCCAATATTGACCGAAGAACAACAACGACCTTTGAGCTGGCATTGCCCATTTTGTTCACGTCCGGTATTCAACATATCGCCGAAATACCACAGGGAATGGCCAAAATGCCCGAAGCAGTTGTTCATATGCTGAGACAAGTACCTGTACAATGGGATGAAACGAAGCTTCTTCAAGGATATCCAGGGAAAGAAGTGATCATGGCCAGGCGCAAAGGAACGGAGTGGTATGTTGTGGGCATAAATGGTGAAGGAACCCCAAAAACGTGGACCATCGATCTTTCCTTCGCAGAAAACAAATCAGGTACACTTTTTTACGATGATGGAACAAAAATTCCAGCATCAAAAAAAATAGATGACTCACTTTCAGAAATACAAGTGGAACCCTACGGGGGATTTGTGATAAGAATATAATGAAAAATAGAAGTTAGTTTAAGGAGTAATGAAAAAATATGTAATAGGACTCGATTATGGTTCCGATTCGGTGAGAGCGGTAATGATCGACTCCCAAAATGGAGCGGAATTGGCCTCTGAAGTATTCTGGTACCCCAGATGGAAAGCGCAAAAATATTGCGACCCAACCATCAATCAGTTTCGTCAACATCCTTTAGATCATATTGAAGGATTGGAACATACCATAACTTCCGTGATGAAACAAAGTGGAGTATCGCCAAAAACGGTCAAGGGGATTTGTATAGACACTACAGGTTCTTCCCCCATGCCCGTGAACCAAGATGGAACGGCATTGGCCTGTGCAGAAGGTTTTGAAGAAAACCCCAACGCCATGATGGTACTTTGGAAAGACCATACCGCTGTGAAGGAAGCCAACGAAATCAATGAGTTGGCGAGAAGCTGGGGCGGCGAGGATTATACCAAATACGAAGGAGGGATTTATTCCTCAGAATGGTTTTGGGCCAAAATTCTTCATGTGGCCAGAGAGGACAAGAATGTGATCAATGCCACCTATACGTGGATGGAGCACTGCGATTTCATCACTTATCTTTTGGGTGACGAAAAAGATTTAAAAGCATTCAAAAGGAGTCGATGTGCCGCAGGTCACAAAGCCATGTGGCACGAAAGCTGGGGTGGACTCCCTGACAAGGAATTTTTATCCAAGCTGGACCCGTACTTGGCATCCCTTCGGGATAATTTGTATGAAGAGACATTTACCTCCAATGAGATTGCCGGTCATTTAAATGAAGAATGGGCGAACAAATTAGGCCTTACCACGGATACGGTAATCGCTGTGGGTACTTTTGATGCCCATGCAGGTGCCGTTGGTGCCAAAGTGGACCACCATGCACTGGTGAGGGTAATGGGAACCTCCACTTGCGATATTATGGTGTCATCCAACGAAGCAGTAGGCGACAAAACCGTTAAAGGTATCTGCGGGCAGGTTGATGGTTCCGTAATTCCCGGGATGATAGGACTGGAAGCAGGCCAATCGGCCTTTGGAGATGTATTGGCATGGTTCAAAGGGGTATTGCAATGGCCTGTTGACAACCTGGTTTTGGACTCCAACATACTATCAGAAGAACAAAAAACCGAGCTAAAGGCTGAGGTGGAATCAAAGTTCATTCGCTCCTTGGCCGAACAGGCCGAAGCGATTCCTTTGTCTGAATCCGTACCTGTAGCCCTGGACTGGGTAAATGGTAGAAGGACCCCAGATGCCAATCAAGAATTGAAAAGTGCCATTTCCGGAATTTCGTTGGGAACCCATGCGCCTCATATTTTTAAGTCTTTGGTAAATGCCATTTGCTTTGGGGCCAAAATGATTGTGGACCGTTTTGAAGAGGAGGGCGTGAAAATCGAGACCGTGATTGGTATTGGTGGCGTGGCCAGAAAATCGCCTTTTATCATGCAAACTTTGGCCAATGTGCTTAACATGCCCATTAAGGTGGCAGAATCCGACCAAGCCCCTGCTTTGGGTGCAGCAATTTATGCAGCGGTTGCCTCAGGCATCTACAAGAATGTAATCGAGGCAAGTAAAGTAATGGGAAGTGACTTCGAAGCGGAATACTTACCACAATCTTCCCAAGTGGAAGTGTATGCCCAACTACTAGAGGAGTATAAGCAACTTGGCAACTTTGTCGAAGAACAAACGAACAAAAACATATAATAGATGAGCTCAAAATATAAATCACTCAAAGAAGAATGCTACGAAGCAAACATGGAGCTCAATGCCTTGGATCTGGTCATCTATACTTTCGGTAATGTGAGTGCGGTGGATAGGGACAATGCTGTTTTTGGCATTAAACCCAGCGGTGTACCCTATGAAACGCTTAAACCTGAGGATATCGTTATCATGGATTACGATAATAATGTGGTCGAGGGCAGCATGAGACCGTCATCTGACACCAAAACACATAGTTATCTGTACAAAAACTGGGAAAATATTGGAGGGGTGGCGCATACACATGCTATGTATTCCGTTTCTTGGGCACAGGCCCAAAAGGACATTCCGATTTTTGGCACCACACATGCGGATCATTTAACGCAAGATATTCCTTGTGCGCCGCCGATGGCCGACGAACTTATCGAAGGGAATTATGAACACAATACAGGGATTCAAATTTTGGATTGCTTTAAGGAAAGGGATTTGGACTACAACGAAGTCGAAATGGTGCTGATTGGTAACCATGGACCATTTGCTTGGGGTAAAAGTGCAGCTAAAGCAGTATACAATACCAAAGTATTGGAAACAGTCGCCCAAATGGCCTATTTGACTTTGCAGATCAATCCACAGGCACCTAGACTGAAAGATTCACTAATAAAAAAACATTACGAGCGTAAGCATGGTAAAAATGCCTATTACGGTCAATAAATAAACAAAAGACAAAAATGAAAATATCCCAAAAGGAAATCTGGTTTGTAACGGGTAGCCAACATTTGTACGGACCTGAGACCTTAAAACAAGTAGCTAGCAATTCAAAAGAAATCGTTGATGGATTGAATGCAGCTGGAAAATTACCGGTCACTTTGGTTTTTAAACCTATTGTGACTACGCCACAAGAAATAACGGCAGTCTGTCGCGAAGCGAGCAACGAACCATCCTGTATCGGTGTGATTACATGGATGCACACGTTCTCTCCGGCAAAAATGTGGATTGCCGGACTTTCCATTTTAAGCAAACCATTGTGCCATTTGCATACACAGTTCAATGCAGAAATCCCATGGGACAGTATTGACATGGATTTTATGAACCTGAACCAATCTGCACATGGTGACCGAGAGTTTGGATTTATGATGTCCAGAATGCGCAAAAACCGTAAAGTAGTGGTAGGGCATTGGAAAGAAGAACGGGTTCAGAACAAATTGTCCGTTTGGGCAAGAACAGCACTGGGCGCCGATGAATTAAAACATATGAAAGTTGCCCGTATTGGGGATAATATGCGCGAGGTTGCCGTAACCGAAGGAGATAAGGTTGCAGCCCAAATGCGTTTTGGCGTTGCGGTAAATGGTTACGATTCATCGGACATTACCAATATTATTGACGGGTTGGAACAAAAAGACGTCGATCAATTGATCGAGGAATACGAAGCCAGTTACACTTTATCAGCATCACTTCAAAAAAATGGTGCACAACGTCAATCTTTGATTGATTCCGCTAGAATAGAATTGGGACTCAGAACGTTTTTGGATGAAGGCGGGTTCAAAGCCTTTACCGATACGTTCGAGAATTTGGGTAAACTAAAACAATTACCAGGTTTGGCAGTACAACGCCTGATGGCCGATGGCTATGGTTTTGGAGGCGAAGGCGATTGGAAAACCGCCGCACTGACAAGGACCATGAAAGTAATGGCCGAAGGTTTGGAAGGAGGTACCTCTTTTATGGAAGATTATACCTACCACTTTACACCTCAAAAAGATTATGTGTTGGGATCCCATATGTTGGAGATCTGTCCTTCTATCGCAAGTGCAAAACCATCATGCGAAGTACATCCATTGGGTATTGGGGGTAAAGAAGACCCTGTGCGCTTGGTTTTCGATTCTCCCGCAGGTGATGCACTGAATGCATCCTTGGTGGATATGGGCAACAGATTTCGTTTAATAGTCAACGAAGTAGAGGCAGTAGAGCCTATGGCCGATTTACCAAAATTGCCCGTAGCACGTGTACTTTGGGATGCAAAACCAAATCTCGATGTTGCGGCCACAGCATGGATTCACGCAGGAGGAGCGCACCATACTGTATACACCCAGGCATTGACCACTGAATACATGGAGGACTTTGCCGATATTTTCGGAATAGAACTTTTAGTAATAGATTCGGACACGAAATTGAGGGCATTTAAGGATCAACTCCATGCCAACGAAGCCTATTACCATCTGTTTCAGCATGGAATGTAATTAACAAACAAAAACTATAATGATGAGGATAGCCAAACCTTCTATATTGTACGCTGTTTTACTTTTGGTCTTTATTATTGCAGGCTGTAAGCAAAACAAAAAAGAAAGTCAGTCAGAAATGGAAACCGTAAAAACTGAAAGTGAACAAAACCCAATCGAAGAAACTGTATTTGGGGAAATGCCAGATGGCACTAAAGTGAAGAAATTCACATTAAAAAATGAAGCAGGAATGGAAGTGGAGGTCATTACCTATGGAGGCATCATAACCCGTTGGACTGCACCGGATAAGCAAGGGAACTATGAGGATATTGTACTTGGGTTTGATGATCTGGACCAATACTTGGATGGAAACCCATACTTTGGAGCGCTCATTGGCAGATATGGAAACCGTATTGCCAAAGGACAATTTTCCTTGGAAGGGGAAACGTATACTTTGGCGACCAATGATGGGGACAACCACCTACATGGCGGAGAAAAAGGTTTTGATAAGGTAGTATGGAACGGTGTGGCCAAAAACACTTCGGAAGGTGCTGTTTTGGAATTGACCTATACCAGTGAAGATGGGGAGGAAGGATATCCTGGAAAATTGGATGTGAAAGTAACCTACACCCTTACAGATGACAACGCCCTTGATGTTCAATATGAGGCGGTAACCGATAAGCCAACCGTAGTGAACTTGACACAGCACAGTTATTTTAATCTTTCGGGACAACTTTCCGAACCTATATTGGATCATGAAATTTATCTGAATGCGGATACTTACCTTCCAGTTGACGGAGGTTTGATCCCAACGGGCGAATTTAGGGAAGTGGCAGGTACACCTTTTGATTTCAAGGAACCTAAATTGATAGGTAAGGAGATTGATGCCAATAACGAACAGTTGAGTCTCGGTGGAGGTTATGATCATTGTTGGGTGCTCAACGAAACCAAAGAGGATTTAGGTTTAGCCGCTAGTGCACATCATCCGGAAACGGGTAGGTTTTTGGAAGTATATACCAATGAACCAGGAATTCAGTTTTATAGTGGAAACTTTTTGGACGGTACACTGCCCTCAAAAACGGGAGGCACTTATGCAAAGCGTTCAGGTTTTTGTCTGGAAACACAACATTACCCAGATAGTCCGAACCAAGCCGATTTTCCTTCGGTACGATTAAACCCGGGAGAAACGTATTCCTCCAGGACCATGTTCAAACTATCAACCAAATAAACCACTACCATGAAGACATTGGATACTTTTGATTGGATTGCGATATCCATATACTTTCTCGTTCTTTTGGGAATTGCGCTTTGGGTAATCCGAAAAAAGAAGAACAATACCGAAGATTATTTCTTGGCAGGTAGGAATGTGGGTTGGTTTGTGGTCGGTGCCTCTATTTTTGCATCGAACATTGGCTCCGAACATGTTGTGGGGCTTGCCGGCGCAGGTGCTGGTGACCGTTTGCCCATGTTGATTTACGAAATACAGGCTTGGATCGTTCTTATTCTAGGTTGGGTGTTCCTGCCCTTTTATGCCAGGGCAGGTGTTTTTACGATGCCCGAGTTTTTGGAAAAACGATTTGATGCAAGAGCACGATGGATACTATCGGTTTTTTCCATTGTTGCCTACGTGCTTACAAAAATCTCTGTAACCATCTATGCTGGAGGGGTGGTGGTTTCCGCACTTCTTGGCATTGATTTTTGGACAGGAGCGATAGCAACGGTTGTGCTTACCGGAATTTACACGGTACTGGGCGGTATGCGAGCAGTGGTGTATACCGAAACGCTGCAGGCGATCATTCTAGTAGTTGGTGCCGCGGCCCTGACCTTTATTGGTTTGGACCACGTTGGGGGCTGGGAAAGCATGAAACAGACCGTGACACCGGAATATCTCAACATGTGGAGGTCAGCTTCCGACCCTAATTTCCCTTGGCCATCGCTTTTGATCGCCAGTACCATAACAGGTATTTGGTATTGGTGTACAGATCAGTATATCGTACAACGTGCCTTGACCGCCAAAAACATAAAAGAGGGTAGGAGAGGAACCATTTTCGGGGCTTTATTAAAATTGTTTCCGGTATTCTTGTTCCTCATACCAGGGGTAATTGCCCTAACCTTGAAAATGAGGGGAGAGTTGCAATGGGACAGTCCAGACGAGGCATTTCCTGTTTTGATGAGCAATTTATTGCCATCAGGGCTTAGAGGATTGGTGGCAGCAGGTCTTTTGGCCGCTTTAATGAGTTCCTTGGCCTCAGTTTTCAACTCTTGTTCCACATTGTTTACGGTGGACATCTATAAAAAGCTAAGACCCAATGCCCCAGAGAAAAAGTTGGTGAGAACCGGTCAGATCGCGACGGTAATCGTAGTGATCATCGGTATCATCTGGATTCCGATCATGGCCAATATTTCAGGAGTTCTTTATGAATACCTGCAAAGTGTCCAATCTTACATTGCCCCTCCGATCACGGCCGTGTTCCTATTGGGTATATTCCACAAGCGAATCAATGCCCAAGGAGCATTTGTGACCATGGTCGTTGGATTTATCGTAGGAGCCGTTCGGATTATTTTGGAATTGGTTAAAGACTCATTGAACCCGGACAGTATCTGGTTCCTTTTAGGGGATATGAACTTCCTGTCCTTTGCATCTTGGTTCTTTTTGTTCTGTATTATTTTGATTTTGGTCGTGAGCTACGCTACTGCACCTCCATCAGATCAAAAAATAAAGAACCTTACCTATGCAACCATTTCCGATGATGAGCGAAAAGAGAACAAAAACAGTTACAACTGGAAGGATATTGCCATTTCCATCATTATTATAGCCATAGTGGCCTATGTGATGATTTGGTTCAATGGTAAGTAAAACCATTAGTTGAGAGATGTATTGAAAAGGACATTTTTTTAAAAGTGTCCTTTTTTATATCTGAAGGCTTCCCGCCAATTGTTTTAGAATGATTTCGGAAACCTTGGCTTGATATTTTGCATTGCTATTTCGGACCTTGGCATTAATATAGTTCAACTGTGCGGTACGGAATTCAATTGTAGGGATTATTCCGATTCTATATTTTTCAACTGTAATGTCCAGGTTTTCCTTTGCTATCAGCTCGTTTTTCTCTTCGAGCTCCATTAGGCTGATGTTGGTCAAATAGGTTTGATATGTGGTATTGACCAGTGAGGTCAAGGTTTGTTCCTGTTCGGCAATGGCCAGTGTTGCGTTTTCCAGGGCGATCCTGCCTATTTTTTCGTTGCGGTTCTGGTTGAAACCATCGAAAAGGCTAAGGGATGCCCCAAAACCATAGTTGAAACCGTTTGATTGTGAACGGGTACTGAACCCCAGTTCAGAAGTGGAACGACCAACATTGTATCCGGTGGTCACATAAACAGAAGGATATCGTGATGCCTTTATCTGTTTAAGTTCCAGTTCGCTGATACGTCTGTTTATTTTTTCGGCTTGCAATTGCGGGTTCTCTGCGACCACTTTGCTCTCCAATTCCTCTAGGTTCAAGTCTTTGTCCACAAATATTTCAGGAATAACCTTAAAGTCAATTTTTAGGTCACGTGCTAGCTGTTCGTTGAGCAGTATTTTTGTATTCTTGAGCAGCTCTTGCTGTCGCTGTATTTCCGTTATATCGGTGTTGAGGTCAACTTGGGCGTTCAGCACTTCCAGTTTAGAGGCCTTGCCAATGGTAAAACGGTTTTGGGCAAGTTCTACCCTTTGTTCGGAAATGAGCAATGTACTGTCCAAGGCGGAGAGTTGTTGTTGTTGCTGCACCAAATCATAGTAAGTGGTCATTACTTCGCCTACTTTTCCCAATATAGCTTGCCTTAGTTCCGCTTCGCCCAATTTTTGGGTTTCCTTGAGTTGTTCATGATTGGCAAACATGCGCAATCCGTCAAAAATGGTCCATTCCAAAGCTACGCCGTAATTGAGGCTACTGTTCTTGGCGTTGTCGCGCTCAACCTCCGAGCCATCCACTCTGGTCTGTGATAGGTTTTGGACACTATTGTTGTCCACGATACTTGCGTTTACCTGGGGCAACATACCTGCTTGCCCCGGACTAACACCCATCTGGTCGATTCGGAGTTCATTCTTTGCGGTTTTGATTTGATAGTTGTTTTCCAAAGCGATTTTCACAGCTTCTTCAACAGTCAACACCTCTTGGGCACTACATGCCGTTAAACAACCTATAATAAATATTAGTAAGCCGATGGTTTTTTTAATGTTCATACTAGGATAGCTCAAGGGTTTTGAATTCGGGTCTTTGGACTTTTTTTCGGGACCACATGAGATAAAGAGCTGGGATTACGTATAGGGTCAATACCAATGAGAACATTGTTCCCCCTATGATCACAACTCCCATGCCTGTTCTACTGGTGGAAGCGGCACCCAATGACAGAGCAATGGGCAGGGCGCCCAAAGCCACTGTTAGACTGGTCATTAGAATAGGGCGTAATCTGGATACAGAGGCTATCAATATTGCCTGCATTTTGGTCATGTTCTCGTCCTCTTCCTGTAGTTGATTGGCGAACTCGACAATCAAAATCCCGTTCTTGGTCACAAGGCCTATCAACATAATGGTTCCGATTTGACTGAAAATGTTCCAGGTCTCCCCAAATAGCCATAGTGAGAACATGGCTCCCGCAACCGCCAAGGGAACAGTTAAAATAATGATGAATGGATCAATGAAACTCTCGAACTGTGCCGCCAAAATCAAGAATATCAGCACAAAGGCAAGACCGAATGCAAAAGCGGTGTTGGAACTACTCTCAACAAAATCCCGGGATTCGCCCCCAAGATCGGTGGTAAAGGTATCATCCAGTACCCTTTCTTTGATAGCGTTCATGGCATCGATTCCATCGCCCATACTTTTTCCTGGGGCCAAACTGGCCGATACGGTGGCGGACATATATCTGTTGTTGTGGAACAATTGTGGCGGGCTACTGTGTTCTTCCGTAGTGACCAAATTATCCAATTGAATGAGCTGCCCTTCATTGTTTTTCACAAAAATCGAGGTAAGGTCCATGGGTTCGTCACGATCTTGTTTATCGAACTGGCCAATGACCTGATATTGCTTCCCGTTCATTAAAAAATAGCCAAAACGTTGTCCGCTAAGTGATAGTTGAAGTGTTTGGGCCACATCCCTGACCGAAACACCAAGACTTTCCGCCTTTTCACGATCTATGGAAACATAGATTTCAGGCTTATTGAACTTTAAATTGACATCGACGAAAGAAAAAGTGGGGTCTTTTTCGGCCTCTGCCATAAATGCAGGTATCCGTTCTTCGAGTTTTTCAAAATTCTTTGCTTGTATTATGAATTGCAAAGGGGCGCCACCACGTTTGTTTACCGAAATTGTAGGGCGTTGGAATACACTGGCCCTGCCTCCCACATAGCTTTTGGCCCATTGCCCAAAGTCCCGGGCTATTTCCGCTTGTGACCGCTCCCGCTCACTTGGGTCGGATAACAGGATACTTGCTCGACCACTGTTGACGGATGAAACCCCAAAACCCGGTGAGGTAATGATCAGTCCCACTTTTCTTTCGCGAATGGAGTCAAGTACCAAATCCGTGATTTCTTCCATGTATCGTTCCATGTACTCGTACGAAGAACCTTCAGGGGCATTTACCACGAGTCTCACATAGCTTCTATCATCGTAAGGTGCTGTTTCTTTTTGCAACAATGTATAGAATAGCGCGATCACGCCGATACAACCAAACAAAATGGGAATGCTCAACCACTTTTTGGCGATAAAGCCTTCCAAAGATTTTTTGTAGGACTCGTTCATCTTTTGGAAGAACCTTTCCGTTACACGATAGAACTTGGATTGTTTTTGTTTTCCGGGTTTGATCAAATATGCGTTCAACATCGGGGTCAATGAGAGTGATACAAAGGCGGAAACCAATACGGCCGAACTCAAAACCACTCCAAATTCCCTAAAGAGCCGTCCTACGAATCCTTCCAAAAAAATGATGGGAAGGAAAACGGCCGCCAAAGTGACCGATATGGAGATCACGGCAAAAAATATCTCTTTGGAGCCTTTTATGGCCGCCTCAATGGGGCTCATGCCTTCTTCCACTTTTTTATAGATGTTTTCCGTGACCACAATGCCGTCATCCACAACTAATCCCGTCGCCAATACAATGGCCAAAAGGGTAAGCACATTTATGGAAAAACCGAAGAGCCACATGATGAAGAACGTTGCGATAAGGGAAACAGGTATATCGATCAATGGTCGCAGCGCCATTGACCAGTTCCTGAAAAACAGGTAGATGACCAAAATCACAAGTACTATGGAAATAAGCAAGGTTTCTGCTACCTCCGTGACTGCCTTGCGCACAAATACGGTGTCGTCCACAACAATATTGAGTTTATAACCTTCTGGCAAATCCTTTTTGAGCTGCTCGTATTCTTCGTAAAACGCATCGGCTATCTCCAAATAATTAGTGCCAGGTTGCGGTATTATAGCCGTGGCTACCATGGGTTGGCCAAGATTGGTCATCTTGGTCTCCATGTTTTCGGCTTCCAAAGAAGCATTCCCAATATCGCTCAAATGCACCAATTTTTCGCCATCGGCCATGATGACAATGTCGTTGAATTCCTCTTCCGTATTGAGGTTGCCAATGGTTTTTACCGTGAGTTCGGTATTGTTTCCCGTTAATTTGCCGGAAGGCAATTCAATATTTTGTGCCAAAAGGGCATTTCTGACATCGGCCACGGTCAATCCGTAGGAGGCCAAACGTACAGGGTCTATCCATAACCGCATGGCATACCTTCGCTGTCCCCAAATTTGAATGCTGCTCACGCCAGGGATGGTCTCCAATCGTTGGGCAATCACATTTTCGGCATAGTCGGACAGCTCTAAAATATTTTCATTGTCACTTTCAATGGTCATAGATAAAATCCGTTCGGCATTGGAATCCGATTTGGAGACCACTGGGGGGGCATCCAGGTCATCGGGCAGGCTTCTGACTGCCTGGGATACCTTGTCCCTAACGTCGTTAGCTGCTTCCTCCAGGTCCTTGTCCAGGTTAAATTCAATACTGATGGAACTGGAACCTTGGACACTTGAAGAACTGATGTTTCTAATTCCATCAATCGAATTGATCGCTTTTTCCAGAGGCTCGGTAATCTGGGATTCGATAATATCCGCGTTGGCGCCTGAATAATTGGTGCGTACCGAAACTTGAGCAGGATCGATGGAAGGGTATTCCCGTATGCCTAAAAAAGTATACCCGATCGCACCAAAAAGTACGATGGTTATGTTCATTACAATCGCAAGTACGGGTCTTTTTATACTTAAGGTGGAAAGATTCATTATTCCGCGTTCTGGGTTCTGGTATCTTGTAGTTTAACTTGAACAGGGTTGCCGTTTTGCACGGCCATTACCCCGTAGGTAATGATGGTGTCACCCGCTTTTAAACCAGAGATGACCCTAACGGAACTTCCTGTTCTGGAACCCGTTTGAACATCGATTTCCTTTGCCACCCCATTGTTGGTAATGAAAACTCTTTTTCCATTTTGAACAGGTATCAACGACTCGGTCGGAACCAACAACGCATCATTTACGGTTTCCAAAGGGAGAATGACATTGGCAAACCCTCCTGGGTATAACTTTTTATCACGATTGTCCATTATAGCGCGTACTCTCAAGGTTCTTGTGGTAACCTCGATTTCAGGATCGATGGCATAAATTGTGGCTTCGTATTCCTCTTTGGAATCAGAAGTGGTAAAATTCAAACGGGTTCCTACATGTACTTGGGAAGCATATTTTTCAGGAACTGAAAATGTGATTTTTAAATCATCTGTATTCACAAGTTTTGCAATAACGGTTGCAGGGGTAACATAAGTTCCTTTGGAAATGGAACGTAGGCCAATGGTACCCGAAAACGGAGCTTTTAAATTGGTTTTGGACAATTGAGCGGCGATCAGTTCAGCTTCTGCATTGGCCGAGGCATAGTCGGCATTGGCAATATCATATTCCTCTTGACTGATGGCTTGCTTCTCAAGAAGCAGTTTAGCCCTTCTTTCGTTTTCAGCAGCCAGCTTTTTAGCGGTAAGTGCTTTTGACAGCTGGGCCTGGAGCTCAATATCGTTTACTTTTATCAAAACTTGGCCCTGGGAAACTTTGCTGCCTTCTTTGAAATTAATACTTTCCACTATCCCAGAAACCTCACTTCTGATCTCTATTTGCTCATCGGGTTCCAAAGTTCCCGAAATCGAGATGTTATCCTTGAAAATTTGAGGCTGTAGGACCATACCGGTAACCGTGGCAATGCTGGGGCCTGAACCACTGGACTTGCCGATTTCCGCGTTGGACTTGATTCTGTAGACAATAAGCGCAACTACTCCAACAACTAATAAGCCGTAGACAATGTGTTTTATTTTCATTTTGGTTTGATGGTTGGTGGCACTGTTCTTATATAAGAAAAAGGAGATAATAAAGATAGCGCTAGACCAATATTCAATGAAAGTGTCAAGGTTGATTTTAACATAGGAATCCCCTAAACGTCCAGATGGACGGGGTTAACGACAGATAAATGAGTGCAAAAGGCTTCATGTGTCTCCATGTATGTTAAAATTTTGATGCTGATCTCCGATTGACCTAAGTCATTTTTTGCATGGTTTATACCATTTATCTTTGATGAAAGTGTTAAAATCATGAAGACCGTATTGATTCCTACCGATTTTTCAAAGAATGCCCTACATGCCCTGCAGTATGCCCAAGAGCTCTTCAAGTGTGAACGAGCTTGTTTTTTTGTGATGCATACCTATGGGGAGGAAGTGTATGGAACATATAAAACCGCATCCAAGGAAGACATTGAGCGGCTAAAAGAGGAGAAAAGGGAACTATCTGAGAAGAAATTGGATGAATTGGTCAATTCCGTAATGGGAGAGCCACCAAATCCACTGCATAATTTTGAGACCGTGGCGAGTTTTGACACCCTTGTTGACGGGGTTAATGACTTTGTGGATCAAATGAACATCGATCTTGTGATTATGGGCACCAAAGGGGAGACCAGTGATCACAAAACCACATTCGGCAGCTTTACCATTGAAATCTTCAAATATGTTAAATGCCCCGTGCTGGCCATTCCCGAAGGTTTTGAGTACAGGCAACCCAAGGCCATTCTGTTCCCAACGGACTACATGCTGCCCTACAAACGCAGGGAGCTAAAACTTTTGGGCGATTTAGCCGGTAAATTCAAGTCCAAGATACATTGCCTGTACATTACTGATTTTGAGGAACTCAGTCCTCGACAAGAGGACAATAAACTGTTTTTGGAAGGAACCTTGACCAAGCCTTATTTGTATTTTGAAACCGCCCCGGTCAAGAACAAAGCAGAGATAATTTTGGAACATATTGATAAAAAGGAAGCGGGTATGTTGGTCATGATGAATTCTAGGCATTCGTTTTTTGAGGATATGTTGTACAGGTCCACTGTGGATTTATTGGGTCTTAAGATAAAAATACCTTTTATGGTAATGCAGAACTTAAAGCGTTAAGACGATGAAAAAGAAACGAATCGTATTGCCTACGGATTTTTCCAATAACTCTTGGAATGCCATAGCTTATGCTTTGACGCTCTTTAAAAATATTCCCTGCGATTTTTTTATACTCAATGCCTATCAGGTTGGTGCCTCCGGTCTATCAACCAAAATGGCGGGAGCCAATGACACCCGATTGTACAATTTGATCAAGGAGCAATCTGAACGAGACTTACAAAGAGAGCTTGAAAAAATCAAGGGTTTTGACAAGAACCCAGAACATACATTTAAGACCAGGTCTATTATGGATACTTTGGTGAGTGCCATCGGTAAAACCGTCTACAAGGAGGAAATAGATTTTATTGTGATGGGAACCAAGGGAGCATCTGGCCTCAAAGAGGTTTTTATGGGAAGTAACACCTACAAAGTCATCAATGAAATTGATTTTTGCCCTATCATAGCCGTTCCAGATGATTATAAAGCCGATGGAAAATTGGATTCCATGCTGTTGGCAACAGGGTATGAGCATCTTTTTGAGAACTATGAACTCAGGCCACTATTGAACCTGGCCGAAAATTTCAATGCCAAATTGTGGATTGCCCATGTGGGTGGTTTGGATGAACTGACAGCTGAACAAAAAGCCTCCAGGGAAACATTGGAAAGACGACTGAAATCCATCAATTACGAATTTGTGGAAGTGGAAAAAGATATCTCGGTTAACAACTCCATTCAGAAATTGGTTGATGAGGATAGGGGGATTGATATGATAATCATGATCAATCAAGATCATTCGTTCTTTGAAAGATTGACCCGTGAGCCCGTAATCAAAAAAGTGAGTTTCAATACCAAGGTGCCGTTCTTGGTGGTTCACTTATTCGAATAAAATGGAGAGCCCTACAAAAACGATTTTGCCAATTGCACTAGCTCCCCTTTCTGAAGCACACCCGATTTTCTCCAAAGCTGTTCGCCGTTTTTAAAGAAAATCATGGTAGGAACACCTCTAACTTGGTATGTGTTGGCCAGATTTTGGTTTTTGTCGACATCGATTTTTACGATTTTTAAAGAATCGCCCATTTCATCCTTGACCTGTTTTAAAATAGGAGCCAGCATCTTACAGGGCCCGCACCATTCCGCGGAAAAATCGATAAGTGTCAGTTGCTCGCTGTTGATCAAATTTGCAAAACTTCCTTTCATCCTTCTCAAAA
>CETR01011835.1_pt1 | contig 16952 bp, 19 predicted proteins | sample 531281 | NCBI WGS metagenome assembly CETR01 (sample SAMEA2622568, study PRJEB7988) | marine metagenome | biome: marine biome (ENVO:00000447); feature: mesopelagic zone (ENVO:00000213); material: "saline water (ENVO:00002010), including plankton (ENVO:xxxxxxxx)" | depth 696 m
CCCGAGTTCCTGAACCGCGTCGACGACATCATCGTGTTCCCGCAGCTCGATAAGGACGAACTGCGTCAGATCGTGGACCTGTTCACGAAGCGCCTGGGCGAGCGCCTGCTCGACCGCGACATGACGATCGAGCTGTCGCTTGCCGCGAAGGATCGCCTCATCGAGGTCGGGTTCGACCCGGCCCTCGGTGCTCGCCCGCTGCGTCGCGCGATGCAGCACGAGATTGAGGACCAGCTGAGCGAGAAGATCCTGCACGGCGAACTGAACCCCGGCGACCACGTGAAGGTGGATGCCGAGAACGGCCAGTTCCTGTTCGAGCACGGTCCGCGCGGTGAGAAGGTCGCGGTCGGCGTGATCTCGGGCGGCGACATCTCGATCACGCCTGACCTGGCGATCACCTCGGACTGATCCCGGCACAGGCTGAGAGGGGACGGATGCTTCGGCATCCGTCCCCTTCGTCGTTCCCTCAGGCCGCCAGGGAAGGCGCGAGGAGCGACGCTACCGCTGTGTCGAGGATGATCGACTGCCGCACCTCGACCGCATGGTCGTAGCGGGCGCCGGCGAGGGCGACATAGACCCCGCCGACGATGTCGATATAGCCCACGATCTGATCGGCCCGATGTACTTCGTACGTGGTGGGAGCGATGAGAACGACCGATTCCACCGGCGGCGCAGCGGCGCGTGGCGGGGCAGCGGGCGTGGGGGTGGATGTCGTGGGGACCATGGTGGCTCCTCCCGTTGAAGGGAACTGCTCCTGAAGGGTCCACCCGCACCGGGCGAGACGGTGGGGGCTTGACATCACCGCGCGATCGGTGGTGCTACCTCGATCATCCGCCGCGCCGGTGAGTCAGGGAAGAGGGTGTGCCTGGCAGATTCCTTGGAGAGTTCGCGCTCTAGGCTGGGGGGATGACCGAATTCAGCGTCCGCCCGGCACGAACGGCGGACGTTCGCGCAATCCAGGCCCTCCTCGAACCCTGGGTGCAGCGACGAGTTCTCCTGGGCAAAGACCTCGTGGTGCTGTTCGAGTCGGTGCAGCAGTTCACCGTTGCCGAGGATGCCGACGGTCGACTCATCGGATGCGGCGCGCTGCATGTGATGTGGGACGACCTCGGCGAGATCCGCACCCTCATCGTCGCCGACGAGTGGCTGCATCACGGTGTCGGTCGCGCGATCGTCGACCGCCTGGAAGAGAACGCCCGAGCCCTGGGGTTGCGGCGGCTGTTCTGCCTGACCTTCGAGGTCGAGTTCTTCTCGGCCCGCGGTTTCGAGGTGATCGGTGAACAGGTCGTCGACCCGGATGTCTACTCACAGCTCATCCGTTCCCCTGACGAGGGCGTCGCCGAGTTCCTGGACCTCGCCCACGTGAAGCCCAACACCCTCGGCAACACCCGGATGCTGAAGACCTTCGACTGAGGCGCGCCGATCCGGCGTCGCGCGGCCCCGCGCCTACCCTGGATGCATGAGCAGCCAGCCCCCGCGTCGCCGCCCATCCCCGGGTGTGTACCGTCGGCGGCGCCTCGTCGTGCTCCTCGCATTGATTGCGATCATCGCCGCGATTGTCTGGTTGTTCGTCGCCCAACCGTGGTCGAGCGCTGCGCAGCCGGATGCCGGTCCCAAGCCGACCCGCACGTCATCCGTCAGCCCGACCCCGAGCGCGACAACGCCCGCTCCGACTGACTCTTCGACACCCGAGGCTGCGGCGACCACCGACCCCGGCCCCCTGGAGACCGCACCCCCGACGTGCACGCGCGGAGACGTGACGGTCGAGGCACTCACCGACCAGGACGAGTACGCCTCGGGCCAGAACCCCCAGCTGTCGATCCGGCTCACGAACACCTCGGATGCCTCGTGCACGATCAACGTCGGAACCACGACGCAGTCGTTCACGATCACCAGTGGTAGTGACACGTGGTGGCGTTCGACAGACTGTCAGACCGACCCGAGCGACATGATCGTGACGCTGGAGGCTGGCCAGACAGTCGATAGCGCGACACCGCTGACGTGGGACCGCACCCGCTCATCGGTCAGCACGTGCGACGCCGAGTCGCGCCCGGCGGCAGGCGCTGGTGGTGCGTCGTACCACCTCGCCGTGGAGATCGGCGGCATCGCCTCGGACCAGACCAAGCAGTTCTTCCTCTACTGAGAGCGCGGGTCCTCCGCGGCACGGCCTAATCGTCGTCGCGCATCGCGCGAGCAATGATCTCGCCGACGAGCACCGCGGATGCCGCAGGCCCACGCGCGGGAACCACGGGCAGGATCGACGTATCCGCTACCCGTAGCCCCTCGATACCGTGTACTCGTCCTGCGCCATCGACGACAGGGCCCATGGGCGCCGTGCCACACATGTGGATGGCTGTTCCCAGATGGCTGCGCATCCAGGCGTTCAGCGCTACATCGCTGTCGAGGTCGGCGGCTGCGATCTCGGTTACCCGTCCCCCCATGTGCTCGACGAGGGCGACTGCTTCACGGATGCCCGCGCCGAGGCGTGAGAGGTCAGACTCCTCCTCAAGGTAGCGATACTCGATTCGCGGTGGCGCAGAGGGATCAGCGTCGCGCAGGCTGAGCCTGCCCCGTCCGGTCGGGGCTTGGAGCCCCACGATCAGCGGGAGGTCGTCTCGGTGGGCGATCTGCGCGGCAGCCCGTCGCCCGGAGATGCCTGCCACCGCTCGGAGCGAACGAACAGGATGCCGCAAGCCGGCCGTCATGCCATCGCGCAGCCGCAGCGAGCCGGTGAGCAGGTAGCCGAGAGGCTTGACAGACAGCAGCAGCTCCAGGTCACCCTCGGGGTGCTCCCCGGAATCGATGTTGAGCGCTTCGGGAAAGGCGAATCGTTCGTCCGCGTCGAAGAGCGGGCCTTCCGGCTGCCAGGACAGCGAAATGTCAGGATGATCCGAGAACGCTGCGCCGACCGGCACCCCGGAGCGCACACGGATTCCGAGCTTCTCCAGGTCTTCGGGCATCCCGATTCCCGACGCGAGCAGTATCCGCGCCGAGCCGATGGCTCCTGCCGCGAGCACGATCTCTTCGCCGCGGATGACGCCTCGCGACGTCTCCACCCCGACTGCTCGCGAGCCCTCAAACACGATTCGCCCGACTGTCGTCCTCGGCATCAGGTTCAGGCGGGCAGAGCCTCGGTGCGGCGCGAGATACGACATTGCGGCACTCACCCGCACGCCGTCGATGATGTTCGAGGGTACGGGTCCCACGCCGGGCGGCTGCTCGCCGTTCTTGTCGGGTTCCAGACGGTGCCCCCGGCTCTGCGCGGCGCCACGGAAGGCTTGCGCGAGTCGACCGGGTTCGGGGCGCTTGACGGGGACGGGCCCGGTGCCTCCGTGAACATCGGATGCGGCAAAGTCGCGGTCAGACTCGAGATCGCGCCAGACCGGGAGGGCGTTCTCGTACTCCCATCGGCGGCCGCCAACGTCGCTCCAGGAGTCGTGGTCGGTGCGTCGGGCCCGGATGAAGTACCCGCCGTTGATCGCGCTGGAGCCGCCGACGACCTTTCCCCGCACCACGGTGTAAGCAAGCTCCGGGGTCAGTTGCCCGAGAAACGACCAGTTTGCCGGGTGGCCGGGCATGGCGCCGCGGATGCTGGCAGCATCCCGCAACTCGGCGGGTATCTCGGGGCCAGAAACCCCGGCTTCGATCAGCACCACGTGGCGGTCGGGTTCCTCGCTCAGGCGTGCCGCAAGAGCGCATCCAGCGGTGCCCGCCCCGACGATAACGGTTGTCACGGATGCTCTCCCCAGGTGTCGCCCATCTTGCGGAACGCCTCATCGATGAGCACGAGGAGGTCGGCATCCGCGTGGCTCAGCCACTGCTCGTAGGACGCGAGCGACAAGCCGAGGCAGGCCCAGGCGATTGCCTGCGGCTCCAGAGCGTCGGCAGGCTGGCGCAGACGTTCGGCCACGAACTCGGCGATGACCTGCCGCCACTCCATGTAGCGCAGCGTGGAGTGCGCCAGCAGAGTCGGCACGTTCAGCAGGAGCCACATGCGCTCGCGGTGGACGGGGATCTCGTCAGCCGGGAATCGGTTGAACTCGATGACCGCCGAGCGCAGCGCATCTCGCAGCGGAACGTCGCCAGGCAGGGCGGTGAGATAGTCCCGCATCTGCCGCAGCAGCTGGTCGAAGTCCCCCCACGGCAGGTCGTTCTTGGATCGGAAGTAGCGGAAGAACGTGCGCCTGCCGATGCCAGCGGCTTCGACGATGTCGTCGACTGTCGTCTGCTCGAAACCACGCTCCAGAAACAGAGCAAGAGCGAGGTGGCTGAGTTCGCCGTGCGTGGTGGCGGGCGCGCGACCGATGCGCGGCCGGCCATCTGGCTGTGCGTTGCTCATCAGCTCTTCCATTCGGCACTGAGTGTCATTAGTATCGGCCACGACGAAGGTTTCGCCAAGGACGTGACGAAACCGCCAGGAGGAGCATCCCATGGAGCCGACGAAGACCGCATCGGAAGTCACCGCCTCGGAGGAAGAGGTCATCGAGTCGAGTTCGCTCGTCGAAGAAGTCTCGATCGACGGCATGTGCGGCGTGTACTGAACAGGTCCTGCGCGACGCCATGAATCGCGACACGCCCTGGCGACTCAGTCCCCAGGTGTCGGTGCGCCCCGAGCCTTTCGGGGCGCTGCTGTACCACTTCGGCACCCGCAAGCTCTCGTTCCTGAAGGACCGGACGCTGCTCGCGATCGTCGAGAGCCTCGATCGAGTCGACAGTCTCGATGAGGCATGCGACGCCGCCGGCGTCGATCCCCGTGACCGCGAGCGGTACTTCGGTGCGCTCGAGACTCTCGCCGGCTCGGCGATGATCGAACAGAGGACGACATGACGCTCGTATCCGATGCCCCTCCGGCCGCCCCGCTTCGACTGGTCGATCACTTCGAGCGAGGACTTGACGCACCCATCTGCCTGACCTGGGAGCTCACCTACGCCTGCAATCTCTCGTGCGTGCACTGCCTGTCAAGTTCGGGCCGCCGGGACCCGCGCGAACTCACGACCGAGGAGTGCCGCGCCGTCATCGACGAACTCGAACGGATGCAGGTCTTCTACGTCAACATCGGCGGCGGTGAGCCGACGGTCCGCAGCGACTTCTGGGAACTCGTCGACTACGCGACGGCGCACCACGTCGGGGTGAAGTTCTCGACGAACGGCGTGAAGATCACCCCCGAGATCGCGGCGCGGCTCGCTGCCAACGACTACGTTGACGTGCAGATCTCGCTCGACGGTGCGACAGCGGAGGTCAATGACGCCATCCGGGGTCCGCGGTCGTACGAGACGGCGATGCGCGCGATGCAGAACCTCGCGGATGCCGGGATGCGCGGATTCAAGCTCTCGGTGGTGTGTACGCGGACGAACATCGGTCAACTCGACGAGTTCAAGGCCATCGCCGACCGATACGGCGCCCAACTGCGGCTCACGCGTCTTCGGCCGTCCGGTCGTGGGGCGGACGTCTGGGACGAGCTGCACCCGATGCGGGAGCAGCAGCGGGAACTGTACGACTGGCTCGTGCGCCACGGCGACCAGGTCCTCACCGGCGACTCCTTCTTCCACCTCTCGGCATACGGATCGTCCCTTCCGGGCCTGAACCTCTGCGGAGCCGGTCGCGTCGTATGCCTGATCGATCCGATCGGAGATGTCTACGCGTGCCCCTTCGCCATCCACGATGAGTTCCTGGCTGGGAATGTCCGCGACGCAGGATTCGCATCCGTATGGCGGCAGTCAGAGTTGTTCACCCGACTGCGGGAACCGCAGTCAGGTGGTGCGTGCTCGTCGTGCCAGTTCTTCGACTCGTGCAAGGGCGGATGCATGGCGGCGAAGTTCTTTACCGGGCTTCCCCTGGACGGCCCTGACCCCGAGTGCGTCCGAGGTTTCGGCGAGGAAGCGCTGAAGAACAAGAATGGTTCACTGCCCCAGCCCTCTCAAGACCACTCGCATCGCACCTCGCCGCCGAGACCGCGTCCCGTGCGCGTGACGATCCGCCGCCGCGATCAGATCGATGCGCCGCCCGTGAGTGCCTGCGCTGAGAGCCCGCTTGCCGGGTTCACCCCCATCTCGACCGACGCCCAGGAGGGTGTCGACATCCTGGGAGGCATTCACTCCCACTCCTCGTGAAGCCACCGTCCTCGACGACCGCGCCGCGGTCGCGGCGGCTTTGCGCGCCCAAATGAAAGGTAAATCATGGCTGGAAGAGTCGAAGGCAAAGTCGCCCTCATCACCGGAGCCGCCCGCGGTCAGGGCCGAAGCCACGCGTTGCGGCTGGCCGAGGAGGGAGCGGACATCATCGCGGTCGACATCTGCGGACCCGTGCCGAACCTGCAGTACTCCCACGCGACCGAGGAGGATCTGGCGGAAACCGTTCGTCAGGTCGAGGCGCTCGACCGTCGCATCATCGCCACAAAGGTTGACGTGCGGGACCGCGAAGCATTCAAGAAAGCGATCGACGACGGCGTCGCGGCCTTGGGCAAGCTCGACATCGTCGTCGCCAATGCAGGGATCTGCATCATTGCCTCATGGGACGAGGTCACGCCTCAGATCTGGGACGACGTCGTGTCGATCAATCTGACCGGCGTGTTCAACACCGTCCAGCTGGCCGCGCCTCACGTCATCGCCGCCGGGGGCGGATCGATCATTCTGACCAGTTCCGCGGCGGGACTGAAGGGCTTGCCATTCTTGATGCCCTATGTGGCCTCGAAGTTCGGTGTCACGGGTATGGGCAAGGCCTTCGCAGCTGAGCTCGCTATACACAACATCCGTGTCAACACCCTCCACCCCACGGGTGTGGAAACGCCGATGGGTGAGATGGGTGGGGCGTTTCCGCCGCTCTTGGAGAAGAACCCCGTGCTGGGAGGGATGCTGGCCAACATGCTGCCGATCCAGGCAACGGAGCCACGCGACCAGTCCAACGCCGTGCTGTTCCTCGCCAGCGATGAGGCGCGCTATGTCACGGCTCTGTCGATGACCGTTGACGCGGGAAACACCGAGTACTGAGAAGAAGGAACCTCTTATGGGAATGCTCGAGGGCAAGGTTGCCCTCATCACCGGAGGGTCGCGGGGTCAAGGCCGCGCCCACGCCATCACCTGCGCTCGGGAGGGCGCAGACGTGATCATCATCGACACGCTGGATCAGATCGCCAGTGTCGCCTATCCGATGGCTCAGCAGGCCGACATCGACGAGACCGTCCGGCAGGTGGAGGCGCTCGATCGGCGCATCGTCGCCGTCACCGGTGACGTCCGCAAGCAGGCGGATCTCGACCGCGCCGTCTCGGATGGGATCGCCGCGCTCGGCAAGATCGACATCCTGATCGCGAACGCGGGGATCTTCTCCCTGGCGCCCGCGCACGAGCTGACGGACGAAGCATGGGACGACATGATCGCGGTGAACCTCACCGGTGTCTGGAAGTCCGCGAAAGCGGTGCTGCCGCACATGATGGAGCAGGGCGGCGGATCGATCGTCATGACGTCGTCGATCAATGGGCTCGAACCCGGAGCCAACTACGTGCACTACTGCGCTGCCAAGTTCGGCGTCGTGGGGGTCATGAAGACGCTCGCCCTCGAGTACGCGTCCCACGGCATCCGCGTCAACTCGGTGCATCCGGGAGCCATTCTCACCCCCATGACCAGCTGGCAGGGGGCGTGGGACATGATGAGCGGAAAACCCGCGGGAGAGGGCACTGAGGAAGACATGTTGGAGGCGGGCTATCACTTCCATGCGCTCAAGGGCAACGGATTCCTCGATCCGCAGCGCATCGCCGACGCGGCGCTCTGGCTCAACTCCGACCTCGCCTCATCCGTCACCGGGATATCGGTTCCCGTCGACGCGGGTCACCTGCTCATCCCGGGCGTCAACGCCAACCCTGTGAAATAGCACCGTCAACCCAGCGCTCGTCGCACACCACCATCATTCGAAGGAGAACAACATGGGAGTCCTCGAAGGCAAAGTTGCCTTCATCACCGGAGCCGCGCGTGGGCAAGGACGCTCGCACGCCGTCCGTCTGGCCCAAGAGGGCGCAGACATCATCGCGGTCGACATCGCCGCGCAGATCGACTCGGTCCCCTACCCGATGGCAACGCCGGAGGATCTTGCCGAGACCGTCAAGCAGGTCGAAGCGCTCGACCGCCGCATCCACGCCGTGCAGGCCGATGTGCGTGATCGCGAAGCGCTGCAGGCGGCCTTCGACGGCGGCGTCGCCCTCCTGGGCGGCGTCGACATCGTTCTGGCCAACGCCGGGATCGCGCCGCTGTCGATGCATCCGACCCGCCAGGAGTGGTTCGACGTCGTCGACGTCAACCTCACCGGCGTGTATCAGACCGTGGAGGTGTCCAAGCAGGCACTCATCGATCGAGGCGGCGGGGCGATCGTCCTGACCAGCTCGACGGCGGGACTCGCCGGTATCGGCGGGAGCGCACCCGGTGGGCTCGGGTATACCGCGGCGAAGCACGGTGTCGTGGGACTCATGCGCTCGTATGCCAACCAGCTTGCTGAGCACAGCATCCGGGTCAACACGATTCACCCGACCGGCGTGAACACGCCCATGGTCGTCAACGACGTGATGCAGGAGTTCTTGCAGAGCGACCCGCAACTGAGCAATGCGATGGCCAACGCCCTTCCGGTGCCGATGATCGAGCCGGTGGATCTGTCCAACGCGATTTTGTTCCTCGTCTCGGATGCCGGGCGCTACGTCACGGGCGTGACGTTGCCCGTGGACGCCGGCTTCCTCAACAAGCGCTGACCCCTCACCAAGAACGACGGAAGGAGAACCATCATGGGAAGAGTAGAAGGCAAGGTCGCCTTTATCACCGGAGCCGCCCGTGGACAGGGTCGCGCTCACGCGATCCGGCTGGCGCAGGAGGGCGCGGACATCATCGCGATCGACGTCTGTGAGCCGATCAATGCGGTTCCGTATGACCCGGCAACCGAGGAGGATCTGGCCGAGACCGTCCGCCAGGTGGAGGCACTCGACCGACGCATCATCGCGACCAAGGCCGATGTGCGCGACATGGCGCAGGTGCAGAAAGCCGTCGATGACGGCGTCGCGCAGCTGGGGCGCCTCGACATCGTCTCGGCCAACGCGGGCATCTCGGGTCGGCCGAACAGGTCAGAGGACATCCCGGATGACGAGTGGTCGGACATGCTCGACATCAACCTCTCCGGCGTGTGGCGGGCCGTCCGCGCCTCGATTCCGCACCTGAAGGCCGGCGGGAGGGGCGGCTCGGTCGTTCTCACCAGCTCGGATGCGGGGCTCTTCGCCTACGAGAACATCTCGCACTATGTCTCCGCCAAGCACGGGGTCATCGGGCTCATGCGCACGCTCGCGCTCGAGCTCGCACGCGACATGATCCGGGTCAACGCGATCTGTCCGACCACGGTCGACACCGACATGGTGCAGAACGATGCGATCTACCGGCTGTTCCGTCCGGACCTCGAGAACCCGGGAAAGCAGGACTTCGCCGATGCGGCGGTGCAGATGAACGCCCTGCCGATCCCCTGGGTGGAAGCGGTGGACATCTCCAACGCGCTGCTGTTTCTCGCATCCGACGAGGCGCGCTACATCACCGGAGTGGCGCTTCCCGTCGACGCCGGCGCCGCGGTGAAATGACGCGTGAAGGAGCGGGAAGGACGTGATGGCATGACGATGCACGCGCTGTCCGCGCCGGAGGACGCGGAAACACTCCGTGAGAACCGTGCGCGCATCGCCGGGCGTCTGGTCGGCCGCGAGCGGGAGCTGGAGCTCACGCTCGCGGCCGTCGCCGCCGGTCGCGACATCGTGCTCGAGGGTCCTCCCGGCACGAGCAAGACCACGATCCTGCGCGCGATCACCGAGGAATGGGGCATCCCGCTGCTGTTCGTCGAAGGCAACGCCGACCTGACCCCGGCAAAGCTCGTGGGTCACCACAACCCCGCGCGGGTCCTGCGCGAGGACTACTCGCCCGAGAACTTCGTGCCCGGCCCGCTCCTGGAGGCCATGCAGCAGGGCGGCTTCCTGTACATCGAGGAGTTCAACCGCGCGCCAGAGGACACGCTCAACACGCTGCTGACGGCGATGGCCGACCGCTCCATCACGGTGCCGCGGGTCGGGAGGATCGAGGCGCAGCCGACGTTCCGGGTGATCGCCTCGATGAACCCGTACGACAACGTCGGTACGACACGGCTGTCCACGAGCGTGCACGACCGCCTCAACCGCCTCGCCGTCGACTATCAGTCGACGGCGGACGAGGAACGCATCGTGGCGCTGCGCTCCGGGGCCTCGGGGGCTCTGGGCGAGCGGATGATCGGCGACGCCGTCGCCGTCACGCGCGCCACCCGGACGCACCCCGACGTCCGCCAGGGCTCGAGCGTGCGCGGGGCGATCGACACGGTCCTCGTCGCCGGCCGCCTCGCGGAGCTGCGCGGGGTCGAAGATCCCTACGGGCAGGGGTATCCCGAACTGTTCTACGACGCCATGATCGTGGCGCTGTCGGGACGCATCCACCTCGACGAGGCCGCAGAGACGACGGCGGAGGCCGTCCTGCGCGAGATCTGGGAGGACCGCTTCGTCCTGGAGCCGCACAAGGCGGCGCCGGGATGAAGGGATGTCGCCGCCGACACGCCGCTCGAGAGCGGGCGGCGTCGCACCTCCACCGTGAAAGGCGCCCCGTTGCGGCGGGTGCCGAAGCAGCTCGACGAGAAGCCGACGGTGTTCGACGCCACGGGATCCGGTGCGGGAATGGTCCTTCGTTCCTCAGGCGGTGCGCGGCGCACTGCGGGCTCGGCGCGCGGCGCGACGGCGCCGGGTCAGACCGACGAGACTGCCGAGCTGGTCTCGGCTGCGCCCGAGGCGACGGCGGTCGATCCGGCGGTGCGCGCCCTCGCTCGGCAGATCGCCTCTCGACTGTCCCTGCGCCCGGCGCGTCAGGATGCGACCAGGCGACGCGGCATCGGCGATCTCGTGAGCCTGCCATACCGGGGCGGCTCGGACGAGATCGACCTGGATCGCACGATCGAGGTGCTCGCGGAGCATCCGGTTCCCGAGGACGACGACATCGTCGTGCGGGAGCGGATGCGCACCACCAGATCGGTCGTACTGCTGGTCGATGTCTCGGGGTCGATGCGGGGCGAACGCATCACGACGGCGGCGGCGACGGTGGGGGCGGTCTCTTCGGAGCTCGTCACCGACGCGCTCGCGGTCATCGCGTTCTGGTCGGATGCGGCGATCCTGCTGCGACTGGGAGACACCGTCACACCGATGAACCTGCTCGACGAGATCCTGCGCATTCGGGCGCAGGGCCTCACGAACGTCGCCTTCCCCCTGGAGCTCGCACAGCAGCAGCTCGCCCGGGTGCCGGCGCGGGACGCGCGTGTGCTGCTGCTCTCGGACTGCGTGCACAACGCGGGCCCCGACCCGCGGCCGCTGGCCGCGCGTCTGCCGCGCCTGGACGTGCTCCTGGACGCGACCGGGGAGAAGGACATAGACCTGGGCCGCGAACTCGCGGCCAAAGGGCGCGGCCTGTGCCGCGTGATACACGGATACCGGGACGTCGCGCCGGCCGTGAGCGAGATCTTCGCGGGCCGTTGACCCGCGAGAGAAAGAGGAGGACAGATGAGTTGGTGGCCATGGCGGCAGAATCCGTGGTTCGAGACGGTACTGGAGGCACAGCGCCGGGCGAAGAGGCGGCTCCCGCCGTCGGTGTACGCGGCGCTCGTCGCCGGATCGGAGCGCGGCGCGACGCCCAGGGACAACACCGACGCGTTCGCTGAGCTGGAGTTCGCGCCGCATGTGGCCGGCCACCAGGCACAGCGCGATCTGTCGACGACCGTGCTCGGCATCCCGATCTCGCTCCCGGTGCTCATCTCGCCGACGGGTGTGCAGGCGGTCGATCCGGAGGGTGAGGTCGCCGTGGCTCGTGCTGCGGCGGCGCGCGGGACGATCATGGGCCTGAGCTCGTTCGCGAGCAAGCCCGTCGAGCAGGTTGTCGAGGCCAACCCGAACACGTTCTACCAGCTGTACTGGACGGGGTCGAAGGAGCAGATGGTCCAGCGCATGGATCGGGCTCGCGCTGCCGGCGCGAAAGCCCTCATCGCGACCCTGGACTGGTCCTTCTCGATCGGGCGGGACTGGGGCAGCCCGTCGATCCCCGAGAAGCTGGATCTGAAGGCGATGATCGCGATGGCCCCCGAGGCCGTGCGCCGGCCCGGCTGGACGCTCGACTTCCTGCGCAGCGGCCTTCCCGACCTCACCGCGCCCAACCTGCAACCGCCCGATGGGGCGGCGCCGACGTTCTTCGGGGCCTACTACGAATGGATGCAGACCCCGCCGCCCTCCTGGGAAGACGTGGAGTGGCTACGCAAGGAGTGGGGCGGGCCTTTCCTCCTGAAGGGGATCACCCGGATCGACGACGCAAAGCGCGCCGTCGACATCGGTGCCGATGCGATCTCGGTCTCCAATCACGGCGGGAACAACCTCGACACGACACCGGCTACGATCCGGTGCCTTGAGCCGATCGCCAACGCGGTGGGCTCACAGCTTGAGGTACTCCTGGACGGTGGCATCCGTCGCGGTGGGGACGTCGCCAAGGCGCTCGCGCTCGGTGCTCGTGCCGTGATGATCGGTCGCGCATACCTGTGGGGGCTCGCCGCCAACGGACAGACCGGTGTCGAGAATGTTCTGGACCTGCTCCGGATGGGTCTGGATTCCGCCGTCCTCGGGCTCGGGCACTCCTCGATCACCGAACTCTCACCCGCCGATCTTTGGATCCCGTCCGACTTCTCCCGAGCTCTCGGTGCACCGACGGACGCTCCGGCGCCGCGCCGGCGCCCCGCGGCATCCGGGAAAGGAGCTGCTTCAGCTGCCAAGGCATGATGGCTCAATGAGCTTTCCCCGAGCGGACCGGACCGCATCGACGATGGGGGGTGTCGCCCGGCTCGCCTCGCGTACGTGGCAGGAAGCCGGCGGCATCATGGTCGTTCCCCTCGGATCGACCGAACAGCACGGGCCTCACCTGCCGCTCGACGTGGATGCGCGGATCGCGACCGCGGTGGCGGACGACCTCGTCGCGCGGTGGCGTGCCACCGGTCGTGACGCGTGCGCGGCCCCGGTCGTTTCGTTCGGCGCGAGCGGCGAGCACGCCGGGTTCGCTGGCACTGTCTCGATCGGCACGGAGGTTCTTCGGGCGATGATCATCGAGATCGGCCGCTCGGCGAGTGAATGGACCGAGCGGCTTGTCTTCGTGAACGGCCACGGCGGGAACGTGGATGCCGTAAGCAGCGCCGTGCGGGTGCTGGGCGACGAGGGTCGGGATGCGCAGTGGCTGCCGTGCGAAGTCGGTGGCGCCGATCCCCACGCCGGTCGCGCGGAGACATCGATCATGCTTCACCTGGATCCGGGCGCGGTGCGGCTCGACCGGGCCGAGCCAGGCGATACTCGGCCACTCTCGGCGATCCTTCCTGATCTTCGTCGAGCGGGAGTCGCCGCGGTGTCGCCCAACGGGGTGCTCGGCGATCCTTCCGGCGCGAGCGCGCAGGAAGGCGAATCCGTGCTCAAAGCGATGTGCGATCTCGCGTGGCAGCGCGCGCAAAGGACATCGTCGTGACCCTTCCCGACGGATACACGGTACGGATCGGCCGCCATACCCGGGTCGTCGATGACGGTGCGGTGCTGATCGGCGGAGCACCGGCCCGGGTCGCTCGACTCGCCGCTGCTGCCCAGTCACGGATGACCGGGCGCGAGGTCGTCGTGACCGACAGTGCGTCGCGGGCGCTTGCCGAGTACCTGCTTGAGAACGGCTTGGCCGATCCCGTCGCGCAGCGCCTTCCTCCCGCTGATCTCTCACAGCTTTCCGTCGTGATCCCGACGATGGACCGGCCGCGCCTGCTTGCGCGGCTCCTGCACAGCCTGCCCGAGGGGCTTGCCGAGGTCGTCGTCGTCGACGATGGGTCCGACGATCCGCACGCCGTCGCGGAGGTTGTCGCGGCGGCGGGAGCGCGACTGCTCTCGCACGAGACGAATCTCGGTCCCGCGGCGGCTCGGAACACCGGAACTGCGGTGGTGTCGACGGAGTTCATCGCCTTCGTCGACACCGACGTCATCCTTGACCCCGAGTGTCTCTCGCTGCTCGTTCGCCACTTCGCCGATCCGCGACTCGCGCTCGCCGCCCCCCGCATCATCGGCGCACGCGCGTCGACACCGACCTGGATCACCCGGTACGAGGACGCCCGCTCGTCCCTCGATCTCGGAGCCGTATCCGCGGCGGTCAAGCCGCAGACACGGGTCGCCTGGGTGCCGACGACGTGCGTCGTGGTGAGGCGCTCGATGCTGGGCGAGGGGTTTGATCCGCTCCTTCGCGCAGGCGAGGACGTGGACCTCGTCTGGCGACTGACAGACGCCGGGTATCGGGTGCGGTTCGAGCCGGGGGCGATCGCTCAGCACGAGCATCGGGCGCTGCCTCGGCAGTGGCTTGCGCGCAAGTTCTTCTACGGCACCGGCGCCCAGCCGCTGGCGGAGCGGCATCCCGACAACATCGCACCGGTCATTTTCGCTCCGTGGAGTCTGCTCGTGTTCGTTGCTGCCGTCGCTCAGCGGCGCTGGTCAACGCCGGTAATCGCGGTGACCGTCGGAGTGGTGATTGCGAGGATCGCTCGTCGAGTCGGGCACTTGCGGCATCCGTGGCGGGAGTCCGCGCGTCTCGCAGGCAACGGCCTTCTCTCTGCGATCGCACAGGGGATCGCGCTTTTCGTACGGCACGGGTGGCCGCTCGCCCTCCTCGGGTCGCTCCTGTCGCGACGGATTCGGCGCGCGACAGTCGTCGCGGCCATCGCGGACACGGTGTGGGAGTACGCGAGGTTGCGACCTCGGCTTGATCCGGTGCGATTTGCGCTCGCTCGGCGGCTGGATGATCTTGCCTACGGCGCTGGCGTGTGGTGGTCGTCGCTGCGGGGAAGATCCGTCCGAGCCCTGCTGCCGGCGATCGTTCGCACTGAGCGTCCGTCCGCGCGGCAGCGGCAACAGGGATAGGGCGACAGCGAACTACCCTGGAAGGATGGCTGGGAAGAAGGGCGCGAAACCGCTGGAGTTCCGCAACACGCAATTGGCTGATGCGCTTCAGACGCAGGACGTCGCAGCCGTTGCTTTTGCCCTGCGGCACGGTCCGACAGTGGTGCCGCTCATGAAGCCGGGGCAGCGCGACAATCCGCTCGACGTTGGTGAGGTTTGGACCTTTCGCGACCCGAACACCGGACAGGTCGCTCTCCTTCTGTTCAGCAACGCGGCAAACAAGCCGGCGACCCTTCCCCCGGCGGTCGCGCTGATGCCGCCGGCAAGCCTCAAGACCTTTCTGCAGGCGCACCGCGACGAGATCACGACAGTCTTCTTCGACCTGGCGGGGCCTCATCCGATGCAGGCGAGCCCAGCCGACGTGCTTGCCGCTCTCGAGGTCCGGATCGAGGACTAACCCGGCCGGCAGCTAGAAACCTGGTCCATCGTCGGAGCGCCCAGCGCCGGGTCGCCGGCCCGGCCGCACCGTATGCAGACTCAAGTCCCCGAGTGCGCCACGGAGATTCTTGGATGCGGCATCCACCACTGTCCGGTAGCCGAGGCGTTCGGCCTCGGCCCGCCGCTGGGCAGCTTGCATCACAGGTCTGATTTCGCCGGCGAGGCTCAGCTCGCCGATCGCTGCGGTCCCCTTGGCGAGGGCAGTCTCACTGACGGCGTTGGCAACGGCGACCGCAATCGCGAGGTCCGCCGCGGGCTCGGCCAGGCGCACACCTCCGACCGTCGACACGTAGACGTCGTGGTCGCTGACGATCACACCTGCTCGGCGTTCGAGCACGGCAAGCACCATGGCAACGCGTGAGGCCTCTACGCCGTTGACGATGCGCCGCGGGTTCGGTGCGGAGGTCTTGATCGTGAGCGCCTGCACCTCGACCGGCAGTGCCCGGCGCCCTTCCATCGCGATCGTGACGCAGGTACCCGCTACGGGGTCGCCGTGCCCGAGGAACAGCGCGCTCGGGTCGGCGACCTCCTGGATGCCGTCACCGGTCATGTCGAAGCATCCGACCTCATCGGTCGGACCGAATCGGTTCTTCAGAGCGCGAACGAACCGCAGCGAGCTTTGGCGGTCGCCCTCGAAGTGGCAGACGACATCGACGAGGTGCTCGAGGATGCGGGGGCCGGCGATCGTCCCGTCTTTCGTGACGTGCCCGACGATGATGACCGGTAGTCCCCGTTCCTTCGCGACGCGGATGAGTGTCGACGCCACCTCACGCACCTGGGACGGATGCCCCGCCGCCCCCTCGTGCATCGCCGACGACACGGTTTGCACCGAGTCGACGATCAGGAGGCTCGGCTGGACCTCGTCGACGTTTCCGAGGATCGTCGCGAGGTCGGTCTCGCTCGCGAGGTACAGCTCGTCGTGCAGGGCACCGGTGCGCGAGGCCCTGAGCCGGACTTGAGCTACAGACTCTTCCGCACTGGCGTAGAGAACCCGGTGGCCGGATGCCGCGGAGTGCGCCGCGACATCCAGCAGCAGCGTCGACTTGCCAACTCCTGGTTCGCCGGAGAGCAGGATTGCGGCGCCGGGGACAAGCCCGCCACCGAGGACGCGGTCGAACTCTCCGATGCCGGTCGTTCGGCGGGGCGCATCGGATGCCGAGACCCGCGTGATCGGTTGCGCAGCGCGATCGGCGCTCGGCGCCGTGGGGGCGAGCGTCCGCACGATCCCGGTCTGCTCGGCTGCCTCGACCACCGTTCCCCACTGCTGGCATTCGCCGCAGCGGCCGACCCACTTGACCGTTGTCCAGCCGCACTCGGTGCACCGGTAGGGAGCGGCGGTGGTCGGGCGTTTGGCCATGCGATCAGGCTAGCCGTGGCATCCGACACCGCCTCTCGGCGCGCCCTGCCCTGTGGCTCATCAGTCGGCGGAAAGGACCGCCTCACCGACGACCTGCTGGGTCAGTGGAACCGAGTAGGCCATCAGGGCGCC
>CETR01059903.1_pt1 | contig 16824 bp, 22 predicted proteins | sample 531281 | NCBI WGS metagenome assembly CETR01 (sample SAMEA2622568, study PRJEB7988) | marine metagenome | biome: marine biome (ENVO:00000447); feature: mesopelagic zone (ENVO:00000213); material: "saline water (ENVO:00002010), including plankton (ENVO:xxxxxxxx)" | depth 696 m
GCTTCCATAAACGCAATCATATTCTACTCAACAAATAAAATGATAATTGGATTATAATGTCATTATAATGTTTTCACAATATTGCAATAGGTACGTGGCAACACAATATGTAATGAAATCATGATTTATAGCATTGCAATTAGATATCAATGAATGAAAAACTGCTTGTAACAGTTTATGAAAGGTAGCATTAATGACCTTGATCGAAGGAGAGCTATATCATACATATGTCATTTAAATTTATAGAGAAAGTTATCGATTTAATGAACAAAAAACATGTTTTTTTGTGACTCAAAAAAATTCTATAATCTATGACAAATTATAATTCATAAGCTTTAGGAACAAAGATTTATTATGATTTTTTAACAAAATCTGATTTTAATTTCATAGCGCCAATACCATCAATTTTACAATCGATATCATGATCCCCATCAACCAATCGAATATTTTTTACTTTTGTACCAACTTTAACTATCGATGAGCTACCCTTAACCTTTAAATCTTTAATCACAGTAACTGTGTCACCATCATTCAGCTCATTACCATATGCATCTTTTATTGTTCTTTGTTGTTCAGAGTCGTTTGTATCAGCCTGAGGATCCCATTCGTATGTACACTCCGGGCAAATTAATAAATTGGCATCTTGATATGTATATGCAGAATTGCACTTTGGACAGTTTGGAAGAGTAGTCATAATTAAATCACTAATAAATATTCATAGACCATACTATAGCGGAATCCGTGATAAAATATAAATAAATTTCCCAGTTAACCACTTAAACAGTGGCAAGGGCTGTTTTAAAAAAACACTTTTTTAACGAGATGCTGATGTCAAGTCAAGCTGATAACGATTGGTATAAAATATTAACTGATGGTATAGAACTTTTCTTGTATATAAAGCCAGGATCTAAAAGAAATGAAATTATTGGATTACACGCAGGCAAGCTTAAAATTAAAGTTAATAGCCCTCCCCAAGAGGGCAAAGCCAATAAAGAGCTAATTAAATTTTTATCATCAAAATGTAATATACCAAGATCTCGGTTTATATTAAGAAAAGGAGAAAACTCAAGAATAAAAACTCTCTTTATACACTGTGAGCCAAGGCAAATTTTTTCAGCATTAAAAAAAGACTTATTAAATCTATGAGTGTAATTAATTTTATAACTGAAGCCATACAGCTTTTCTGTCTACTGTTCTTTTGACAAGCTTCATACATGTTTATTATTTTTCCCTTTCTGCTTCAATCTAGAAATTTTCCGTCGCACATGGTTATCAGGTTGGAATCTTTGCCGCTCCAGCTGAGCATGTGCATCAGTCGGCAATAGCACTTTACCTCTTCCGGAGAACTGAACCATATCGAGTTGGGACAAGTCTCGCAAGCTGTTTTGACCTTCGGCTGGCGGGCCTTGTCTAGTGCTGATAGCGTTGGGCTTCGTTCTGGAGTAGGTGTCTCTCTGGTTTCTTCCTGTTCCAGCAACTTCATCGCCTCTTGCAGTTCTGCTTCTATCGTTGGATCGGTATGGTCTTGATTGCTCATATTGTTGCTCCTGTTGTGAAATTATTTTTTGACGCTGAGATTCCATTTCTGGATCAGCAAAGGTAATTTGAATGTTGTTTTGAACGGTTAATTGAATAATGATTTTTTTGAACATTGGCGAACCATTTACTTGGATACAATTACCATAATTCTGTTGCGCCATCTCAATTGCTTTCTTAAGCGCGGCGATTGAACCGCCTTTGGAAATTTTAATTTCTTTGCCGGTATTTCTAATGACAGCCTTACCCGCCTTATAAATTTCTGTTCCTTCTTTGGTAATGGAATCAACCTGTCCAATATCAGCGGAGAAAATATCCGGCGATTGGCCTGATAAGGTATAATTGGTTTTATTTTTTCGATTGCGATATCGCATGGCGGTTAAAGCGTCTTTATCCCCTTGTTGTGCTTTGTACCGCAACCAGTCAGCCCAGGTATTTTTTTTATACGAATCGATAAGGCAGTTGCGTTCTTTGGTGTAATTCTGGCGGATTTTTTCAATATCGCTTAACAGGGTTTTACTGATTTGCTTGTAGAGATATTTTTTTTGAGACCTTGGGACTTTCAGTAGTTTTAGTGCGGCTCGTTTAATTCTGCCACGTTTCTTGGCCTTATCAATTAATCTGGCCTTAGCTTCACGTAGACTTTTAAGGTTTTCGGAAAGAAGTGTTTTGCCATGCTGTCTTTCATAAAGATAGCGCGCATAAATTTCTTTTCCGAGCACTTGCTTATTGAGTGGTTCATAGCGATAAATATTTTCTCCGGCTATGTGAGCAGAATATGGTGATGGTACAAATGCACCTAATTGATACTCAAGGTTCTTTTTAGAAAATCCTCTTGATACAGAACTGGCTTTAATGGTGAGGCCATCCTTATTGCAAAAAACAAATCCATTGGCTTTTATACGAATTTCCAAATCATGCACGGCGAGAATTTTATGAAATTCGTGCCAATTTTCTGCTGATTCTAAATTCTCCCAGCAAAGGCGTTTCATCCAATTAATTAAACTCTCAATACCTGAATGTTGTTCCATATCATCGGCAAGATTCTCTGAACGGGATTTACGTGTTTGATGATTGGTTATTTCAAGACCATACTCAACTTCCAATGATGATGCTACTTCAGCAAAAGCTCTATAGGCTCTGTATGGCTCAATCATGTTAAAAGATTTTGGATGAATCTTATTAACCGCAACATGTATATGCAAGTTGTCGGTGTCGTGATGAATGGCACTGATTCTTTGATGTTCTTTGAATCCTATGCTTGATAAAACTCGTTCCTCAATCGCCTTCAATATGTCTTCCGATGGGTTCTCACCTGGTGCAAAAGATATGAGTAAATGGTAGGTTTTATCGCCCTTGGCCCTTTGGTTTCTTGCCTGCGTTGCTAATACTTCTTGAATGGTCCAGGTGGGGTCGATACTGTTACAGTTTGATATCCTGACTTTGCCTACTCGTTCCTGTTTGTTTTGTTCATCAACAATATATTTCACCAAACTTGAAAAGCTACTCAGTCTTGCTGACTTCATGGGTATGTGGCGAATAATCATAATTTTTTCACCACCTCAAACATGGCTTCCTGCGTTGTTTGAATACGATCCAGTAGTGCTTTTACCATACGGTGATCAAAATGTGCGACTCGCCTATCCTGGGTAAGCCAGAGCTTAAACTGCCCTCCAAGTCTTCCCATATCTGCATTTATTTTGGATAACTGGAGAATATACTCCTTATCAATAGCGCTTTGGATGGGGTGGCCCTGGCCGACACGACGCAGGTATTCCGCAATAGAAAGTCCGGCTTGAGCTGCATTCGATTTAATGAATATTTCTTCATCTGGAAGAACGGGAACACGAAGGTGGCGACCGTGTTTTCTAGTAGGCTTTCTATTCTGATTGTCCATAAGGATGCTGACCTCTTAAGTAAGTGGTTTGCAATCCTTTAGTTACTGATTAATTGTTTTCTTTTTGATCTCAAAAAGCAAGATTTTCGTTGAGCACCGAAGGTGCGAATAAGGCTCGTGAAGTTTGGTGACCAGTTTACTGGTTAGCTAACTTCACCTATCTTGCCCTGCTTTTCTACGTCACTTTATAGAATCATAACAGGTTATTTTTCTTCTCATCAAGGGTTATTTTAGCCGATATGAAATAAAACCACGGAAAATTACGAAAAATCACCAATAATTACGACTAATAACCTATACAGGAAGTATAATAACCATAAGAGGAAGTTGTTAGGCAAGAATAATCACATTTATTTACATATAATTACAGAAAATAACCTAAAATTACATTTTCTATTGTTAGAGAGATTTTTTTCTAATAAGATGTAATTTAAACAATAATCAATCGTCGATGGGATGAGATGAACAGTTCACTCAGTCAAAGAATTGCTAAAAGCCAAGCTAAGAAAAATGGTACTAAAAACAACATAAATACAGTCGCTTTTCTTGCTCTTAAACAAGACATAGTAGAGGCGCTATCTGATGGTTGGCGAATGAAAGCAATTTGGGATACCTTAACTGAGGAAGGAAAAATTTCATTCTCATACAAAACATTTTGCTTATATGTAAAACAGTTTATTCGTAACGATAAAAAGAATGAGCCGCAGGAGAAAACCAAGGAAGATACAAAGAAGAAAAGTAACGCCACAAATGAAATCAAGGGCTTTACTTATAATCCCATACCTAACTTGGAGGAACTCTTGTAATGGCCAAAATACATATTACGATGCAAGGCAAAGGCGGTGTCGGCAAATCCTTTGTTTCAGCAACGACAGCCCAATATAAACACCATAAAGAACAAGCACCACTTTGTATAGACACCGATCCCATTAACGCCACATTCCATGGTTTCAAAGCTCTTAATGTTGAACGTCTTGATATCATGGAGGGTGATGAGATTAACCCCCGTCATTTTGACGCATTGATTGAAAAAATTGCCGCCGCAGATCAAGATATTATCATTGATAACGGTGCCAGCTCTTTTGTACCGCTGTCACATTATATCATTAGCAATCAGGTACCGGCATTATTACAAAGCATGGGGCATGAGCTTATTGTCCATTCAGTTATCACCGGTGGCCAGGCTTTATTCGATACCATCACAGGGTTTATTCACTTAGTAAATCAGTTACCCGAAGATATCCGCTTTGTTGTATGGCTAAATCCCTATTGGGGAAGGATTGAACATGAAGGAAAGCCGTTTGAGCAGCTGAAAGTCTTTAAGGAAAATAAGGATCGCGTTGCGGCACTCATTAATATCCCTGACCTGAAGGAAGAAACTTTTGGCCGAGATCTCACAGATATGCTTCAACAAAAAATGACTTTTAATGAAGCCATCAACTCCCCTGAGCGAAATATCATGACCAAGCAGCGATTGAAGCTGATTCGAGATCAGTTATTTGGCCAAATCGATAACGCCATGGTGATCTAATGTCAGATAAAATTAATGAAGTTATTCAAGACGTTGCCGTCAAGCATGGTGTTGTTCTGAGTAAAGACGATCCAGTTCTTATCCTTCAAACGATGAACGAAAAGCTGCTTGAGGAAAATCAGAAGGCTCAACAGGAAATGTTGGCACAATTCAAAGAGGAAATGGAGAACATTTCCTCTATGTGGAAAAATGACGCCAAGGAAAAAGCCGAGAAAGTGCTAAATGCTGCATTGTCTAGCAGTAAAGAAATACTGAGACAGGCATCCAGTGAGTCCGCACAAGTCATGAAAAAACTGATATCTGACTCGCTGAAAGAAGCACGAGAATTGACTAAAGAGACGCGGAAAATAAACCGATTTTCATTGCTATCATCGGCTGCAATGCTTACCGTTTCTTGCGCATTTATGCTTTTCTTTCTCATTAATTTTTTGAGGTAACGCATGCATCCAATTGATAAATTAAGACAGTGGCTCGATGAGGAAAAACTAAAAGGCGCCAAATATGCGCAACATGCGGTACTGTCGACACAAGGATTAAATGGACAACCCCATGGTCGTGTCATAGCTATCCGAGAAATTGAACAAGATAAAATATTATTTTTTACTCAGAAAAGAACTCGGAAAGTTGGTGAAATTGAAGAAAATTCTGCTGCTGCAATTACATTTTGGTTTGAACGACATGCACGTGAAGTCATTATTGAAGGAGACGCCGTCGTCTTATCTGAAGCGGAGAATGAAAAGTATTGGCATACCTATCCAGAATGGGCAAAAATTCGTTTTTTAAGTTATGCACCGACTTCTGGGTTACCAATTGAGAACAAGCAGGAGCTGGAAAATAAAAGAAATGAAATAGAATCTGCACACAAAGATGTTCAACTGCCACTTTCCCCTGATTACTGTGGGATCTATGTAATACCCAAACGAATTGTTTTTTACACTTATCGTTTAGATGAATTATCGGATGTTTGGGAATACCGAATAAATGAGGCCGATGTTGTGAAAATAAGGTTATCTCCCTAAGGTGCGTAATGACTCAGAACAGCATATCACATACAAAAATCATGGTTATCGGAAGACCTGGTAGTGGCAAATCTACATTTGCTGTATGGCTGGCTAAGGCATTAAATATCAGTATTTTTCATCTGGATAAATATTTTTTCGAAAAAAATTGGGTCGAACGCGATTACCAAGAATTTTTATCATCACAAAAGGACATGATTTCCAGAGAAAATTGGATCATCGATGGAAATTCGACCAAGTCCTATGAAATGCGCTATGCATGCGCTGATCTCTGCCTATATTTTAATTTCCCCCGGTGGTTATGTTACTGGCGAGTTTTTAAGCGCTTATTTCACAAACATCCAAGTATTGATGACAGAGCACCTAATTGCCCTGAAACAGTGCGCTGGTCGCTATTGAAATATATGTGGAATTTTGAGGAGAGAGTCACTCCTATCTTGAAACAGTTGCAATCGAAATATCCTGATGTTCAATTTATAGAACTTCGTTCCGATACAGAAGTTAACGCATTTATGCATCAACAGGTTTTGGAGGCGAGGTCACATAAGGTATGAGCCATTTTAAATTTAAACCACTTAGACAAGACGATTTAAACTTACTCCATCAATGGTTCTATGAGCCAACCATCAAGCATTGGTATGCCAGAGATAAAAACTGGTCATTTGATGAAATAAAGAAAAAATACGAGCCCCGAATTTTAGGCGAGGAAAATGTACCGAGTTTTATCGTTTGCCAAGATAATACACCTCTAGGATTTATCCAATTTTATGTCCTCTCTGACTCTTTGCCGGATGGAATTGATGATTTTAACCATTCTATTTTTAAACAATCGCTACCAAAAGATTTAGCAGGAATTGACCTTTTTATTGCGACTGACAATTGTAGAGGCAAAGGGTTAGGAGTGTTAGTGATTAATCAATTTATTTCAAAATTTCTTAATCAGTTTAAAGCTGTAATCGTTGATCCTAATATCAATAACCTCCAAGCTATTCGCTGTTATGAAAAAGCTGGATTTATGGAGACAAAATTGAGTCATGAACCAAATCACCTAATCATGATAAAATCATTGGCCTAAGCCCTCGGAGGTAGAAGAAAATGAAGAAAGAAGATGAGCTTGGTCTTCCTATCGAATACCAGCAACTACCACAGTTTTTTGATGCTCATAATATAAATGAAGAAACTGAGGATAAAAATGCACTTATTGAAAAACTATTAAAAGAACAAGAAATCAAGACTGTCCTGGATATGACCTGTGGTACTGGTTCACAAGTATTATATTTGGCCCAGCGTGGCTATGAAATTACAGGCAGTGATTTATGTCCTGATTTGATTAAAATTGCGCAAAACAAAGCTATGGAAATGAAACTTGATGTACAATTTCGTGAAGGAGATATGCGTAACATTAACTTGGGACAGTTCGACGCAGTCATTACCATATTCAGCGCTATCGGACATGTCAGCAGGTCCGATTTTGAAAAGACGCTGCAAAATATACGTCACAACTTAAACCCCGGCGGCATATATATTTTTGATATCTTTAACTTACAGGCTCTGACAGAAGACGTTGTAAAAAACTTCAAGATGGATATACAAACAGAAGTCGATGGTGTGAAATTTCGTAATCAGCAATATTCAGAGATTGATAGAGAAAAGGGTCTACTTATTTCTCATGATAAATATACGATCATTAAGGACGATAGCGAGCCGGATTACAAGACAAATACATTTAGCCTTCAAATTTACACAGCTAATGAATTGAGAACATTACTTGAAAATAATGGGTTCGTAGTTCTCAATCAGTATGATATGGAAGGTCAGCAGTTAATACCTAATGAGAGTCTCAATATTTTGACAGTAGCGAAAGCTAAATAAAGTAGTGATTTATACAAACCATATTATGAGGCCCGTATAGCTATGCAATATCGACTAACGAAAAAATTTGCCGTTGACTGTCGGATAGAAAGTTTGTCTACCCCCTGTAACACTATGTCTCCATTAGACGACTGGTTTATAGACGTCTTTCGTGTTAACCGGAAAAAGGTTGCAATGGTAACCCATGCAATATCCACATATACATTTTTTGTACCTTATGCCGAGGTTGGTGGAGCCAGGATGATTCCTGGACATATCAATAAATTATTAACGGATTTTCTTTATCGTGAAAATTTTACGCAACATCTTGATGAGCTAGAACGCTTGGCAAAAAGTAATATTGTCTACTGCAAAACAGTTGATAGAAAAATCTTAGGCCATATGAATGACTTCAAACGATGTGTTAGCTTTCGACTGGAGGAAAACCCAACAGACTTTGAAGGTGCAGAAAAAATGATTGCGCAAATTCCGGTAAATATTAAGTCTCTTGGCTATACAACGCCACTAGATCGCATGCGCGAGCTTCTGAACAACTACAGAAAGATGAGTTAGGTAACCAGTTCTTTTTTCTGGCTAATCCATCTATCGATATCTTCTAGCGCACATGACCAGTTCCAACAATCATCAAAATACTCAAGTACTTCTTGGCCTTGTTTCAGAGCGTATTCTGCCGCTCTTAGGGCAAGCTCTTTGTTGCCACGTTCATAAATGTCATCAAGGCCCGCAAGTATTTCGTATATAATGATATCGTGGCCACGCTCTGAATATCCGACAATATCTGTAAAATAAAGCGCATAGTCAATTGCTTTTTTTGCCTTCTCCCAATCGCCTTGGGCAAGCTGAATCCCTATATGGGCATTCAGAGCTTTCCATAATTCAAGATTTGTTTGGGTATTAAACCAAATGATGTCAATTAAGTGCTCTTTACTGAAGGCACTTAAATGTTGTTTTAATTGATTCATTTCTATTAATGGAGATGGACCACGATTAAGATATCTTGATTTTTCAGATGGCATTATATTTTTCTCTTTCGTTCAGCTTAGAATTCCAATATTCAACATACTGCTCGTAAGCCTCCGTTGAGGTTAAAAAGCGATAATGATGCTCTGCGGTTATTTTATAGGCTAAAACATCCTCCACCTTTTCACGTCTGGCTTTTTCCAAACGATGATGCCCGTCAATGACGTTAAATTGATCTGGACTAATTTCGGCCATGATGATTGGCACTGCTAGATCAGCTGTCATTATTGTATCTTCGTTTAAGTGCGTTGTTGAATAGGAAGGTATTGTGCTCACTATCACTTGCTCTGCTTGAAAGATATCTTGATTTGTAGATATGTAATGGGTCAATTTAGTTATATTGAACTCAAAAATTCCATTGGGATAAAATTCGTCACCATCATCAGGAGGTAGTGGTTCAAAGTTTTTCAGTAAATTCATTTTTCTCAAATCGAGCTCCTTAAAAGCTAGTCGCTGGACTTTGAAAAAATTGCCTCAAAGCTATTATTATCATACTATTTCTCTTAACTGCTTAGCTTTAATAAATAAATTATTGCATGCCTCTTCCATCACCCCTCCAACCAAATGACAGCTATAAAAATCCGGTGTTTTAGACAAAACTTCCTCTGCCCCAACCTGAATCTGTCGACCAAACAAATCGTGCAAAAAAGTAATAGAAGAACCATAAACCACTTTCGGAATCATCGCCCAATAAATAGCAGCGGCACACATGGGGCAAGGTTCGGCCGTTGTATAAAGGCTTAATTTACCGACATCACCGTCAAAACCGTCATTAAATAGCGTATGTATCACCGACAGCTCACCATGCATCAATGGATGGTGATGTGCAGTGTTGACGGATTTTAATAGTATTTCTTTGTCATCATAAACAATAATGGCACCAAATGGAGCCATAGGGTTTTCTAATGCAACTTCTATTGTTGCCGCCATAAAGTCATATATGTGTTTATCCATCGTTACTTCTCTTTGGCTGTATATAATTTTCATTAAACTTATTGGCGCTGAACTGGTAGTTTGTATTGATTCTAAAAGGATTTAGGTTCGATAACTCGTCGTAAATATCAACCTTTTCTTTCACCTTCAGGAAATAGATCAACAGAATTGATATCGGTGCCAGTACAATTTCATAAGATATTTTGTAAGCATCCTCAAATAGGATAACACTTGCCAGCTTATCATTCGGCACAATGCCATAAAATGCCACCAGGGAAAACAAGCTGACATCTATTATAATCCCAAATGCTGAAGATGTCGCAATTCTTGCCCAAACTGTAGTAATAAATTCCTTTTTAAGGGAAATACCTCGCTTGCGCTGTCTGGACTTTATAATTGAAATCACTGTTGAGTTAATTGTCATCCCTAGAAAAAATGCTGTTGCTGAAGCAATAAACATCCGTGATTGATTATGAAGAATTAATTTAAACGAACTATTTCCATCCGTAGCCAGCAGATTAGTGATCCAAACGTCAAACACAAAAAGTAAATTGCAAAAAATAACAAATAGGACCATCTGCTTGGTACGTTCGATACCATATACATCTGTCATCATATCGGCGGCAAGATAAGCCAATGAAAATACGATACCACCCACATTAATCGTTAGAAAACCAATGGAGATAAATTTGGCCGCCATGGTTTTGGATGCAATGAAGAATACAATGCTTGAGCAGAAAAGCATGTGATGATATTTAAAAAGTTTACTGTCTTTATTATCAGCACTATTTGGTAACTGGAACTTAAATAGCTGTTTATTATCCTCACCATTGGGTTCTATCTGTTCAATATTAAAAATAATCGTCAGCAAATGATGTGAAAAGATGCCGAGAAAGCAATAAATCATCGGGGGAATAATCAGTTGAGAAGCGGTAACTGTATCTTTCGGATTCAGCCATAACATATTTAGCAAAGAAAACACGATTAAAGAACCTAGCAACACATTGCGGGTTTGCTTTTCATTTGACATGCTGACATATCTTACTGGTAATAGAGCTGTAGCCCATAAAAAGATTGAACTTTTAATGAGGTAAAATATATCCCTGCCAAGTACCTGAGTGTATGTTTCCTGCATTTGCCAAAAGGAAGATGAGGGCAACCAAATTGCTAACTTTAAAAACAAAATATATAAGGCATGAAATAATATAACCAAATAAACGGTATGACGCAGGTAGGAAAATCCATAAGCGTTACGTATTAACTGAAATAAAAAAAATACGATTGGCCACCAAAGAAATTCCGATGCTGTAGGTATCCCAAATACATTAATAGTCTGAGCCTCAGCTGGAACTGTGATTAAGGAAAAAAAGACGGATAATCCTACCAACGTATGAAACAATTTCAATTGGAGGGGCGTTTTAGATTTGCCTGCAAGCTGGTTACTCATCTACAAACACCCGCTTCAGACCTGTAAAACATTTTGTTTTCAAGTTGGGCTGCTTTTTTTCAAGGATGGTGAGGTGTTCTGAATGTGCGCCAAACTGCTGACCAATATCGAAAACAATCCGAGGATCGATAAGATAAATCATATCCGACTTTACAAAATCAGCTACTAACATCTCCTGATTCACGCGCTTGTTAGCGATGTGAAACGCGATTGTTAATTCGTTGGTTTCTGGATGCGTAAAAATTCTATCAATGCGGATTAAATAAGGTTCTCTGACTTGTCCTGTGAATCGTACAACGGTTTGCTGATATACAAAGCGAAGAAATCTGTTTTTTGGGCTCCATTTTTCCATGGTTACATCCTTACAACTTATTTTTTAGAACGCAATTTTTGGTGTACCTCAAGGATCACACCAACAACAGTGTATAAATTATCGTCATAAATTTCTACTGGTAACTTTGGATTAATGGGATATAAATATTGTTCGCTCCCTTCAACCACAAATTTTTTAATTGAATAATGTATTGAGTCACCGTTCTTCATTACGATTACGTACGATCGATCATCTGGACTAATATCTTGATTGATAATCAGAAGAGAATTTTGTGGGAAAGTTGGCTCATATAAGTCCGTATCTATTACAAGGGCACTATATTCCCCATCAATATCATTTTCTGCCCATCGATACCATTCTTGTGGGGATTTCGACTCTACTCCCTTGCTAAATTCAAACACAGGCAGTGGTCGGCTTGCGCTCTCTGTCCGCAGAGTCTCACCTTGCCGTGAAATAGGCTCTAAGCCAAGCAATTGCTCAATAGTAATATCAAAATAATTTGCAATCTGGACCAGTGTGCTTGCTTTAGGATCAGTAACATCACCATTCAAAATTCTGGTTATTTTATTTGTAGGGATACCTAATTTACGCGCTAGCGCAGCGGGAGTCAGTTTTTCATCTCGCACAAGTAATTCGTTTAGCGTCTTTGCCAATTGCAATTGGCTGGTTTCATTTAAAAAAGTTGTCGTCATACCTTGACACCGTTACATTCATGTAATAACTTACATCTATGTAACTAATTACACTGATGTAAAAGTTGATAGTAACATAATTTACGCAAATTTCATGTAGATTATGTGTAATTGATGGGAAATATTACCCAATTAGCTCAAGAAGCAGCATCGAAGACTTACTTTGCTGTAAGGAGGAGGACAATCCATGGAACATCATTCAAGGCTGATCATATACAAAGGAATGATTCAGTATATCTTAGATTCAACCCATTACACACTGAAACACATAGCACAATTGTCGCATTCATCACTGGATAATATTCAGATGATATATTGCCATGATTCTGTGCCAAGTAACTTCAAATCTGAAGTTGAATTGATGAAGCTATATCAGATTATTCTTGAAATCAATTTGAACAAGGAAGACTGCTCGCTTGCTGGGTAGTTAGGTTAACAAAATATAGAAGGAAATATTGACTATGAACTGGGTAAAATTAAAAAAATATTGCGAGATATCAGGTGACACTTCTAATGCAGTTCACGCCAAACGAAAGCGCGGCATGTGGTTAGATGGTGTACAATGTAAAATAGGGCCAGATGGTAATATATGGATTAATTTAGTTGAGGTTGAGCGATGGGTGGAAAACGGCAACAAAGCAACGAATATCCGGTTGCGCGCGGGATAAGTGTTCGGGAACTTGATTCCAGCAAATGTATTAGAATCGACTTTACTTATCGTGGCGTAAGATGTCGTGAGACGTTGAAAATTGAACCAACCAAGGCAAATATAAAATATGCCGAAAGGTTAAGGGGGGAAATTCTAAACGCCATAAGCGTGGGTACGTTTAATTATCAGGATTATTTCCCAAACTCACAAAGATCAAAAATGTTTGGCTATTCAGTAGTGAAATCTACTGTTGGTGAATTGCTCAAAGAATATATGGAAATTGCTGAAAAAACACTTGAGCCCAGTACCTTTAATGGTTATAGGAAAGCGTGTGAGGCACATTTATACCCGGCATTTGGCGATATTCCTGTCAAAGACTTGTCATCTATGATGATTCGTAATTATGTGACAAAGCTTGAATTGACGCTTAAAACCATACGGAATATTTTAACCCCTTTAAGAAACACATTAGATCAAGCCTTAAATGATGGCATGATTACCTCCAATCCATTGGATAGATTGGTTTTATCTAAGTTGGTTGATAAGAAAACTCGCAGCAGCAATTGGGAGGTCGATCCATTTAATCAAGATGAAATTAAAGCCATCCTTTCTGAAGCAAAAGATCAAGCCAGGAATCTATTCCAATTCGCTTTTTATAGTGGCTTACGTACTTCGGAGCTTATCGCTTTAGAATGGGGCGATATCGATTGGTTAAATGGGATTATAAGGGTATCAAGAGCTGTTGTTCTTAAAAAAGAAAAAGGCACTAAGACAAAATCAGGTCAGCGTGATGTGCTGTTACTACCACCGGCATTAGAGGCTTTGCAAAATCAAAAGAAATTTACTTTTCTTGAAGGGGGTCGTGTGTTTTATAACCCTCGCACCAATACACCTTGGGAAACAGATGGTCAAATTCGAAAAACCTGCTGGGCACATATATTAAAAAAAGCCGGGGTTCGCTACCGCAACCCTTATCAAACTCGCCATACTTATGCTTCGATGATGCTTTCTGCTGATGAAAATTCCTTATGGGTTGCCAAGCAAATGGGACATAAAGATACGGAAATGATTATCAAAAACTATGGCAGATGGATTCCTGATACATCTACTTTGGCGGGATATACAACCGTGAATGACTGGTCCTCGCCATTGACTAGCGTAGCAAAAAAATAGCATTATCAGTCTGCGCCTTTCCATGACTCGCCAGGCAAAGAGGAAAGAAACTTTTCTTTTACATGCTTTGCTGCATCGTTAATGTCCCAGCTTAAACCAGACACCAATAACGGATCCATATCACGAATGAAAAGTTCAGATGATAGTTTTAGCGCAAGGTTTTCTTCAAATTGAGCCTTACTGATATTAAGTTTTTGTTGCTGAATATAATGTTGAAAAATGCGAACAATCTCTTGATGATTACAGTCAATATGTTCATCAACGTACCAAAGATCAAACAAATCTCTTCCTTTTTTTCTTTGATAAAGTGCACGTAGTTTAGTTCCGAGCAATTCTTCCAACTGGTAGGTCAAAATGTTTGCTTCCCCGCTAAACCAGTCAGAAGATATGGAAAACAATTTTTGATGCAGGCCTAACACCGTAAAATGTTCCTGAGTATTTATCTCTATCTTTAACTTCATGGGAGTGGCTGGCAATCCCTCCGCTATATAACGATAAATCAAGGTAACCCTACCTTGTGAGCGTTTACTATTTGGCTTTCCGAGCCAAGGATCTAAATGAGCGCGGATAGCATCAAGTACCGGTCCTATTGGTTCAGCATTTAATTGAACCAAATCAATATCTTCAGAATATCTCGCAGGCTTATCAACGAATAATTTATAAAGAGCCGTACCACCCCGAAATGCTATCGACTCAGAGATAAGCGGATCGTTAAATAACTCAACTAAAGCGCGGCTAATTATTAAATCTTGTTCTATCTGGCGCTCAAAAGCCCAAGGAGCGTAAGCCCGCCATTGTGTTATAAATCGTGAAGGAATCATAAATCACTCTCTACTATTTCATTTTGAATTATTTTCCATCGTTTATTGATAGGGGTATCTATTTCCTGATTTGTTATATTGGGCACCAAGGCTACAGAGCGGATAGTCCGCTTTCGCAAAATGGTTTCTATAATCAACGCAAGCTCATCTAATTGACCAGATTCAAACATAAATCCAAGCCGTTGCAGTTGTGGTGAATGCGGTAGCTGGCTTGCGAAACGCTCTAATGCTTGTGGGTCTATTTGTTCTGCAAGTTCTTCTAATGTAGTTAAAACATTACTTAACCCACCGCAATACATGGGATAGTTGGCCAGATCCAATGCTGTCGCTTCTGGGCTTGATACTTTCACATAGCCTTTAGGCGTATTAAAATTTCTCGTCGGAATGTCAGCGATATTTTTCCTGGCAATAAACTCAATGCGTATTTGCCCACATTGAATCTTTTTCCGGTTTTTGGGTGCTATCACCTGAAACGTTTGTGCCTGCTGGTGCGAAGCGCCATAATATTGAGCGGCACTTAAAAGACCGACATAATAGGGTATTTGCAAATATTCCATTAAATCAGGAATAAATTGATCGGGTGGGAGACAACCCAGACGTTGATATTCAGGGGGGATAATAAGATGAAACCCTCTATGAGGTGTGGCAATAACCCCTTTTTTTTCAAGACGTATCATTGCGGCCCAAGCGGCTGTATGTGACATTTTAAGTGCATGCATCATGTCTTTTGTTGTAAAATAGTGTTGACCTTGGGTGGCTAAATGATTCAAATATTGGTTTGCGTTCACAGTGGCCTCAATGCAATTCACTTTAGTTACTTAACACTTTTCGTTAAGTTTAGAGAGTAAATTGCAGAAAATCAAGAATGTGTCTCAAGCTAGGAGGCTTAAACCTATGCTCACAGAACGTTCGCGGTTCGCGAACAAAAGAACAGCTATTTTCTTGACCGGGTTTTGATTCGAAGGCTTATTTTTGCTATTGGATTTACATAAAATCCTTTAAATACAATGAGTCCGCGGTTAATTATTTCTTGATTGGAACTTGATTACGGTGCAAATTGATTCGAAATTCTTTTGGTATATAAGGACCATCAAAAATGCCCCATTTACGCCCCAGAATTGGCAAGTCTAAAATTAGGGTCATATAAATCAATGAGTTACGAGAAATTGTCGCGGGTTCAATTCCCGCCGCCTCCACCAATTTAAGATTCCATAACATCCTAAGACTTCCCCAAAACCCTTGAAAACAAAGGGCTATATCAAAATAAACATCCTATAGCTTCCTAGAATATTTATTGACATCCTAGGGTAAATGTGGGCAACATAGCGGCCAATAGACGTATTGCAGTAGAGAGTTGCCCACTTAAATGAAAAAAGAACCTAAAAAACCCCTTGATGATGTCACCATTCGTCAGGCCAAGCCAAATAATAAATCCTATAAATTGCCTGATGAACGAGGCTTATATTTAGAAGTCGCCCCTTCAGGAGGCAAGTGGTGGCGTTTCAGGTACCGCTTCGAAGGTAAAGACAAACGACTCTCATTGGGAACTTATCCAGATGTTAGTTTAAAAATAGCACGTGAGAGGAGAAATGAATGTCGCACAATGGTTGCAGACGGCATTGATCCTAGTGAGCATCGTAAAGCAAAAAAGGCTGCGAGGTTTGAACAAGCAGCTAATAGCTTTGAAGTAGTAGCCAGAGAATGGTTTGCAAAATATTCATCACGATGGTCTGAAAATCATGGTAGTAAAACTCTACGAAGATTAGAGCGAGATATATTTCCTTGGCTTAGTAGTGAACCAATTTCTGATATTAACGCGCCTAAATTGTTAACGGTTGTTCAACGAATAGAGAACCGAGGTGCAATAGAAACCGCCCATAGGGCCTTAAGTAACTGTGGG
>CETR01090308.1_pt1 | contig 16705 bp, 15 predicted proteins | sample 531281 | NCBI WGS metagenome assembly CETR01 (sample SAMEA2622568, study PRJEB7988) | marine metagenome | biome: marine biome (ENVO:00000447); feature: mesopelagic zone (ENVO:00000213); material: "saline water (ENVO:00002010), including plankton (ENVO:xxxxxxxx)" | depth 696 m
TTTCATTCCTGCTTTTTTCAAATGTTGTACGGTTTCAATCATTGTTCTAGCCGTAGAAATAATATCATCTACCAAAATTGGTGTGGCGTTTTTATATTTTTCCACATCAGGAACCGAGACTTCTACATCGCGGTCACCGTGACGTACTTTTTGTAAGACGGTAAATGGTGCATCTGCGTTTTTAGCTACTTCAGATACCCATTGTTCGCTTTCGGAATCCGGACCTATTAATACTGGGTTTTTTATATTTTCTTTTATCCATTTTGAAATGTCATCTGCAGCGTGAATGACTTTGTTTGGAATTTGATAGACTTCACCCAATGAGTGTATCCTGTGTAGGTGAGGGTCAACAGTTGTAATGCTATCAGCAAAACCGGAAATTAACTTCCCGAAATAGGTAGAGGTAACGCCTTCACCCTCATTAAATATCTTGTCTTGTCGCATATATGCCAAATACGGTGCTACCAAACAAGTACACATAGCACCTAATGAATTTGCTGTATGGCTTAAAAAATATAGTGGTAATAATTTCTCATCAGGGTCGTGTAGGGTGCAGACCAAGACCACACATTTATTTTTTACGTCAGATAATATGCGCGTGTAGGATTCGCCGTCAGGGAACTTTCGTAAGGTGGTCTTTCCCACTTCAGCATTCATTTTTGTTGCCATTAGCTCTGTTAATTCCTCGTTTCCCGGAAGGCTAAATAGTATAGTTTTCATTTTATTTTTTATTTAATAGTTATAATGTCGTTATGACTGTTCTTGTACTCTAAGGCGTAATTTAATTCACCCTGCGATTCTGCAAAAAGCGTGAATAGTAAGTCATCTTTTTCAATTTTATCATTCAAATGCACATTCAATAAAATTCCAGCAGATTTAGATTGAGGTGCGCCTGAAAGTTTGGCAAGCTTTGCTATCTTTCGATTATCAATACGCTTTAGACTGCCTGATTTTTCTGCTCTGATTTCAATTTTATAAGGTGCTAAAACAGGTTTTGAAAAGCGGCCTTGGGCCTTACAAATGGCAAGGAATTTTTCATAAGCCTGACCAGATGTAAGCACTTCTTTGGCGGTTTCCGTTCCTTTTCCTTTTTCGACTTTGCCCGAAAGCTCTATAAGTTCTCCAGCCAAAAGCAACGCTCTTTCCATTAGGTCGATTGGGGCATCTGCCTCATTTTGTAAAACCTTCAATATATCGATGGCTTCCAAAGTTGGACCAATCCCTCTTCCTACAGGTTGCGTACCATCAGTAATGACCACTTTCACATTCAATCCGACAGAATTGCCTACCGTTTCCATATGGTTCTTGAGTTTTTCAGCCATTACTGAACTTCTAACTTTTGCAGTTTCTCCCACAGGAATATCAATAACCACGTGCGTAGAACCAGCTGCTGCTTTTTTTGATAGTACCGAAGCAATAAGCTGACCTTCACTATCAATATCCAAAGCTTTTTCAATTTTTATGAGCACATCATCCGCAGGACTTAATTGGGCTGTACCACCCCAAACAAAACAGCCACCTTCTTTTTCGACTACAGCTTTTATTTCTTCGGAAGAAAGGGTGACATTGGTCAACACTTCCATAGTATCTGCTGTACCTGCTGGCGAAGTGATAGCTCTCGAAGATGTTTTGGGCATCGTAAGCCCATATGCGGCTACAATGGCAACTACCAATGGCGTTGTTCTATTGCCAGGTAATCCGCCAATACAATGCTTATCGACTACGATTTCCTTGTTCCAATTCAATTGCTTTCCTGAAGCAATCATCGCTTTTGTGAGGTCGGATATTTCATTAATATCCATTCGGTCTCCTGCACAGGCGGTGATAAATGCTGAAAGGTGGATATTTGAATAATCTCCTTCAACGATGTCCGTGATAATTTGGTTGTAGGCGTTATAATCCAATTTTTGATTATAGATTTTTGCCCTGACGTGGCTTAACGATTCAATAGGTTCTAAATGGGAAACGTACAATGTGTCATTGTCGGAAACATTCAACTTTTTTGCTGCTGCGTCTGAAAGCCCGATTTCGTTAGGCAGCAGTATATCAGAATTTAAGACATTTAGACTTGCAACGATTGAGGTACTTGCATTGGATATCCTAATTCGAGTCAATGCTTCAAAACCTTCTGAAATACAGACGTGACAATCCTCACGCATATACACCACATTTTCGTTTTGGGTGTAGATGCCGAGGTGTTTGTATTTTAATATGTTTGAGTGTTGTTCCATATTTTTATTAAGTATTTATCTATTCTAGTTCTTCAATACTATACAATTGTGGAATTTCGGAATCCCATTCATAGGTTTCCTTTATACCCTTTTGTAATGCTTCCGCACTTTCTTTTTCGGCGTGTACAATGAAAATCCGTTTAGGCTTGTCTTTTATCTTACTCATCCAATCGATAAGTTCAGCGTGGTCTGCGTGTGCCGATAGCCCTTCAATTTCGGCTACCTGCATTTTAAAAGGCACCCATTTTCCGTAAACTTTTAATTCCTTGTCGCCTTCCAGTAATTTTCTTCCACGCGTTCCTTCAGCTTGATAACCTACAAATAGCAAGGTGTTATTGGGGTTTTGGGCTTGGGTTTCAAGATAGTTGAGCATTCGACCTCCTGTAAGCATTCCGCTTCCGGCAATCACGATTTTGGGTTTATTATCAGTCCGTAATTCCATAGTTTCTCGATAACTGCTTACAACGGTAAAGTGTGAGCACATTTCATCACATTCATTATCTTCTAATCGATGCCAATCTCTGGTGCGGTGGAACAGCTCCAATACATTCGCTCCCATTGGGCTATCCATAATCATTTGTACTTTGGGTATTTTATTCTCCTTGAGCAATCTCCAGAATATAAGCATCATCAGTTGGGCACGTTCTACCGAAAAACTTGGAATAAATAAGCTGCCACCTCTATTGACAGTATCATTGACCAATTTTTCAATCTGCGGAAGCGCTTCCACTTCATCAGGATGAAACCTTCCACCATAAGTGGATTCAATAAATAGTATATCCGCCTTTTTTGGTTTTAGAGGTTGATAGAGCAATAAATCATTGGTTCTTCCAATATCTCCCGAAAAGACAAAACGTTTTCCGTGTATATCCAACTCGATGTAGGTAGCGCCAAGAATGTGTCCGTTGTATTGGAATCGAGCCCTGATACCATCAAACAATGGAATCCATTGGGATTGCGGAATACCCTTAAAATTTGGAATGGTTTTTTCCACATCCTTTAAATCGTATAGTGGCTCTGCTGGGCTATGCTTTGAATAACCTTCTTTGTTGGCACGTTCGGCTTCCTGTTCCTGTATTTTGGCACTATCGTTCAAGATGATTTTTGCAATGTCCAAAGTGGGATTAGTACCATATATCGGGCCTTTAAACCCTTGTTTTACCAATCTGGGTAAATACCCTGTGTGGTCCATATGACCGTGTGTGAGCAAAACTATATCAATAGCTGATACTTCAACGGGTGGGTACTCCCAGTTTTTAAGACGTAATTCTTTTAACCCTTGAAAAAGTCCACAGTCAATGAGTATTTTTCTATCTCCCGTATCCACCAAATATTTTGAACCGGTTACTGTCCCAGCCGCTCCCAGAAAGTGGATGTTTATTTTATTGTTTTTCATTTTATAGTATTTATTTAATGGCCACCGCAGCACGAAGGTGTGTTGCCTTTGTCTTGAGTCGATTTATATAACTCTACTATTTCATTATAAAGATTTCGTGAATCCTCTTTAATATAAAGAGCGACCTTTTTAATGGATGTAGGTTCAAAGTCTACCATATCCAATAGTATTTCCAAGGCTTCTTCAAGCAGTTTTGGGTCGTCTTCCAATGCTTCGTAAAATGGCTCAAAATCTATGCTGTTCTGTTGTTTTAATACTTCTGTTTTCATATTGTTATTTTTAAGATTTTTATTTTTTAATGGTTTTTACATAGTGCTTCGGAATCTTCCAAAATCTTTTTGTGTCTTGTTTTATCTATCCCGATTTCATTTAATAAAGTAGGTGTTTCGTGGATCTCTTTGCAAAGCACAATGCCTTTATCCAATAATTTTGTTTTTTCGGCATTGGTCATTGTTGTCAATGCTGTTAATGGATGTAGGCCCGATTTATCTATTCTATCTTTTAAACCGTTCCCCATTGGATAATCCCAGCTTGTCAATAATAATCCTACACATTTACCATATTGTATTGCATCGGTTGTAAATCGTGTATTGGTATACACACCGCCTTTATGTAGTTTGGCCTCGTGTCCTTTTTGATGTTCCCATTTCCTTTCCACATCCAAAAACCGTGAATGGATGTACAAGGGAATCTTGACATTACAAAACCGTCCTTGGTCACTATGGTATTTGCACTCAATCATATAATGGTTATTGTCTTTTAGGGCTATCACATCTACTTCGTGCTGCACACAATTACCTTGTACAATCACACCAACTTGTGTTGAAAAACCTTCCTGTTCCATTATTTTTCCTACTAATTTTTCAAAAGGAAAACCTGAAGGTCCCAATTCCATTAGTGCTTTTTTGAGTTTGTATTTTGATGCACTTACCCTCGATTTTCCCTTAAGCATTTTAAATGCCATTTGGTAGATTTTCTTGGTGGTAATCCCATCATATATAACAGATTGAATCTGTCCTGCTATTTGTTGAATTACATCCTCACTCGCTTGAGCTCGTCGCAATGAATTTTTGAGTTTGTCAACATCAAAAGGAACAATGTCTCCCGAATGCTTTATTATGTTTATTGAGTTGTCCATTTCTTAAATATGTATTGTCATTACTGGTAATGCGGAATGATTGGTTACACCTTCGGCGATACTTTTAGAAAATAGACTTAAAAATCCTGTCTTTCCGTGAGTGACCATTGCAATCAAATCTGTTGGTTGCTGTTCTACAAACGTATTGATTCCTGTTTCCACAGAAGGTTCATTATAAACAGCCATTGAATGGTTTTTTAACTCTGGAAATTTTTGCAAAAGTTCTTTAATTGGATTTAAACCGAGTTCAATACTGTTGAAGTCTGTCTGTGTATTGATACGCAGTAAATGAATACGAGCATCACATTTATTGGCAATGGAAATTACTTGCTTGAAAGCGTTGGTAACATCATCTTTAAAATCTGAAACGAACACGATATTCTTAAAAGGAAAGGTTACATCTTCATCTTTAACAACAATGACAGGTGCATTTGCTTTACGCACAATCTCTTCCACGTTACTTCCTGTAATTTCCCTAATAACACCTTTAGTGCCACTACTTCCTGTAATGATAAAATCGTGATTAAAATGACCTGAATGCTCCAAAATATCGGCTTGCCCAGCGTCATATTGAAGAAATGTGCGACACTTTAAACCTTCACGTTCAGCAGTCCTTTCTAACTTTAGTAAGGCTGCTTTTGCGATACCGATTTTCTTTAAGGTCTTGGGATACCGTTTTTCCTTTAATTTATCCAATTTAACCCAGTCCACAGGTGTTTTCATTAAATGTAAAAAGTGAATTTCTGAATTATATAATTTGGCCATTTCAATACCGATTTGCGCTGCTTTGACACAGTTTTCGGAGAAATCGGTTGGTACAAGTATGTTTTTCATTTTGTATAAGTTTTAATTAATTGGTTTCCATTTAAAATCACATAGTTTTGCTCCACCTGCAATACTATTTGTACGTTCCAGTTTGGCATTCCACATTTCAGCCAAAGGAAAATCCAATGCACACCAAGTATTTACACAGAACTCTGACAGCCCTTTCTTTTCAAAATAATCTGCGACAGGACATTTGGTACAATTGAAGAGAACAGTATTATCTTGTTGTGGAATATTTTGCCACTTATAAGAAGGACTGTTGAAGGGAAATGCGCTAAGCAATTCAGTGGCATATTTTAGTCTTTTTGCGTTGCTTTGATATTTCAGTCGGGCGATGTTCCAAGAAAACTTACCCATAATCTTGTAAACCCTCCAAGCTATGTCATAAAAATATTTGGTGGCTCTAACTTCGGCTATCCCTCTTTGTTTCAATTCTTGATAAAAAGCTGTTGACATCGCTGCAAGATGAACCATAAGGGTTCCCCCAAAGGTTGGCTCTTTTATAATTTCCTTTTTCAACAGTTTATAGCGCAGCCAATAGCCGTTAAGAATTTCCGTGACTTCAATATTTCCAAAATCAGGCGTAAGCACTTTTGTGGCTGCTTTTGCTGCGATTGTTTTATACCAAAAGAGGATTATTTTTAACATTGCTATTTTTGTTTATTGTTAATTTTCCGAAATGACTTCATTTCCAGAACGCTCTTGTTTTTCAAAACAATCCAGATTATAAATGGTTGTTTCTGCAATATTGGTCAACGCTGTTTTAGTTAAGAATGCTTGATGGCTCGTAATTAATACATTATTAAAAGTCATTAATCGTGCAATCACATCATCTTGTAAGATGTCTTCAGAATGGTCTTCAAAGAATAAGCCTTCTTCTTCCTCGTAAACATCGATTCCGAAATAGCCAATCTTTTTGGTTTTTAGTCCTTCAATAACCGCCTTGGTATCCACCAATCCTCCACGACTGGTATTGATGAGCATTACTCCAGGCTTCATAAGTGAAATATGCTCTCTATCAATCAAATGTTTGGTTGAAGCTTTTAATGGCACGTGCAGACTTATTATATCTGCGTGTTTACATAGCGTTGCACAATCAGTATAGATTACACCATATTTATCTATCAGATTTTGATTTTCATTTATATCTTGAGCAAGAATATTACAACCAAATCCGTAAAGTATTTTTACGAGCACAGACCCAATTTTTCCGGTTCCAATCACACCAACGGTTTTTCCATTAAGGTCAAAACCAGTGAGACCGTTCAATGAAAAGTTTTGTTCACGAACCCTGTTATGGGCTTTAATCAATTTTCGGTTTAATGCAAGTATCAGCGCCATTGTATGTTCTGCGATGGCATAAGGGGAATATGCGGGAACACGAGCTACTTTTATTCCCAGTTCTGATGCTTTTTTTAAATCGACGTGATTGAAACCTGCCGAGCGTAATGCAATATTTTCTACACCAATTGCATTTAATTTTTCGAGTATTTTCTCCGAGGCATCATCGCCAGTAAATAGGCTTACTGTTTTAAAACCTGTAGCGAGAATGGCAGTATCCTCTGTCAAACGATTTTCGAGAAATTTTAATTGATGTTTACTATTATTTGCTTTTACTAGATAAGACTCTTCAAACTTATGTGTGCTAAATATGGTTGTTTTCATTATTCACTTTTTAAATTCCTAACTGTATTAAAATATATGCTATACCCACGATGACAGCAGTTCCAAAAATCAGCATCACCAGTTTCCCTGTTTTTTTTGAACCTTTGAAATAAGTAATCCCCAACTTCACAATCATATTACTTATGGTTGCCGTTATGATAACATTGGTTGCAAGGGTGAGTTTTTCTTCCAAAGAGCCAAATTTTGCCATACTTATAGTTATCGCATCCGTATCTGCCAATCCTGCAATTAGGGCTGAATAGTATAAACCGCTTTCACCAAAAAATTGATTTCCATAAAACACGGCAAACAGAATTACTACATAAATACCACCAAACCCAAGGGCGTTCCAGATATTTAGCGGATTCCCAAGGTTAATATCCGTCTTTGGAACGTCTGTGTCCTTTTTGATAAATATAAGTGCGCTAATCAAACAGATAAGTGTAAGAATAGTAAATGGAATGGCTAAATAGGATAGTATGGCGCTATTGAAAATATAAGCCAAGATTGCAAGTCTGGGAAACATTATGGCAGAAGCTATAATGATACCAGCCGCATATTTTTTAGAAAGTTCTGGCGATTCTTTACTTCTCGAAGCATATATCCAAGCTACGGCAGTACTTGATATCAATCCGCCTAAAATTGCAGTGAGCAGGATACCTCGTTTAGAACCTACGTATTTTACAAGAAAGTAGCCGATGAAATTCAGAAAAGAGACAATCACTATAATTGCTCCAATTTCAAAAGGGTTTAACAAACCTTCTGGACCATAGTCTTGATTCGGCAAGAAAGGCAAAATCAGCAGTGCAATAATTGAAAACTTAATAAAGGCAAAAAGTTCTTCTGAAGTTATATTTTTAATGAAGGTATTAAAGGTTGTTTTTAATGATAATAAAGTAACCACGACTACTGCGGTAGCGACTGCTTCCTTGTGCAAATGATTGGCAACCATAATTCCTAGAATCAACGTAACGAATAATGCCATATTGGTGGTAATCCCCGTCATTACGTGTTTTTGGGCAATAGAAAGATGACTCAACGAAAGAAATAATAGAAATGCCGCTGCAACAATGATAACCAACCAAGGTGTGTACGTTAGGGAAAGACTTCCTAAAATAAAACCAATGATGGCCACAATCGGGAAGGTTCTTATGCCTGCAAAACCTTGTTCTTCCTTCAATTTATCGTATTCACGTTCCAACCCCAGAATAAGGCCTATGCCCATACTTATGAGTAATCCAAGGATAAATGTGTTGATATTTTTGAAGGTTTCCATCATTTTACTTTCCAAATAATTCTAAAAGTTCGTGTAACTCATTATTTACTTGATGTTGCTTGACCACTTCTTTAAAAGGGGTTAGGTGCAATTGATTGTTTAGAATTCCCACCATTGCATTTTTTTTACTTTGCAAAAGTCCTTTTACAGAAGCTACACCAAGTCTAATTCCCAACATTCTATCTAAAGCTGAAGGATTTCCACCTCGCTGTACGTGTCCAAGCTTCGTTATACGTAAATCGACATTGGGATTGACTTCTTTAATTTTTGATGAAACAAGTTCGGCTCCTATTTCATCACCTTCAGAAACCACGACCAGAAAGGCATCTTCACTATTGTAATTTTTAAACTTATCCAATAGATACATAAAGTCTTTGCCACTCTCTGGAATTAGTATGGAATCCGCACCTACCATCAATCCTGAATGAATAGCGATATAGCCTGAATCCCTTCCCATTACTTCCACGACAAATACGCGGTTATGGGATTCAGCAGTGTCTTTTATCTTATCAATATTTTCAATAGCAGTGTTTACTGCAGAATCAAAACCAAGTGTGTAATCAGTGCCAGAAATATCGTTATCGATTGTTCCGGGAATACCAATAAAAGGGATGTCACATATTTCTGAAAAGGCCAATAATCCTTTAAATGTGCCATCACCACCGATTGCAATTAGGGCATCAATTTTATTTTCTTTTAAGGTTTGTAAGGCTTTTTGACGACCTTCCAATTCCATAAAGCGTTTGCTTCGTGCGGTTTTTAGGATGGTGCCTCCTTTGTGTACTAACTTTTGTAACTCGTGAGATTTTAATGGAACTAAATCACCATCTATTAGTCCTTCATATCCTTTTCGAAATCCACTTACTTTTATACCATTTACTTCCGCTGTTTTTGCAATGGCGTACAATGCTGCGTTCATTCCAGGGCTATCGCCTCCAGATGTAAATACGCCTATATGTTTAATTTTATTGGTGTTCATTTGATACTACTTTTTGTAAATATTTTTCTGAATTCCTAAAATCCTGAATTGTGTTCCAAACAAATTCTGCTTCTTTCAGAAAGAACTGATGGTCTCCTACTGATGAAGTAATTATTTGAGCGTTTTTAAATTCCTTTGATAATTTCAAGGCATTTTCTAAAGGTGCCGTGGTGTCTTTTTCTCCGTGAATAAAAAGCACTCTTTTATTCGTAATCTTTCTCGCAATCGAGTACAGGTCTGTTTTTAAGATGACTTCCGTAAGCGAATAATAATAACTCATCCAATGATGTTTTTTTGCGTCTTCATAAACTTCATCCGTTAGGTTATCAGGTTTGAATGCACGCGACATAAAAATGGGATGAATCATACAGACATATTTAGAAAACTTGCTTGCCGAAATTCTATCCACAAAGGAATGGGTGGACATAACTTTCTTAAATTCGTCTACATCCTTATAAACGGGTATGCCAATAAATATGCCTGCCTTGAACCAATGAGAATATTTCTCTAAAAGTGCTAATGAAATTATCGCTCCCATTGAATGTCCCGCGATAGTTGTTTTTCCATCATTGAACCCTTCTTTCTTTAAAACTAATTCTAACGCTTGCAGTTGCACCGATAAGGAATAATCACTTTTTGGTTTTGGCGAATCACCAAAGCCGAGAAGGTCTATCAAAAGCAAAGAATGTGTTTTTGAGATGCTTTCTAAATTGCGCTTCCAATAATTCAACGACCCTGTTAAACCGTGTAGCAAGACGAGTTTGTTCTCACCAGAACCTATTATTTCATAGTTTAATGGTGTTTTATTAGGATTGTAATCAGGTTGCTGACTAATCTTGTAATGATGATAGCCCGCTATGGCTACTACAGGAAAAATGAACAATATGGATAGGATTAGTAAAGTCATTGTTTTGAATTTAATTTATCATCCGTTTTTATATTAACCAAGATTGGGGTTTTACCATAAAACCTATTGAAAACCATACAAGCTGTTAAGTCGCCTGTTACGTTTACGGCCGTCCTGAACATTCCCAAAAGTCTTTCTACACCGATGATAATGATGATGCCTTCCGCCGGAATGCCAACACTTCCCAAAACAGAAGCGAGTATCACCACACCACCTCCAGGAATGGCTGGTGTACCTATTGATGCAGCAACGATGGTTACAATGACTACAATAATATTTAATAGGCTCATTTCCAGTCCGTAGGCTTGAGCGATGAATAGTGTCGTAATAGTTTGATAAAGTGCGGTTCCGTCCATATTAACGGTTGCACCTATGGGAATGATAAAATTGCTAATGGTCTTGTCAACCTCTAATTCTTCTTCCGCTGTTTGTAGTGATAAAGGCATCACAGCCGCAGAACTTGTAGTTGAAAAAGCCAATAGCTGAACATCCCTTATTTTTTTTAAGAATTGCCACGGGTTTGTTTTTCCGAGAATTGCTACCAATCCTAAATAGAAAATTACCAAAAACAATAGACCAAGCAACACGACTCCTACATAATAGGTAAGGCCCGATAGTGAACTTAAACCAACACTAGAGGTAAGCTGTGCCATAAGACCAAAAACGGCAATAGGTACTAGAAGCATTGACCATTTTACCACCGTCATACAGACTTCCTGTATGGCACTTAAAAGAAGCTTTACTGGGCGCAGTAATGCATTTTCAAGTGATAGCACAGCTACACCAATAATGATTGTGAAAATCACGATACTTAACATTTCACCACTTACCATTGATGCCAATGGATTTTCGGGAAGTAGGTTCGATATGGCATCTGGAATGGTGTCAAATCCAAAAGAAAGTTCGGCATCTTCCGTTGCAGTGGTTATTATGTCGTTGTGTTCTGATAATGCTTGCTGATGTAAAAAACGACCTGGTCTGAAGATTTGTGATAGAATAGTGCCTAGACTTACCGAAACTATTGTAGTCCCCAGAAAATATAATAATACGCCTCCACCTAATTTTTTCAGACTGTCCTTATCGTTGCTTGCAATTCCTGTGATAATCGAAGCTACAATCAGCGGTATCATAATCATTTGCACCAACTTTAGAAATAGCACACCTGGCAAAGCCAACCAATTTCCTGCAATATCAGCGGTCTCTTTGCTAATCCATCCGTTTTGCGGACTTAAAAGCAATCCAAAGCCAACACCTAAAAACAAGGCAATAATTACTTTAAGCCATAGACGGCTTTCTACCAATTTTATGAGGTAGTGATTAAATGATTTAAGTGATTTTATTTCCGTATCAAACATTCTTTTCGTTGTTATGCAATACTAATTTTATGGTCTAGATAGACTTCTTGTACCAATCTTAAAAGGTCAATCCCTTCAGCAAATGGTTTTTGAAAGGCCTTTCTTCCCAATATCAATCCAGAGCCTCCGGCTCTTTTATTTATTACGGCTGTGGTTACGGCTTCGAACAAATCTGATTTACCTTTGGAACCACCACCTGAATTAATCAACCCTATTTTTCCCATATAACAATTGGCCACTTGTAACCTGCATAGGTCAATGGGATGTTCTGTGGTAAGGGTTTTATACATTTCATCGTCATATTTTCCGAATCCTATTTCTTTGAATCCGAAATTATTCGTTGGTAATTTTTGTTTGATGATATCAGCTTGTATGGTGACACCTATATGATTTGCCTGTCCGGTTACATCGGCAGCAGCGTGATAATCGTCTTTTTCGGTTTTAAAAGATTCGTTTCGAGTATAGCACCATAAAATGGTCGCCATCCCCAAATTATGGGCTTCTTCAAAAGCTTCGGCAATTTCCTTGAGTTGTCTGTTACTTTCCGCTGAACCAAAATAGATGGTAGCACCCACGGCAACCGCTCCCATATCCCAAGCCTCTTTGACCTTTCCAAAGAGAGTTTGGTCATATTTATTGGGATAGGTAAGTAGTTCATTGTGGTTAATCTTAACGATAAAGGGAATTTTATGGGCATATTTACGAGCATTCAATCCCAAAACACCAAAGGTGGAAGCCACTCCATTGCATCCTGCTTCTATTGCCAATTTGATGATATTCTCTGGGTCAAAATAATCTGGGTTTTTATAGAATGAGAAAGCAGCACTATGCTCAATGCCTTGGTCAACAGGCAGAATGCTCAGGTAACCTGTGCCACCTAAATTTCCGTGGTTATATAATTGTGAAAGACTTCGCAGAACCTGCGGATTTCTGTTGCTTTGAGCAAATACCTTGTCTAGGCTTGTCTTACTAGGTGTTTGCAATTCGTCCTTGGTTATTTTTTCACAGACGTGTTCTAAGTAGAAGTCTGCTTTTTCCCCCAATAGTTCGGTAATATTTATGTCTGTTTTCATTTTGTTAATATTTAATGAATTCCCAAGCTTTCGTTGGTTTTAGCAATGGACTTTGCTCCATCGCTTTCAATTCCGGTAAGTGCTCTAATGGCATCAATGGTTTCAGGGATAACAATAGCTTGGTTATCGACCACATAAGCATAAAAAAGTTCATCACCTTGTACCTTTAACATATCTTCCCAGAGGGCTACTTCATACATATCTCCCCACGGTCTTCCCATATCCAAAAACATTTCCTTAATGGTGTTGTTGGACACCAACCCTTGGTCATATCGAATCAATTTAATACGGCTTGACGTTTTAAATGCATTTAGTACTTCTTCTTTCGAGGCTTGTTTTTTTAACTTCACGGTCCAATAGTGCATATGGCTTAAGGTTTCTGGAACTTTTACTGCGGCAGTAATGACATCCAAATCTGGATCTACACTTTTAGCGTCAGGACCTTGGTGGCTTGGGATATCTTTTTCGGGAACCATAGTATTCATAATACCACCTAAATGGCTTTCCCAAGGGTCTGTGGCTCTTCTTAAAAGCGTCCCTCTGGCGTAATCCAATAAGTCAGCTCTTTTTAATGCGGTTAACGTTCTTAGTATAGAGGTTGTATTGCAAGAGACTACTCTGGTCGCATCCTTATTTAAAGCAGATTTATAATTGTTTTCGGCACTAAAGGAATGGCCTGTGGTTTCGTGTTTTTCGCCACCGTGCAAAATGAATTTTATATTTTGTTCTTTATAAATCCCTACATTTTGAGCAGCAACTTTTTTAGGTGTACAGTCCACAACGAGGTCTGATTTCTTTAAAAGCTCTTGCATATGGCCTTTAACTGAAATCCCTTCAGATTTCATTCTATCAGCGGCATCTTGAGTGGCAGCATAGATTTTGTAATTCTTTCTTACTGCATTTTGAATGCGCCAATCGCTTATGATATCACATACTCCCAAAAGTTTCATATCGTCTTGTAAATTGATGGCATCTGCAACTCTTTTTCCAATGACTCCGTAACCTATAACTGCAATGTTTTTCATATTTTTTTTATTTTAAGTTTTTCAGTGTTTTTAAAAAGTATAATCGAACCTATTGTACCAGCGATTAAAGAGGCAAATAGGATGCTAACCTTTGCGGTATAAATAAATTCTTCATTTGTAAATGCTAATTCATTGATGAATAATGACATTGTAAACCCGATTCCTCCTAAAAAGGCTATTCCGTATATTTGATTCCAATTAACCCCATCTGGTAGTTTGGCAAGTTTAAAAGCAACAAGTATTCTCGTAAAGGAAACAATGCCCACAAATTTTCCAAGAACCAACCCTGCTCCTATTCCTAGGCTAACGGGGTTGAGTAATACTCTACCTACCTCTCCGTGTAGATGAATACCTGCATTTGCAAGTGCAAAAAGTGGTAGTACCATAAAATTTACGATAGGGCTTAGCGATTTTTCTAACTTTTGGAGAGGAGTTTCGGCTTCTGAACTTGTTTTTTTGATTTCTTCCAATACTTCAAGTTGTTCGTTGGAAATTAGTGTTCCTTTTACAGGCTTTATTTTTATAAAACGTGCGTGTAGATTGCTCAAACGCTTCAGAAAAGTATCTTCTTTAATCTTTACTCTTCCCGGAATCGCAATAGCTGTAAGGATTCCAGCTATGGTAGGGTGAATGCCTGAAAAGAAGAAAGCCAGCCACACGCCCCCTATTCCTATAATGGCATAAAACCACGTTTTCCTAATGCCTGCATAATTGCCTATGATTAAAAGACCAAAGAAGAGTAAGCCGTGAAATAAATCCATAGTAGAAATACCAGAGGTGTAAAACAGTGCAATTACCAATACACCGCCTAAATCATCCACAACGGCAAGTGTTACCAAAAATACTCGCAGAGCTATAGGCAAGCCTTTTCCAAAAAGTGCTAATACACCAAGTGAAAAAGCGATGTCTGTCGCCATAGGAATTCCCCAACCTTGAGAAGCTTCACCAGCGGTATTAAAGAGAAAATATAATAAGGCAGGAAAAACCATACCTCCTATGGCAGCACCGATAGGAAGTATGGCATTTTGAGGAGTTGATAGTTTCCCGCCCAATATTTCACGTTTTAGTTCCAAGCCAACCAGAAGGAAGAACAATGCCATTAAGCCATCATTAATCCAAAGCAGAAGGGGTTCAGTGATTTCAAAACTACCTACCGTAAAAGAAATGTCCATTCTCATTAAGCTGCGGTACATTTCTTGCCAAGGTGAATTAGCCCATACCATTGCTATGATAACCGTAATGAGAAGCACAATACCTGTGTTGTTCAGGCCTTTTGAAGTGGCACTGAATACACTCTGTATTCCACTATATGTTTTCTTCTGTAGCATTATTAAGGTGTGTTTTTGACTTCTTCTTTATATTCTTTTTTTGGTGTTGTTTGTGAATCTTTGGCTTTTGGTTTAAAATTTCTAATAATCAGGCGGTTGCTCTTTTCATAAGTGAAATAGCTTACCGCCCAATTAAAACCAACCATCAATCTATTTCTAAAACCGCTAATAGATAACAAGTGAACAATAGACCATAGCAACCAAGCGAAATAACCTGCAAACTTGAATTTGCCCACATCAGCTACTGCCTTACGTTTTCCTACGGTCGCCAATGAACCCTTATCTTTATATTCGAAAGGTTCTGGAGCCTCGTTCTTAATGATTTTTAATAGTGAATTACCTAACCATTTGCCTTGCTGAATAGCAGTCTGTGCTACTTGTGGATGTCCTTTTGGCCATTCGTTTGTGATTATAGCCGCTATATCGCCTATGGCAAAAATGTTTTCGTAGCCTTCTACCATTAAATATGAGCCGGTTTTTATACGGTTGCCATTGACCACGTGTTTTTCATCAATCCCTTTTGGGAATTGTCCTTTCACACCCGCTGTCCATATTAGGTTTTTTGTTAAAATGGTCTTATCACAATTTGTGATAACCTTTGAGCCATCATAATCTTTTACAGATTCATTGAGTAATACCTTTACATTCAAATTCTCCAAATATTTTAGAGTTTTCGATGATGCCTTGTCTGACATTGTGCTCAACAGTTCGTCAATAGCTTCTATCAAATAGATGTGCATTATAGAAGAAGGGTATTCTGGATAATCCTTGGGAAGAATATACTTACGGAATTCTGCCAAAGCCCCTGCCATTTCCACACCAGCCGGACCACCTCCAACGATAACGAAATTTGTTAGCGCATCCCGCTCATTATCATCACAGGTAATGGCTGCCTGTTCCAGATTTTGCAACATCATATGGCGAATATTTAGGGAATCTCGAATATCCTTCATCCCCAAACTGTTCTCAGCTACGGTATTCATACCGAAAAAGTTGGTGGTTGTTCCTGTAGCTAACACCAAATAATCGTAATAAACTCTTCCTTTGTTGGTTATTATTATATTTGAGGCAGGTTGAATTTCCTCTACTTCCGCCAAACGAAACACCACATTTTTATAGCCATTGAATTGCTTTCTGAACGGAAAGACTATGCTATCGGGTTCCAGCGCGCTTGTAGCTACTTGGTACAGCAAAGGTTGAAATTGGTGAAAATTATTTTTGTCGAACAAAACCACCTGTACCTCTTTGTTCTTTAGTTTTTCTACCAACACCAAACCTGCAAATCCGCCACCTATAATAACCACACGTGGGAATTTGGAATCTGGTAGACAGATTTCATCCGCTACCATACAAGTAGAATCCATTGTGTTGTTATGTGCGTGGCTATCCTTCATTTGTTAGTTTATAATTTAATTTACCCTTCATTCTTATCTCTTGCAATGAGTACTGAACATTTGGCGTTTGTGGTCAAATATTGGGATACAGAGCCCAATACTAAGCGTGAAAG
>CETR01094947.1_pt1 | contig 16538 bp, 19 predicted proteins | sample 531281 | NCBI WGS metagenome assembly CETR01 (sample SAMEA2622568, study PRJEB7988) | marine metagenome | biome: marine biome (ENVO:00000447); feature: mesopelagic zone (ENVO:00000213); material: "saline water (ENVO:00002010), including plankton (ENVO:xxxxxxxx)" | depth 696 m
CTGTTTTAAACAAAAAAAAGAGACTGCCTTTTTAGACAGCCTCTTTTTATTATTTGTTCAATTGCAATGGTTTATCCAAATACATATTGTCCTTTAAAGGAGTTTGGAACCTTGAAGATGTAAAAGATTCCGCAGCCATTTCTACCGTAAGGTCTATTTTGGCGGAAACCCCTGTGATTTCTTCAAGCGCACGGGCCAAAAGCGGCTCATTTGGATCGCCCAAGACTCCAAGGTTGGTTAAGTCTTCGCTCAAAGCAATATCTGGAACCAGTCCGCTGGTGTAATCATAAAAACCATTTGCGTTTTCGTTTCTACCAACCAAAGGTTGTAGTCCCCAACTATTATTTGGGTTTATCCCACTTTCAACTTCTTCTTTTTCCCCTGCATAGTAATAAAAAGGAAAATCTAAATCTGGATTGTCCACCAAAGTTATTGAGAATTCATTTTTACCACGTGTAGTCTCACCTATATGAATAACATCGACATAAGGGTCAAGCCCGTTCATGACCAATTCACTTGCTGAAGCGGAATCCCCTGTGGCCAAAACAAACACCCTGCTCAGGTTTAATGAGTTAAGGGGGGTTTCTCCTACGGAGTTTTCAAAATTATCCTCTAAATACCCAGATCCGAACAATTCTGTAAACTGTTCCTGAACTTTATCGTTCCAGCGCTGTCTTATGTAGACTTCTCCCGTTTTGGTGCCATAAACCATGCTGGCGAGCAAACGGGAAGTGTTGACATTGCCACCTGGGTTGTAGCGCATGTCCAAAACGAGTTCAGTCGCACCTTCTGCCTTGAAACCGGCAAAGGCTTCATTAAGTTGGTCATTAAAACTGCTCAAAAAGCGGTTGTACATTAAATAAGCGACTTTAGTACCGTTTACGTCCAAGGTTTTCGCTACCAAGATAGGGTCTTCAACCTGGTTCTCTACTTTGGTTAGTGTTACTTCCTTAGCATCGTTCACAAAATCACCATTTTCAATATGGGCCATTCCCAAGGTGTATGTGTCATTGGAGCCAAACAAAAGATTGGTATAATTGATATCTGTTAACTGAACGCCATCCACACGTGTGAAAATTTCCCCTCTAACAATATCTTTATCAGAAGCATTGGAGTTAGGGACTTTATAGAGTACGTAACCGAAAATCTCATTTCCAGTACTGTATTTATACATTAAGTTAAATTCCAACCCATTGCTTTTGGATACCCCGGATAGACTATTGACCAAATCGTGATAATCTTCATAGGCGAAGCTAAATCGGTCTATAGCGGTTTCTGAGCCATAAATTTCCTCATGCCTATTGCAAATGCTATAAAAGAAATTTTCTGCATCCGTGTTTGCCGCTAAAAAGGCAGTGTATTCCGCATTGGTGGAAAATCTATCATCCGCAAGATCGGGAACTTCTCCTTGCCAAAAATACCAGAGATTCATGGCCTGCCACATGAAATTTTGTGCATCGACATCAACATTGTCAGGATTTGGTTCGGGTTGAGGTGTTGGACCAGGATCTATTCCATTGTCATCATTGCTACATGACACAAATAGGGATAATCCTAAAAAAAGGAAGAAATACTTTTTCATAGCTTAATTTTTAATGAATTTACTCAAATTTTATTCCAAAATCAGTAAAGGTGTAGGTTGAAATGAGTAAAATTACATGGGTAACCATGCAAAATTGCCTTGCAAAATAGCCTTATCTAAGCAGATTACAAATTTTTTGTAACAATTTTCGATATGTATCGTCGTGATAGTGTAGGTCGATAAGAACGGCACAAAAACAACTAAGACAACCAAATGAAACAAACAGAATTCTTAAACGTGGTTTTACCTTTTCAGGATAAACTGTACAGGCTCGCAAAGCGCCTGTTGGTTTCCAGAGAAGAAGCAGAGGACGCCACTCAAGAGATTTTGTTGAAGCTATGGTCAAAGAACGAGTCCATGTCAAAGTATAAAAATGTAGAGGCCTTTGCCATGACCATGACCAAAAACTTTTGTTTGGACCGCTTAAAGTCCAAGCAAGCAGGAAACCTGAAATTGGTTCACAGCAATTACACCGACGGTAACACCTCTTTACAAAAACAATTGGAGGCCGAGGACAGCGTAAGTTGGATGGAGCGAATCATGGAGGAACTGCCAGAACAACAAAAAATGATTTTGCAACTACGGGATGTAGAGCAATACGAGTTCGATGAGATATGCGAGCTCATGGACATGAAACCCACTGCAGTGCGCGTAGCATTGTCGAGGGCAAGAAAAACAGTAAGAGAAGAATTAACAAAAAAACATAGCTATGGAATTGGGTAACATAGAAAAAATATTGGAGAAGTATTTCGAGGCCACCGCAACGGTGGACGAAGAAAGAACACTTAGGGCGTATTTTTCACAAGACGAGGTCGCGCCTCACTTGGAACAGTACAAACCCATGTTCAATTACTTTTCCATGGCCAAGGAAGAAAAGTACACCAAGCCGGTACCATTAAAACCTAGAGTAAACTATTACAAGTGGCTATCCGTTGCAGCGGCAGTAGTTCTCGCCTTTGGCATCTATTTTGGTAATCAGTACCAAGAAACAAAGCGTTTGGAACAAGCAAAGGCGGAGTACGCCTACGAGGAAACCAAAAAAGCCTTTGATCTGTTAGCGGAAAACTTTAATCGCGGCACAGAAAAGGTGGCTTACCTCAACGAGTTTGAAGAAGCAAAACAAAAAATTTACAACAACAATTAAAAAACGAAACAAAATGAAGAAGTATATTTTAATCGCAGTAATGGCATTGTTGCCTTTGGCAGGGTTTTCACAATCGGTTTTTGACAAGTTTGAAGACCTGGACGATGTAACCACGGTAATCGTGAACAAGAGCATGTTCAACCTGTTGGCCAAAATGGATATCGAAACCGATGATCCTGAAGCACAGGAATTCATAAGCATTGTAAACAGCTTGAAAAGCTTGAAGGTATTTACTACCGAGAGCAAGAAAATTGGTGATGATATGAAATCCTCTGTGGACAGCTACCTAAGATCTTCCAAAATGGAGGAATTGATGCGAATCAAGGACAAAGACGCCAATGTGAAGTTCTATATCAAAGAAGGTAAAGACTCGGACCATGTGAGTGAACTGCTCATGTTCGTTACCGGGATGAAGGATATTGAGGCCAATGGTCAAAGGTTTGAAACAGTGATTTTGTCATTGACAGGAGACATCGATTTGAACAACATCAGTTCGTTGACCAAAAAGATGAACCTGCCCGAAGAATTGAACGAGGCAGAGAAGAACAAATAAGTTTGTATTTCGGTTGACAATAATCGGTTGGAATTGTAACAAAACACAATAAACACCAACTCATTATTGTCAACTGATTTTCAGTTTACAAAATCAATCAAAAAAATAAAAAGATGAAACATTTAATTAAATCCATCATGGCGGTCGGAGCTTTGCTCCTGGCTTCGTGTGCTTCGCAGCCCAGTCTACAAGAGTATTATGTGGACAATTCGGAAAACCCGAACTTTTTGTCCATTGATGTACCCGCCAGTATTCTTAAAATGGATGAGGTAAATTTGACACCGACACAGAAAGAAGCCATTGAATCCTTAAGAAAGTTCAATTTGTTGGCCTTTAAAAAGAATGCCGACAATGAGGCCGAGTATGAAATCGAAAAGAAAAAAGTACGAGAAATCCTTAAGGGCGATCAATTTGTGGAATTGATGAAGATCAATTCAAAATACGGCAAAGGTACCATTCAGTATTTGGGGGACGAGGATGCCATTGACGAAGTGATTATCTTTGGTGATAGCCAAGACAAAGGCTTTGCATTGGTACGGGTATTGGGCAAGGATATGAACCCAGCACATATTATTCAACTCATGCAAGCCATTGAAAAATCCGATTACAAAGGAGAAGGGCTTGGGGAGATTGGAGATTTTCTCAAAGGCTAAAACCCAATCATCATATAAGTACGAAAAGGGCGACGTTTGTCGTCCTTTTTTATTTCTGACAGATATAGTGACCTAGTTTAGTATCTTAGTGTCTCATTCTAAGAACACTAACAAAACCTAGGCATCATGGAAAAAGCACAAGAATGGTTCGATTATGGGATCGAACTCGCCAAAGAATTTGGTCCTAAACTGATTACGGCACTTATCATCTACATCGTGGGTATGTGGGTGGTCAAAAAAATTATTGGAGGAACCCGTAAGGTCATGTCTAAGAGCAAGTACGATGAATCACTCCAAAAGTTTTTGCTGAATCTTTTTTCTTGGGCACTAAAAGTATTCCTGATTATTATCGTTATCTCCCGTTTAGGGGTCGATGTAACCACCTTTGCCGCTGTAATTGCAGCAGCAGGTCTTGCTGTTGGCTTGGCTCTGCAGGGTTCTTTGTCAAACTTTGCGGGCGGAGTACTCATTATGATTTTTAAACCGTATAAAATCGGAGACCTTATTGAGGCACAAGGTGTTTTGGGAAGTGTAAAGGGCATTGAAATATTCACTACAAAACTAGTAACTCCCCAGAATAGATTGGCTATTATCCCTAATGGCGCTATGGCCAACGGGAATATCATCAATTATACGGCAGAAGGAAAAATGCGTGTTGATACTGTAATCGGCGTTGGTTATGGGGAAGACATCAAAAAGACGAAAGAAGTTTTGTTGAACGTACTGACATCCAACCCGAAGGTGCTCAAAGACCCTGCACCATCTGTAAATGTGATGGAACTTGCTGATAGTTCTGTAAATTTTGCGGTGCGGCCTTTTTGCAAGCCCGAAGATTATTGGGATGTCTATTTCTCAACGTATGAAAACTCTAAAATAGCTCTGGATAAGGCTGGTATTGAAATCCCATACCCACATCAGGTGGAGATTCATAAGGAAGGATAGTCGGATAGCTGGATTTTTGGATTTTTTGTCATTTCGAGCGCAGTCGAGAAATCTATTTTTGCGCAATTGTCTGATATGACTGACTAACGCTGGCAGGAATTCCACTAAAGGTCTCGAATGTTCTTGTTTGTCATTCAGGGTTTCTCGATAGCTATCACGGTCGAGGAACCTCAATGTCAACCTGAACTCGTTTCACGTTCTCACTCGAATGGGATTCCGTGTCGTGCTTCGCCTCATTTCGACTTCGCTCAATGACCAGCGCTCAGTAACCGCACGGAATGACATGCACTTCTTCAAAATGACACATAACGCTCCCTGAGCAGAGCTGTAGGGACAGTTTAAGTTCTCAACTGCGCTCGAACCGGCTCAAATTTAAACCCCGGTATAATTCGCTGGGGTAATTTGTTTCAATTCATCTTTGATGGTATCTGAAACCTCCAAGGTTTCAATAAAATCGGCAATGGATTTTTGGTTGATTTTCTCGTTGGTCCGGGTCAAACCTTTTAAGGCTTCGTAGGGGTTGGGGTAGCCCTCCCTTCGTAAAATGGTTTGGATGGCCTCTGCAACCACGGCCCAATTGTCCTCCAAATCCTTTTCGAATTTGGCCTGGTTCAATACGAGTTTGTTCAATCCTTTTAAAGTAGATTGGAACCCAACAATGGTATGTGCAAAGGGCACACCTACATTTCTTAAAACAGTACTGTCCGTAAGGTCACGCTGTAATCTAGAAATAGGTAATTTGGCGGACAAATGCTCAAAAATGGCATTGGCCAAGCCCAGGTTCCCTTCAGAATTTTCAAAATCAATGGGGTTTACTTTGTGAGGCATAGCCGAAGAGCCGACTTCTCCCTTTTTGATTTTCTGCTTAAAGTAATCCATGGAGATGTAGGTCCAAATGTCCCTGTCCAAATCAATTAAAATGGTATTGATGCGCTTTAAGCAATCGAACAAAGCAGCCATGTGGTCGTAATGTTCAATTTGTGTAGTGGGGAAGGAGTGGTGCAGGCCTAGTTTTTCCTGTACAAATTGTTTTCCAAATACCCTCCAATCATTGTCAGGATAGGCAACCTTGTGTGCATTGTAATTTCCTGTGGCACCACCGAACTTGGCGGCACTCGGTATATCGTTCAATAAATTGAACTGCTCCTTGAACCGTTCCACAAACACATCGATTTCCTTGCCCAAGCGAGTAGGGGAAGCTGGTTGGCCGTGCGTTCTGGCCAACATGGGGATATTTTCCCATTCCTTGGCAAGTTCTTTCAATTTATCAAAAACTTCCAAATAAGATGGCACATAAACATCGTTCATCGCCTCTTTAATGGACAAAGGAATAGCTGTATTGTTGATGTCTTGCGAGGTCAACCCGAAGTGGATGAACTCCTTATATTTTTGAAGATCTAAAGCATCAAATTTTTGTTTGATGAAGTATTCCACCGCTTTTACATCGTGATTGGTGGTTTTTTCTATATCCTTGATGGCCTGTGCATCTTCAGAAGAAAATTCTTGATAGATTTTCTGCAATTCAGGGAACAAAGCGGTGTTGAAATCGGCCAGCTGTGGCAAGGGCACCTCACATAATGCGATAAAGTATTCAATTTCTACTTGAACACGGTATTTGATTAGTGCCTCTTCCGAAAAATAGTCTTTTAAACCTTCGGTCTTGCTTCTATATCTGCCGTCAATCGGCGAAATGGCATTAAGTTGTGTCAATGACATGGTCAGGAAAATTTTGAAAGCATCAAAGATACTTAAACGCTGCGGTTTAGACACCCAATTTGGCCAACTTATCCAGAGTTTTTTTTGCCCGGTTCTTGTATCCTGTGGTCCCCGAAGCGTAGCTTTCCTCCAAAACCAGTTTGAGCTCGGGGTGGACCCAATCAAACTTTAGGCCCAAATAATAAAGACTCGTCATGGCAAATACCTTTGGTGCCATGTTCATTGGGCCAATAAGCCAATCAAAACAAGAAGCCATGACTTTTTCCAATTGTTCATCCGTAATGTTTTGAACGAATTCAGGCTGCTTTTTTTTGAAATAGGATTCACAGACCATCTCACAAACATGGGCAATGGGCCGGATGCAGGATTCCGTCTTTAATTCGGATAAGCCATTGACAAAATCTTCAAAAAAGGAAAGGATTAATGAAAGATTTTTACGCATTAAGTGGTCAAATGTCCAGCTCGCATTAAACGTACCTTCTTTATCTTCCAATAAAACTTCCTGATAAAGCACTTGGGCCAATTGAGGTCGCTTCTCCAATTGCATGACCAATCCATCAATTTGTGATTTGGATATTCGGCCGGAGTGAAGGGTAGTATGAAGCTGCTCTTTGGTCACAAAAAATCGATATATTTACTAAAATCCTGAACGTGATGAAAATAGTGAAAAAAATAGCAATTGCCTTGTTGGTTATTCTAATAGCCATGCAATTTTATCGTCCTGAGAAGAACATTGCAGAAGGCGACTATGTAGCCGCTTTTGAAGCTGAAACCCAACCCTCGCCAGAGGTAAAACAAATTTTAAAAACTGCCTGCTACGATTGCCATAGCGCCAATACCGAATATCCTTGGTACAATAACATTGCTCCGGTGTCTTATTGGTTGGCCGACCATATCGAAGATGGAAAAGGACATCTGAATTTCTCTGATTGGGAGAATTATGATATGGAAAAGAAGGACCACAAACTGGAAGAAGTGGTCGAAGAGGTAAAACGAGGCAGTATGCCCCTCAACGAATATACCTGGACCCATGGCGATGCCAAACTCTCAGAGGAACAAATCAGAGCTTTGGTAGCTTGGGCCGATGGGGCTAGGGCTAACTATTAAAAAGTTGCTCTACCAGTTCAGGAACTCCTTCGGCAGCAGTTTTTGGGATTACAGTAAGGTTGTTGAAATCGGTTGACCGAATATTGGGTTTTGGGTCTACAAAATAAATTGGAGTTTCATCGGGTGCATAGTGAATCAAACTTGCCGCTGGATACACTTGCATAGAGGTGCCTATAATAATCAATATTTCAGCTTGCTGGGTAATTTGCGCTGCAGTTTCCAACATTGGGACCATTTCGCCAAACCATACGATATGGGGGCGTAGCTGGTGTCCGTGGTCATCTGTATCTCCCAAAATCAAATCTTTTTCCCAGTCCAATACATGGTTTTCATTGACTGTACTGCGCACTTTGAACAGTTCGCCGTGCAAGTGAACCACATGGGAACTCCCTGCTTTTTCATGAAGATTGTCCACATTTTGGGTGACAATGCTTACATCAAATCCTTGTTCCAGTTCGGCGAGCGCCAAATGACCTTTATTTGGGGAGACATCCAATAATTGCCGTCTTCGCTGATTGTAAAATTCCAGCACCAATTCAGGGTTTTGGGCAAAACCTTGAGGAGAGGCCACTTGCATTACATCATGACCTTCCCAAAGGCCATTTTCGTCCCGAAAGGTCTTTAGGCCGCTTTCGGCACTCATTCCCGCTCCTGTGAGCACTACAATTTTTTGTTTGGACATAATAAATTATTGTCTGTTCCAGTTTTGAAGACGGTCCAAATACAGATAACTCTCAACAAAATCACGATGCTCGTTACTTGTCATCGTTTCCAAAAGATTCAATGCCGATACATAACTGGCCAAATTACCATTGGACGAGTAAAACTTACCATCTTTTACAAAAGTTACCAAACTATCGTTCTGAACTTTTAGGTTGGGATAATCCTTTTGAAGTTGTTCACCACCACCTATCCAAGTTACAATTTTCTTGCCGTCCGCGATTCCAGATTTGCCTATGAGCTGTGCTCCAGCACAATTACTGACGGTGTATTCGGTTTCTTTATTCTTTATTCTGATGAATTCCACGATTTTTTCATTGTGTACCTGTGCATACATATCGTAAGCACTGGGAACAAACAACGCGGTTAATTTAGGGCAATTGTCAAACGTATAATCCGGAATAAAACGCATACCCTCCTCAGTGGTTATTGGATTTTTTGTTTCAGCTATGGTTATTACATTGAAAAGTTGTTCTCCTTCTTCCGATGGTTTTGCAAACACATCCGAAGTCGCCACAACTTCACTTTGAAGAACGCCATTGTACATTAAGAGACCGATGGTAGGAAGGTTTTCTTTGAAGGGCTTCAAGTGTGTTGTCAAAGTATCTGAAGCCGAGGCTTCCACTTGGGGTTGATAACCTTCGTTATTGACCGAATTTTCAGTTGTGTTTGAGTTACAGCTGAAGAATAGAACACTTAGTAAAATGATGAATGAAATTTTCATGGGATTCGTTGAAATTATTGATAGGAACAAATATATCCTGAATTGGCTCTTTAAAAATTAAACTGGTTTAAGAAGTTTTATCATTCAACACATTCAACAGTTTGAACAAGGTTTTTTGAAAGAAAATCATCTCTTCTTCAGTGATAGTGTCATCCTCAAAAGAAGCAATTATTTTTTTGGGAATCTCCAACGCTTTTTTCTTGAGTTTTTTGCCAGCATCCGTTAAAGTAATCATTACCGTCCGTTCATCCGTTTTGGAACGGCTGCGAACAATCAGCCTTTTTTGCTCCAAACGTTTTAACAATGGGGTAAGGGTGTTGGACTCCAAGTAGAGTCGCTTACCTATGGATGTCACACTTTGATCGTTGTATTGCCACAGCGTGAGCAAAACCAAATATTGCGGATAGGTAACTCCCAATTCTTCCAGATAGGGAGCGTAAATTTTTGTGGTCAGCCGCGAAGTGGCGTAAAGAGGAAAACAAAGTTGGTTCTCCAAATAAAGTTCAGGGGCATTCATTTTATTCTTTTGATTTACTGATCAAATGTTTCAAAGCTCCGGTAGACCATAATGCCCAAAGAATCAATACAGGTTGAAAGAACAACCGAATCAGACGTTTTTGGTCGGTGTCCAAACCAAAAGCATCAATGCCATTGGTGTATTGTGAAATATTTCCAGGGAAAATCAAAACATAGAATATAGCCAAGATGATCCCCACTTTTATTTGATGTTTCCAAAGGAAAATCATGGCCAATCCCAATCCAATTTCCACAACACCTGATGCTATTACCACAAAATCCATGAATTCGGGGCTGGTGGGCAACCATCTGGGTACTTGGGCTTGAAACTCTTCTCTTTGGAAGGTAAGGTGGCCTATACCGGCCAGAACCATCATTCCTCCAAGTACTATTCGCATTATTTTTTGAAATAAACTCGTATTCATATCGTAAAAGATTAAATCGTGTACGATACAAATATAATGCAATGGAATCAAGAATCAAACCTGAACAATCGACATACTATTCTTGGGCTTTCTGTAATAAATGAATGAGTATTGCTTTGAACATGGAAAATCCAGTTGCCAGGAGTTCATCCGGAAAATCATAATCTGCATGGTGTAGGGCAGGGGTAGATTCTCCAGCACCAATCCCGAACATAGCAGTCTTGTACTTTTTGGAAAACCATCCAAAATCCTCTCCAAACTTGAAGGGGGTTTTTCGCTCTAAGATGTTGTAATTATTGGCTTCGGCGGCATGTTTTACCAACGCATTGCTTTCTTTGTCCAAGGTACTCGCGGGAAAATGCTCCAGCCATTCCAGTGCATATTGCAATTTGTGTTGATGGCTTGTTGACCGCACTAGATCCTCTAAGTTTGATTTCAATTCGTCCATTTTGGATGTGCTCCATGTGCGAAGGGTATAGTGTAGTTCTCCTTGGGCAGGGGAAATACCATAGGATTTTTGCCCCATGTTGATGTGTACCAGTGTGATAATGGCATAGTTTGGATGGGATACATCGGAAACATTCAGTTTGGCTATAGCTTGAATCAGTTCTGATATGGCCACGGCTGGATTGATGCCATTTTCAGGTTCTGAAGCATGGGATTCCTTGCCTTTGAGTTTTATGACCACACTGATTACTTCTGCTGAAAATCCATTTTCCGTTACTATGATGTTGTGCATTGGCGCCTTGGGAATATTATGAAGCGCAAAAACATAGTCTATCTGAAGTTTGGAGAATTTTTCGTCCTCAATCATGCGTTTGGCGCCTTCTCCAGTTTCCTCAGCTGGCTGAAAAAGCAAAACTACAGAGCCCGTTTGAAATGGCTCTTGGTGTAACCACTTACTGAGACCGGTAACTATAGCCATATGCCCATCGTGTCCGCATTTATGGGATGTACCTTCGTGATTTGATTTGTAAGGGATGGGGTTGGATTCTTCAATGGGAAGCGCATCCAATTCGCAACGTATCGCTATGGTTGGCCCTTTTTCTGAGAATCGATATAAGGCAGCTAGCCCAGTTCCCCCGATTCCTTCAATGATTTCTGTGGGATGATGTTGCGTTATAAAATCTTTGATCATCTGCGCCGTTCTATGCTCATTGTTGGATAGATCGGGATAGGCATGGAGGTGGTGCCTCAAATCAAGGATATCCTTTCCGATCATAGTGCAGCTATATTTTGATTTAACCAGGCTATATGATTATCCGCCGCTTGCTTTGCCCATTGATCTACTCTGGGACTAAAACATTCCAAAATAGCATCTACGCCAATAACTGTTCCTTTGGCCAAACGGCCAAGTAACGCTATGGGCACTTTGTTGTCTTCTTTTGGAATCAAGTATCCGTTTTCATCTGTCAAAATCCCCAATTTGTCGTGTACTGCCTGTATCAAATTATCAGAGAGCATGTTTTTAACAAGGGAGGAAGTCACAGCTTTTATTTGTGGTGGATCCAACACGGAATCTATCATGATTGCTGTAACGAGAGACTTTTCGGGTTTGTGTAATCGCCAACCCTTTTCAGTTAACTCAATTTCCGGGTCGTCAACAACATCCAGATTCAAAATACCTGCTTCAATAAGTGCCAAAAGTTGCTGTATGGCCTCAACGGGAGGTCCGTAGGAATATCTTTTTGTGGATTCATCCAACTGAATGATTTCAGCAAAAACACTATCCGAACAAGCATTGAAGGAAAGCTTTTCGTAAATGGAAGGTTGGCAATGTCTCCAAACCTGACCGATACAAAAATCCAAGCTAACAGGTCCATGTCCTGTGGCCATGTCCACAAAATCCCTCATCATTTCTGTGGCTGAGAGATTCATTGAAACAATTGTAGGATCTTCATAACTCTGATCCTTTAGCCAATTGGAAATAAGGTTCTCGATTTCCTTGGTATCAAGGTTCTTTGGATTGATGATATTAGGAAGCCGTGTATATATATCAGCAGCAATGGGCGCAAAGGCATTGATCAAAAAACCGGGATTCTCTGCTTTTTTCTGAATCGAAGGGTTTCCAATGATGCTTTCAAAGGTGTTGATTTGTGATTCTGAAGGTTTAAACCAATGATCAATGGAGACATTTAAAGGTTTGGGGACAGGAGGTAGTCCATCCAGAGAGAAAGGCACAAACATGTTTTTGATATTGTTCCCGGATTGATAGCTGCATTTCCTTGTTTTTTCATCTTCGACGGTGAATGTTCCAAATTCCTTTGCAATTCTTCGTACCACATCAATCATGGTCAAACCAAAACCACGAATGCCAATAGTGCTTTGTGGGCCAAGGTTTTCGCATGATAAAATATTGGATAGGGGATACGCTTCTTTAAACAGACTGACGGCATTCTTTCCCATGGCACACTCCTCCCATGTTGCCATTTGTTCCGACATTTTGGTGGGTTGGTGTCCTATGGTCAACAATAGCTCGTCAAAATCATCATAAATCCCTTTGTTGGTTCTTAGCTGGAGTCTGTTGTTTTCCAATAATACTATCTCATCAACTCTTTCTATATGGGTTGAAACTATGCCCAATGCCTCCAAGGGAGCTATGAGTGATGAAAACCTTTGGTTTAAATACGAGCCTATCTTGGCCCGTGGTGGAAAAGCATCTACTTTGTCGGATAGGTTTTTGTCAATCCAATCGTGATAGGAAGGAAAGCCAGGAACTTCCAAAATTGGGGTTTGGATTGTTTTTCGCTCTTGTAGTTCTAAAATACGCTCTGTAATGTTTATCCAATTGGATTCAGTTTGGTTGGTGTTGTATACATGACCGTCCCCAAAATTTCCCGTAGCCTCAAAAAGTACTATTTGGATATTTGAAAATCTGTTTTGCTGCGCCAATTGGGCAATAAAACGCTCCAGGGCATGTCCGCCGCGCGGGCCAACACCTACAATTCCCAGCTTTCTTTTTTTATTCATTCACGATATGCTCAATAAAGTTTCAATTAGCGGTTACTCCTTCAAAGGTCATAACCACAGGTTTTATGGTGCCATCCGGGTTGAATTCCATTTTATCCATGCAGGTAACCCGATGATCGCGGTCCTTGTTGGGAATGGGTCTTCTGTGATATACGATAATCCATTCATCAGTACCAGGCTTGTTGATTACGGAATGATGTCCCGCTCCAGTGGCAATATCCCCTTCTTTGGATTCCAAAATCGTCCCGATGCGATTGTATGGCCCCGTAGGTTTGTCGGACATGGCGTAGGCCACTTTGTAACTGCCGTCCGTCCAGTTACCTTCGGACCACATAAAGTAATATATACCGTTCCGCAAAAACATAAACGGTCCTTCCACATAACCTTCGGGTGTGATTTCTTTAAACAAGCTTCCATCTTCCCATGGTTCAAAGCCTGTAAAATCTTCATTGAGTTTTCCCAGGTTGCAATGGCTCCATCCACCATAGAAAAAATAATGGGTACCATCCACGTCCTTAAAAACAAACTGATCGATAGGTTGTGCATCATTGTAAAAGTCGGATATCAAGGGTTCGCCCAAATAATCCTCGAAAGGTCCAGCAGGGGTGTCAGCCACCGCTACGCCGATTCCGCCATAATGGTTGATGTCGTTATTGGGGTCGTAGGAGCTTCTGCCTGGCCGTTGAATGTCGTTCGCACCAAAAAACAGGTAGTACTTACTGTCTTTTTCAATAATAGAGGGTGCCCATAAAGCCTGTCGCAACCATTTAATCTTGGTAGTGTCCAAAATTCGTTCGTGCTTTTCCCAATTCACTAGATCTTTGGATGAAAAAGCATCAAAATGAAGCTGTTTATCGTAATCATCGGAAAAGGTAGGGTAGACCCAATAGGTGTCCCCAAAAACGATTCCTTCGGGGTCGGCGTACCATCCTTCAAAAATAGGATTGTTCTGTTTTTGGTTGGATTGTTGGGCAAATATGCCTGTTCCCATCAGGCAGCATACGGCAATTGTAAAATTTTTAATGTTCATTGATAGTCTATAATGTTTGGTTGAAACTGTAATATGAAACAAAGATGTGTCACATCAAATATTTTTTACTTTTTCTTCATCAATTTTATAAAGAATGATTTGTTGTGTGTCCCAATAGCTTTTTTTGAGAAACTTTCTCAAGGATTGGAACTCTGTAGGTGCAAATGAGCCATTTTTGGAATAAAAAACACCGTTGTGGTAGTAGGCATAATGAATGGCTCTTCCATTTTTGTTGATAAAGGAAAGCAAAACATCATTTGGTAATGGTTCATTCAAGTTTCGCCTTGGCTTTGTGTTGACCAAGCCTATCTGCTGGAAGTAATTGTCCAGAATTTTTTCTGCTGATTCGAGTCCAATATGTGTGGATTTCCCAAAAACGATTTGGTCAAACGCTTCATTGTGCTCAAAATAGCTTTCAAGTGCATATGAATAACAGTTTTGTGCACCTCTTCTCAATACACCGAGAAGTTCATCAATTTCTTCCTTGGAAGTGTAAAGGGTACTGTCCTTGGCAGATTCCCGTAGGCTTTTGATTAAAGTGGGGTCTACCTGTATCTGTTCTTTTTGTATATCGACTTGTATGGTGTCCTTCAACCAAAGCATTTCAATGATGTGGGAATTCAATTTGGTCTCAACGGTGTCCAAGACCTTCGTTTTTATAAGGGAAGTTGTTTGGGCATATCCTTGGACAAGAACCGTGAGCAATAGAAAAGTTGAAACTATGTTTTTACGAGGCATTTTGTTCTTTTTTGATTTGAGTGATGCCTTCCATAAAGCTAGTTGTTTTGAAAGACGGAAACTTTTGGTTGAATTTATCGAACTTAAAAATATTATCACATTGGTAGCGGGGCAAAAGTTCCTGTAATTCTTTAATCTGTTTATTGAAAACGCCACCAATATTGAATTGCCATTTTTTGAGAACAGCATATTTTAATTCCCTACCGTAAACTTCGGAAGCCATGTTTATCATTTCGCTGTACGTAGGTCGACTGTCATCACAGGGCAAGTGCCATGTTTGGTCATAGCAATCAGGGGTGTTCCCGATCAATGCCATGGCCCTGCTCGCATCTGGTGTCCATATCAATGTTCTTTTGGTATCATCCCGCAAAGGGACTTTTAATTTCTTGTGCTGTTCAATATTATCAAAAATCAAGGTGTTGGTAACGCTCTGGGTCTTGTTTGGGCCGTAGAATTCAGGAGCCCTGCAAATTACAGCCTCAATGCTGCCATTCCTCATTTCACGCAATAACATTTCAGTTATTTGAGCCCTTACCTTGGATTTTCGGCCAACGGGAGCAAAAGCACTTTCTTCGGTCTGTGGTTCGCTGGTTTTAGCATACATATACGTATTATCAAAAAAGACCAATTTACATTCGTGCTTTTTACAGGCTGCGATAACGTTTTGCATCATCACGGGAAATTTTTCCTCCCATATTTTTGAATCAATGGGAAGGCCAACCGTTACATAGGCAATCCCACTTCCCTTAACTGCTTCGTGGGTTGCTTCGTGATCCATCAGGTTGGCGGGAAAAAGTTGGTCCGTGTCATGCACTTTTTTTGGGTTTCTGCTCACCAAACGAATCTCTTTAGAATAATTTCTATACAGTTCCTTGGTCAATTCTTCCCCTATCTGTCCGTTTGCTCCTAGTATGGTGTGCATATGTGTTATGTAACGCTTAGCTCCTAAGATAGCAAATCCATTTTTCAGGAAACCAAAATTCCAATTTTTCCTATCTTGGTTTTATGTTTGATGATGACTTGTTGACATACCTGGAAACCTATCTTACCGAAGAGCGTAAACAGCGTTTTTTGGACGTGCTACAACAACGAACAAGGCATATTACCGTTGCCATCGAAGATGTATACCAATTGCACAATACCAGTGCCATAATTCGCAGTTGTGATGTTTTTGGGGTACAAGACGTTCATGTGGTAGAGGACCGATTCGGTAAACGGCTGGACAAGAACATAGCCATGGGGGCCGAGCAATGGGTGGATGTACGGCGATACAGAAATACCACGGACTGCATTTCCCAATTAAAAAATACGGGTTACCAAATTATAGCGACCACTCCGCACAATAATTCCACACTACTGCCCAATTTTTTTCCAAATGAAAAATCCGCCATTTTCTTTGGTACCGAGAAAGAAGGCCTTTCTGAAGAAGTGATGCAACAGGCAGATGGATTCCTAAAAATTCCGATGGTGGGCTTCTCCGAGAGCTTGAATGTTTCCGTTTCGGCGGCAATCATTATACAGCAATTGGCCCAAAAAGTACGTGATTCCTATCTTGATTGGCAATTGTCTGATATTGAGGTGCTGGAAAAAAGGTTGGACTGGACCAAAAAATCCATAAAGGACGTCAACGGCATTATAAAAAGATACCTGGCCGAATAAAAATTTTTGTAATTTTAACTGTTAATCAATCAATTACACAGTTATGCTAATACTTTATA
>CETR01055469.1_pt1 | contig 16526 bp, 15 predicted proteins | sample 531281 | NCBI WGS metagenome assembly CETR01 (sample SAMEA2622568, study PRJEB7988) | marine metagenome | biome: marine biome (ENVO:00000447); feature: mesopelagic zone (ENVO:00000213); material: "saline water (ENVO:00002010), including plankton (ENVO:xxxxxxxx)" | depth 696 m
TACATCTTTGTCGGTTCTCCCGAAGGACGACAGTGGCGCACGTTGTTGGAAGTTATGGGCAATCCCGAATGGGCCAAGGAAGACCGTTTCCGAAACCGTACGACCATGAACAACGAATACGCCGATGAAGTCGACGGCTACATGGAAGAATGGTTGCTGCAGCGCACCAAGGCCGAGTTGTTGGCCTTGGCATTGGAGCACCGTGTGCCTTTGGCCCCGGTCCGCGATTTCGGCGAGGTGCGAAACGACGAAAGTCTGGCCGACTTGTTTGCGGCCGTCGACCGGCCGGACACCGGCCCAATCGTTTTCGCCGGACCTCCTTATGCGCTATCCGGACAGGAAGTCAGGCCGTCGCAACCTGCGCCGCTCTTGGGCCAGCACAACGCCGACATATATTGCGACCGACTTGGCTACACCAAAGAGGAACTGGTCAAGCTTTACCAGACGGGAATCATTTAGCCATGAGCCAGGAAGATCGGACCGCAAAGGCTGGCCCGCTCACGGGTTACCGGGTGCTCGATTTTGGCTGGGTGCTGGCCGGCGCGTTGCCGGGAATGGTCCTGGCCGACATGGGCGCCGAAGTGCTTAAGGTTGAGACTCGCCAGCGCATGGACTATATGCGCCTGGGCCGCCCCATCATCGGCGATGAGCCGGACCCGGAACAGCACCCTTTGTTCCACAACGTCAACCGCGGAAAACTTAGCATCGCCCTGAACACCACCAAACCCGAGGCCATTGAACTGATCAAAGGTTTGGTGGCCCACTGCGACGTGGTCATCGAGAATTTCTCGCCGGGCGTGATGGACCGGCTGGGTATCGGTTACGAGGTTCTTTCGGGCATCAGACGTGAGATTGTGATGGCGTCAATCTCGTCCAACGGCCAGACCGGGCCGCTCCGGGATTTAAGGGCCTACGCTCCGTCGATCGGAGCGCTGGCGGGCCTGGACAGCACTATGGGTTACGAAGGAGAAAGGCCGCTGGGCCTGAAACACGCCTACGCAGATATCGCTGGCGCACTGCATACGGTTTTCGCCATCGTCTCGGCTTTGCATCAGAAAGAACAGACCGGGCGCGGCCAATACATCGACGTCTCCATGCTCCGCGCCACGGTCGCAACCATGGGTGCGGGCCTGATGGAATACGAGATGACAGGGCGAGTAATGGCTCCCAAGGGCAATTACGACCCGGTAATGGCGCCCTACGGCAACTATCCCTGCCAAGGCGACGATGCCTGGGTGTCGATAGCCGTCCGTACCGAAGAAGAGTGGCAGGGGCTGAAAAAGGCTATGGACAGTCCTTCTTGGTGTGAAGAAGAACAGTACGCCAGCCGCTATTCCCGGCTGAGAAACCGCCGGACCCTCGACGAAAACCTCTCCACGTGGACACGGGAGCGGACAGCCGGCGAGATCACTGAGTTGCTACAGTCCCAGGGTGTGGCTGCCATACCGGTGATGGGCGCCGAGGACCGGCTCTTCAATCCACATTTCCAGGAACGGGGCCTTTATTCCGATATCGACCACCCGTCACTGGGAGCGGAGCCCATATACAACATCATGTGGAACCTAGACCGTACTCCCCCTTCAATCCGACGCCATGCTCCGCTACTGGGCGAGCACAACCAGCAGATATTTGGAGGCCTTCTCGGTATCGATAAAGAGGAGATCTCCCAACTGGAAGAACAGGAAGTTCTCTGGTAACGTAGCCCCAAGCTGCCAGCTAAAGCTTTAGAGGTAAAAATGGCAACAAAAGATGAACAACAACTAGTCACGGACACCCTGCCCGAGGTTGAGGGAATCACCGCTGAGGCCATCGCCAATGCCAAGGCGATGATCGGGACCCGCCTGCGTACTGAAAATTTCATTCGGGACGCCTCTATAGGGTCCATGCTGAATTTCGTAAACGGCATCGGCGATAGCAATCCCATATTTCGTGACCAAGAATACGCTTCCTACTCCAAATACGGCTCCATAATCGGACACCCCTGCGCCCCCTTTATGCGGCATTGGTCCGGCAGGACCCGCTGGGGCCTTCCCGGCATCCACGGTTTCTTCGCCGGCAACGACTGGGAGTTCTACCGGCACCTGCGCCCCGGCGACGCCATCAACTGTATCGAAAGGGTGCTGGACGTTCAGGAGAAGCACAGCGAATACTCCGGCACGTTAGTTATCCAATTCATGGAGACTATCTACACCAACCAGCGCGACGAGATGATAGCCAGAGTCGTGGGCTGGTGCACCCGCCATCAGCGCCGCGCCTCCCGGGAACAAAAGAAGTATTCCGGCGTTCCCAAGCGCCACGAATACACTCCCGAAGAGCTAGAAGAGATCGACCAACTCGTCTTAGCCGAAAAGGCCCGGGGTGGCAATACCCGGTATTACGAAGACACAAACGTCGGCGACGAGATGGATACGGTCCTTCGGGGACCTCTGTCTCTGCAAGACATGACAGCATTCCTGGTGGGCACCGGCCGCTCCAGCGCCCACGGCGTGCTTCTCCGCGAGGCCCTGCGCCACCCCGACCACTTCTTCCGCAATCCTGAGGCGGGCGGCGGTCTGGAGTACACCGGCATCGGGCACTTGAGAGATTCCGTTGCCGAAGCGGTGGGAGTGCCCGGCGCCTACGACTACGGCCCCCAGCGGGTATCTTGGATGGGCACTCTGGTCACCAACTGGATGGGCGACGACGCCTTCTTGAAACGGCTCCGGGTTGAATGCCGCCGCTTCAACGTATATGGCGACACCCAATACCTGAAGGGCAAAGTTGTGGGTAAACACATCGACAACGGCTCGCCGTTGGTGGACTTGGAGATCTGGGCCGAGAACCAGCGTGGGGAGGTCACCGCCCCTGGGCAGGCCACCGTGATGTTGCCCTCCCGCGACCCCCGCGTTCCCTGGTTCACCGACGGAAGTAGCCTCCAACTGCGCACCGCTGCCCGTAGCGACGGCATCCCGCCGATTCTCCCGGAGTAAGTGGGCCGGCCACATGGCTATGAACACGTCTGAAAACACTTCCCCCACCGTCATGGGCGGACTGAAGGTGCTGGAGATTTCCAGCATGGTGTCCGCGCCGTTCTGCGGCAAGCTTCTGGCTTCGTTAGGGGCCGATGTGATTAAGATAGAGCCGCCCAAAACCGGCGACCCTTCCCGGCGGCGCGGTCCCTTTCCCGGCGACGTTCCCCATCTGGAACGCAGTGGTATGTTCCTCTATCTGAACACAGGGAAACAGTCTATTACGCTGGACCTGGACGACCAGCAAGGCCGGGAGATTCTCTGGGAATTGACCGGGAAAGTAGACGTCTTGATTCACGACCTGCCGCCGTCCAGAGCCTCCGAACTGAGAATCGGACAAGAACGGCTGGCCGAAGCTCGCCGAGACTTGATCGCCGCCGCGATCACTCCGTACGGCAGCACCGGCCCTTACTCGGAATACGTAGCCAACGACGTCAACATCTTCCACGCCGGGGGAGAGGGCAACTTGTTGCCCAACGGCCTGGCCCTCGACGTTTTCCCCGACCGGGCGCCGCTGGCCGCCGGCAGCATGATGGGCTCATATCAGGGGGGCCTCTCCGCTGCAGTGGGCCTGTGCGGGGCGATCTTCGCCAAGTGGGGCGGGTCTCCCGGCCAGTTCATCGACTGTTCGACGCAGGAAGCCGAGTTGACCATCGGCTATATGCCGCTTCAGCGATTGGAATCCGAAGGTGTCGAAGAGGACCGTTTTACCCGCTTCTTCCGAGTCGGGGGCGTCATGCCGGCCAAAGACGGACACGTGGAAGTATTGACATTGGAGCCCAGGCAATGGGAAAACCTGGGTCATTTTCTGGGTGGCCCCAATTGGGCTTCCCCAGAAAAATTCCAAGACCCGACGACCTATGGCGCCGAGATCAACCGCAACATGCGGGAATGGACCGCCGATAAGACCAAGGACTGGCTGTATCACGAAGGCCAGGCCGCCGGCGTTCCTGTCGCCCCGTTCTACACGCCCGGCGAGGTGTTTGAGAGCCCCCACCAGCGTGAGCGGGGATTCTTCGTCTCGGTGGACCATCCTGAAGCCGGGACCTACGACTATGCTGGACCCCCCTACCGCATGTCGGAAACCCCTCCGGTCCTTGACCGTGCTCCACTGCTGGGGGAACACAACCTAGAAGTGCTCGAGTCCCTGGGATACACAACCGAAGAGATCGTTTCGTTGGCCCGTTCGGGGGTGATCTGATGTCCGGCGCAACAGGTCCGCTTTCCGGGATCCGGGTGGCTGATTTCTCGACCCATGCCGCCGGACCGTTCGCCGGGCTGATGATGGCGGAGATGGGCGCGCAGGTTATCAAGATCGAGAGCTCTGCCCGGTTGGACATCACCCGGCGGCCCCACCCGATGTATGGCAAGCCGGCACCCAGCTTCGAGCAGGTCAATGCCAATAAGATGTCGGCCTGTCTGAACCTGAAAGAGCCACGGGCCATAGAACTGGCCCTGAAACTGGCCAAAGTTTCAGACCTGGTGCTGCAGAGCTTCCGGCCCGGGGTGTTTGACCGCTTGGGCTTCGGCTACGAGGCGCTAAGGAAAGCGAAACCGGACATCATCCTGGTTTCCCTCTCATCCAACGGCCAAAGTGGACCGGAGTACAATTACGCTGGCTACGCCCCCTTGTTCGCTGCCATCGGCGGTCTGGGCAACCTCACGGGTTATCCCGACGGCCCCCCGGTTGAATTGCGCCACGGCATGGATCACACCGGCGGCATGTTGCTCGCCTTCACCGCGGTGGCCGCCCTCTGCGCCAAACGGCGGACAGAGCTTGGGCAGCATGTGGACGTTTCCGTAAGAGACTTGGGCTCGTCATTCATCGGGCAATCGCTACTAGAATATGCCATGAACGGCCGCGAGACCCGACGTCAAGGCAACAGGGATGACTCCGCCGCGCCGCAAGGCGTTTACCGATGCCAGGGCGACGACGAATGGGTCAGCATCTCTGTGGGATCACAAGAAGAATGGAAGGGCTTTGTCGAAGCCATGGGCAGCCCCAAGTGGGCCGCGGGCGATAAGTTCGGTGATGCTTTCCGCCGCTGGAAAAACCACGATGAACTTGATGTCCTGATCCAAGAATGGACAGCCAAACAAACCCCCACTCAGGTCACGCAGACGCTGCAGCGGTATACGGTTCCCGCCTTCCCGTCCCTCTCTCCCAGTCAGTTGAGGGCTGACCCCCATCTGGAAGCAAGGGGAGCGTTCCCGACCATCACCCATCCAGAGAAGGGCGAAATGCGCGCCGTCGTTCCACCGTGGCGCTTCTCTGCAACGCCGTCACGAATCGACCGATGGACTCCGGACTTGGGAGAACACAACATGGACGTGTTCCACGGCATACTGGGCCTCTCAAAATCCGAGGTCGAAAACTTGGAGGCCGCCCAGGTGATTTGGTAGGTCTCGAGGCGCTAGCTAGATGGGCCAGCCTTCAACCGAGATGTCGACCCGGTAGCCTTCTGAGTCATAGATCATGCTTTCACCGACGGCGGCCGCCGAGTTGGCCACTGCGGTGGTCTCTGCTTTCTCTTCGATCTCGTTGATGCTTTCCACTTGGAAGCCGAAGTGGTTGATGCCCCAGGGCAGCTCCGAGCGGCTGATCAGGGCCACACCAACGTGGCCGTCTGACAGATAGATCGTCCCGTTAGGTCCCCGGGACTTCTCCTCCATCCCAAATACCCTCTTGTAGTACTCCGCTTCTTTGTCCCGGTTCTGCACGTTCAGGGCGACATGGCGTATCCTCGGTCGTTCCATTGTGCTGCTCCTTCGCCATCCTTTTGCAGGTCAAGTGATTGGGCCGAGTATAGCGGCCTTGGCGTCCCCAGGCAATCGAATATTAACCCTGGCTTGTCAGTCGAGGTGGCCCGGTCTATCATGTCCCTGACCTCGCCCCGATGGCATCGGGATGCTGCCGATTCAGCTTGACCACCGCCAGCCTGACCCACGATCAAAGCAAGGAAGTGCAAACTGATACCCCCCTTTAGAATGCACGAACCGGGGACCATGGACGAAGCCGTCTTCCTGCTGGAACAACACGGCGACGACGCTTCGTTATATGCCGGTGGGACCGAACTGCTGCTGGCCATGAAAGAAGGCCTGCTGCGGTACTCGCATCTGGTCAACCTCAAAACAGTTTCGGATTCAGACCGGCTCGAAGTCTCCAACAACGAACTGCATATCGGCCCGGCGGCCACCCATCGGTCTTTAGAACTTTCTCCGGAAGTGGCGGCCCATTTTCCCCTCATCGCCTCCGCCGAATCCAAAGTGGCCAACGTCCGAGTGCGCAATGTAGGAACTATTTGCGGCAATCTCTGCTTCGCCGAACCCCATTCCGACCCGGCGGCGTTCCTGCTCCTCTACAACGCCCGCGCCGAAGTCCAAGGGCCCGGAGGCTCTAGGACGGTCCCGGTGGACCAACTCGTTATCGGTCCTTACGAGACCTGCCTGGAAGACGGCGAGATACTCACTTCAGTTTCAGTGCCTCAGTTTGGCCCAGACATGCAGGCAGCCTACCAGAAGTTCGGACATCACCAGCGTCCGACCATCGGACTGGGCGTGGCCATCAGGCTGGAGAACGACTCCATTGCTGAAGCGCGCATCGCCGTGGGGTCAGTCGGCCCCAAGGCGGTACGTGTACCGGAGGCCGAACAGTTACTTCTGGGCAAGACCATTGCGGACATTTTGAGTCCGAAGGCGTCAGTGCTGAACCAAGCCGGCAGACAAGCAGCCGAAGCAGCCCAGCCCATGGACGACCTGCACGGTGCAGCCGACTACAAAGAGCACTTGGTCCGCGTTTTCCTAGAACGCGTATTCGTCGAGGCAGTAGGCATTTTCCCTGCGGCCCAACGGTCTGCGGCTTAGACGGTCGAGGGAGTAATTTGCCGATCAACCACCAGAATGGGACCATCCCAATGGAGTTAACCGTCAACGGAAGGGCAGTCTCCCTGGAGATCCCGCCCCAAATGACGCTGTTGGACCTGCTGCGAGATCGGCTGAGCCTCAAAGGGGCCAAGCGTTCCTGCGACCTACAGGTCTGCGGCGCCTGCACCATCTTGGTCGACGGCCATGCGGTCAGTTCTTGCACTTATCTGGCCTATGAAGCTAGGGGCGCGGATGTGCTCACCATTGAAGGCTTGGCCGACGGCAACACCCTCCACCCAATGCAGCAGGCATTCATCGACAACGGCGCGTTCCAGTGCGGCTTCTGCACACCTGGAATGATCCTGGCCGCCAAGTCGCTGCTGGACGAAACACCCCGTCCCAGTGAGGAAAAAGTCAAAGAATACATGGAAGGCAACATCTGCCGCTGCACCGGATACCGGAAGATACTCGAGGCAATCTTGGACGCCGCCGGCAAGTCTGACGGGGCGTCGGGTTAGGGGTAGAGCATGGATATCATCGGAGTCTCAGTACCTAGGATCGACGCGATAGATAAAGTCACCGGCCGGGCCGCATACGTGGGCGACCTGGAAGTATCCGGCATGCTCCACGGCAAGATCCTGCGCAGCCCCCTGCCCCACGCGTTGATCACGGGGATAGACACCAGCGAGGCCTTGAAGCTGCCCGGCGTGACGGCTGTGTTGACCCGTGGCGACCTCGAGGGTTTGGACCCGTTCTATGGCGCAGTGGTGCGGGACAGGCCCTTCATAGCCACCGACAAGGTCCGTTACCAAGGGGAGCCGGTGGCCGCCGCGGTCGCCGTGGACCTGGCCACAGCGGAAGAGGCGTTGGACCTGATCCAGGTGGAGTATGAAGAACTACCGGTGGTCTCTGATACGCTCGAGGCCCTTTCCGGGACCGGGGAAACCGTCCACGACACCAACCTGTGCCGCGAGAGCGGCTATGAGTGGGGCGACGTGGCGGACGCCTTCGCCAAGGCCGACCATGTGTTCGAGGACACCTTTACTTTCCCGATGGTCTACCACTATGCCATGGAGCCCCACGCCGTGATCGCCGACTACTCCAACCAGGGCATCACTGTCTGGTCAACTGCCCAGCACCCATTCTTGGTGCGGGAAGACCTGGCCCGGATGTTCGGCTTCCAGTTGCAGCAGGTTCGGGTGGTTGTGCCTTACCTGGGCGGTGGCTACGGAAGTAAATCCTACACCAAGCTGGAGCCTCTGGTCGTGGCCTTGAGCAAGGTCGCTGGGCGTCCAGTCCGTGTGGCTCTCACCGTCGAAGAGGCGTTCAAGACTATCCGCCGCCATTCGGCACGGTGCACCGTTAAGACCGGGGTGATGAACGACGGCAAGTTCGTGGCCCGGGAGTGCTTGATCCATCTGGACACCGGCGCCTATGCCGACAATGGACCCTTGGTGGCCGACCGGGCAGCGGAGCGGGTCATGGGCGCCTACCATTGGGACAACGTCAAGATCAAATCCTACGCGGTCTATACCAACAGCACTCCCGCCGGTTCTTTCCGCTCCATCGGCGCTCCTCAAGCGGCCTGGGCCAGCGAATCGCAGGTGGACATCATCGCCGACGCCCTGGGCTTGGACCCATTGGAGATCCGCCTGAAGAACCTGGTAATCAAGGGCGAGGAATTCCGGCCTGACAGACGCCCCCTGGATGCCGACCCAGCCGCCGGACTGCGCTTGGCCGCCCAGGCCATAGGAATGAATCTGGACCGAGAACCCGAAGACCAAGATTCGGAGTTGCCCATCAAGATCGGGCGTGGCATCGGCTGCAACCTCTCGGGCGTTGGCTCGTCGCCGACCTCCACCGCAATCGTCCGCCTGCATGTCGACGGCACGGTTACCGTCTTCGCGGGGACCACCGAGATCGGTCAGGGCTCACGCGGCGTCTTGGCTCAGGTTGCCTCCCAAGAACTACAGGTGCCCTTGGATCAGGTGGGCATGGTGTCCTCGGACACGGGGATTGTCCCTTACGACCGTTCCACCGGCTCCAGCCGCTCTACAACGATGATGGGCCTAGCGGTGCAGGGCGCGGCCAAGGAAGTCAAGGAACAGTTGCTGGAACTTGGGGCATTGCACTTCGATTGTCCCGAAGAAGAGCTGTCGGTGAATGACGGGGTGGTGCTGTGGGGCACGGAGTCAGTCGTGTACGGAACGCTCATCGAAGAAGAATTCGGCGGCCGAGCCGGCGAACTGCTGGGCCGTGGTTACGTCACTCCCCGCATGAACAACGGCCGACTGCGGCAGGGACCAGCCTTCTGGGAGGTTGGCATCGCCGCCGCCCAGATAGAGGTGGACACGGACACGGGCGCCATCCGCATACCCCACTATGTCTCGGTGGCCGACGTAGGTGTCGCCATCAACCCTCAACAATGCGAGGGACAGGATGAAGGGGCATCCATGCAGGGGCTGGGCCACACGCTGTTCGAGGAGATGGTCTATGAAGACGGCCAACTGCTCAATCCCAACATGGTGGACTACAAGGTGCCCACCTTTGCCGACCTGCCAGGTGACCTAGAATCGATGATGATCGAGAACCACGACGGCCCAGGTCCCTTCGGCGCCAAGGGTCTTGGCGAGGGCGGCATCGTCTCCGCCGCGCCTTCGGTGGCCAACGCGCTGTTCCAAGCCACCGGCGTCAGGATCAAGGACCTTCCGCTGACCCCCGAGAGGGTCTGGCGCGCGATTCGAGACGCCAAAGAGTGAAGATCTCCGACAGCCTTGAGGTTGAATTCCCTATTCAGCAGGTCTGGGAACTGCTGGAAGATCCGCGCCGCTCCATGGGCGCCATGCCCGGAGTCCAGTCTGTCGATGTCCGCGAGGACACCACGTTCGACCTCACCGTGGCCCAGCGCATGGGTCCGTTCCGGGTCCAGTTTCAAGTGACCATGAGCCTGGAAGAAGTGACCCCGCCGACTCGCTTGGTGGCCACCGGCCAAGGTAAGGAGTCGTCTGGGACGTTGCTTCGTATACCCTCGGCGGTATTGAAGTTGGAAGCCTTGGGAGATGACCGGACCCGGCTCTCCTACGAGATAGAGTTCAGTCTCATGGGAAAATTGGGGACTCTGGGCTACTCCATGCTCAAACACAAAGCTGGGGAGATGTCCAAGAAATTCGCCGATAACCTGCGGGAGGATCTGTCCAGGACAGCCTCCTGAAGTCTTAGCCAAGCGCATTCTGGAAGGAGACTGCGATGAAGATAAAAGCAGCGGTGCTTTACGAGTTGGGTGGGCGGCTGGAGGTTGAAGATATCGAGCTGACCGACCAACTGCGCCTTCGGCGGCCGGGGACTGGACACTCTCTACGTGACTACCCGCGGCTGTCACTTCTTCCAAATTAACAATACCAGGCGGCGCGGGTCGGTGCTGTTTCCCCCGTAAACCCTACAGATTCAGAGAGTGCTCTTCGTAGTCCTTGAGCTTGTTGTAGATCTGTAGCCGGTGGCGGTAGGACTCCAGCACGATGATTCGGTCGTCGGCGTCTATGTTTATCGCCACGGGACGGTGGAACCGCCATTCCGGCTCCATATCCGCCCGGCGCCGGGCCTTGATGTACTCCGGGTTGGCGTCGATGTAGGTCTGGGTCCATGGCGAGGGGTCCTGGGCGTCGCCAACCAGCGCCGTGATGTACTGGCCGCCGGCATCGTAGATCTGGACGCGGTGGTTCCCCCAGTCGGTGATGTACACATCTCCCTCCGAGTCCACGGCGACTCCCGACGGCCCCTTCAGCGAACCGACCCCGTTGCTCGATTCTTTGAATTTCACGAGCAGTTCGCCGGTGGGAGAGAATTTCTGCACCCGGTTATTTCCCCAATCTGCGACATAGATGTTGTCTTGGCGGTCGATGCATATGCCCCAGGGCATCTCAAAGTCGCCGTCATCCGCGCCCTGCCGACCCAAACTCGATCGGAACTCGCCGGTCTGGCTGAAGTTCTGGACGCGGTGGTTCTGGCTGTCCACGACCCAGAGGGTGTTTTGTGAGTCGAAAGCGATTCCCGACGGACCGTTCAACAGGCCGTCATCGCTGCCTGACCGGCCCCAGTGATACCGGAACGCGCCCTCGGCATCAAACACCGATATCCGGTTGAGGTACTCGTCGGAAACGTACACCCGACCGTACTCGTCTAGGTCGATGGACCTCGGCCACATGAAACGCCCGTCTTCGCCGCCGAAGGACCCGAATTGGCCCTGGAACTCATGGTCAAAGGTAATCTTGCTGACTCGCTGGCCCAACTGTTCCACGCCACGGCTCAATACATAGATGCGGCCGTTTTTGCCCAAGACGAAGTCCTGGGGCGCCCAGAATCCCTGGGCCGACTGACTATACATGCCGATGCAATAGCTGTAGTCGTACACCCGGCCCGCGGCAACCGTGGTTAACATAAGTCTTCTTCCGGTTGTTGTTGTGAGAATCGCTGGATCATACGAATGCCATCTGCTCGAACTGTCCGCCGACGATGGGGACCGGGTCCAGTCCCAGCCACTTGTCCACCAGAGTGGAATAGAAGCCACGGAAATCGTAGCTGGGCGCCAGGTCTCCTTGTGTGAGGTCTTCCGGTTTCAATGATGGGTAGGCGCCATACATCCCGCCCTTCACCCGGTCTCCGATGGCGAACGCCACTCCGGCTGCTCCGTGGTCCGTGCCGGTGCCGTTGTCCCGGACCCGGCGTCCGAACTCGCTGAACACCATCATCACCACGTTCTCGCCGGCGTCGTGTTCCCGCAGGTCGGCGAAGAAACCATCCACCGCTTCAGACACGTCTATCCAGAGCTTGGCGTGGGAGCCCGACTGGTTGAAGTGGGTATCAAATGGCCCGTATGAAGTGTAGAAGACCTGAGTGCCCAGACCTGCCAGGTGCACTTGGGCAACGTCCTTCAAAGCCGTCGAGATGGCGGTGTTTCCGTATTCAACCGTCGATGAGTAAAGCTCGGGAGCAACTTTGATGATGTCGGCGCCTTTCAGCGCGTCCAGACCGGTCTGCCCCAGGTATTCCATAGTGGGGCCGGTGCCGATGGCCGGGGCGTACATCCGGGCGAAGCTATCCAGAAGCTGGGCCCGCTCTTGTTCCGAAGAACGGACCGATGAGAAAACGCCGTAGGTCGCCAGATGGTTCACCGAAGTTACTGACACCCCGCGCATGGTCATGGCCCTGGGCAGCCCCTGACCGAAATTCACGCCCTTCAGCACGTTTTCGCCGCCGGGATCCAGGTCGCGGATGACCTTGGCCACCCACCCGTCGATGCCGATCTTGTCCGGCTCGCAGGTATGCCAGATATCCATGGCGCGGAAATGGGAGCGGGGCGAGTCTTCGAATCCGATGCCGTTGATGATTGCCAGCTTGCCTTGGTCATAGAGGCCCTTGAACGAGTCCATGTCAGACCGGAAAGCCAGTTCGTCATCTATGGGCACAACCAAGTCTTCGGGGATGTTGACCTTGGGGCGGTTGTCCCAATACAGGCCATTCGTATACGGGACGATCGTATTCAGGTAATCGTTGGCGCCGGTGAGCTGGAGAATGACCAGCACTGGGTCTTTTTTAGTTGTCGCCATTCATATTCCCCCCAGGATCAACTGCGGGCGGCCCGCTAGGCGAACTGATAGTCCCTGGACGCGGCTATCAGGGTTAGCATCTTGCCCACTCTGTTCTCTGACGCACTGATCTCTTCATCGGTGTTCCAGGCCAATTCCCCGCCTTTCAAGGCGTGGGTTAGTAATTCGCGGAGTGTCTCGTCGCCGACCTCCAGAGGACCCATGGCATCGAGACAGGCCGCCACCAGGCCCTGCGGCGAGGTATTGCCCTGGTCTCTTACACGGCCGATGATCGCTCGGACGCCGGGCAATGAGATGTCTCCCAAGACGCCGGCGGCAAAATTCACACGGCGCATCAACGCTCCGGCGTCGATCCATGCCGAACCCGTCTGCCAGCCTTCCACGCTGGGAGGGTTTAGCAATTCCTGCCCCTGCCACCCGCACTCCAATGCCAGGTTGTTGAATCCGGGCTTGAAGCCGTCATAGTTGCCGGCCATGCGGACGGTCCCAACAATCAGTTCGGCGGGACTCTTCACTCGGGCGAACCCGGAATTCTTGAAGAACTCCGAGTTAAACAGTACCCGTAGGATCGACCGAATGTCCCCTTGGGACTCGCTGTAAGCCTCGACCAATATCTCGATGGCTTCGGGGTCGTTGGGCGGCGTGGTGTTCCAGGCGGACACCTGGGGCTCGTCAGCTACGAAGAACCGGTAGAGATGGCGGGCTAAGAACCGGGGCGAAGCGGGTTGGTCCACGATGATGCCCATGATGTCTTCGCCATTTAAATTCCCAGTATTCCCCAGGAAAGTTTTTTCCTCGTCGTCGTGGTCCTCGGGTTTGTACTCGAACTTCCAGAAGAATCGCCCCAGCGGGTTGCGGGGTATCTTGGGGGCGATGGACCAGCCGGTGAATGCCCTAGCGGCGTTCTTGATGTCGTCCTCAGAGTAGTTGCCCACTCCCATGGAAAAGAGTTCCAGTAGTTCCCGGCCCCAGTTTTCGTTGATGGCGCCGTCATGGTTGCCATGATTGTCCAGCCAGAAGATCATGGCGGGCGACTTGGCCAGTTCCACCAACAGGTTGCGGTAACTGCCCAGTCCATGCTCGCGGAACATAGCAATCTGGCGGGTGAGTTCTGGCGGGTTATCTACTTTGGCGTTGCTGGTAGCGAACAACTGATGCCAGAAGAGCGCCATTTTCTCTTCCAATGGCCGCTTGGTATTGACCATACGGAACACCCAATCGGCCTGGTTGATGGGAGGCCCCAATGCCCCTTCGTAGCCGGGAAAGATGCGGTACATCAGCTCGTCGTTGATGGCAGGCTGGTCTTCAGGATGCAGCAACTCCTCAACCACGGCCTCATAGCCTTTGGCAACCCGGGCGTCCAAGTCGCCACGTGGCTCGCCAAAGCCGGCGCGGCGCATCAAATGGGCCATTAACGCTATGTCTTCCCGATAGGGCATGTACAGGTCTCCGTGACTCGGAACCGATCGAACGGCCAAACTGGCCGTGAGACTTCATGACATCGTAAGTTTGGCGCATACAAGTGTCAATGGAGGGCGGACGCCGCTCAGGCGGATATGAACTGATATGCTACGGCAAAGCAAAATTGAAGACCCCAACACGCGAGGTGCCTTATGCCCTTCGACCTGGAGCAAACCGACCAGCTACTAAGCACAACGCGCGCAGTGCGCCGCCGGTTGGACCTTGACCGTAACGTCCCAGACGACCTGCTTTTGCGCTGCATCGAGTTGGCGGAGCAAGCGCCTACGGGCGGAGATATCACCAGCCGCCGCTGGTTGGTGGTCCGAGACCCAGAGATAAAGAAAAAACTGGCGGACCTGTACCGGGAGGCCGGCGGAAACCACATCGTGGAACGTGCCGAACGACACAGGGGGACCGGGCATCCCAAGCAGGGTGTTCTGGATTCCGCCGCTCATCTGGCGGAAAACTTGGAGCGGGTGCCCGTCCTGGTATTGGCGACGGTCTGGGGCGTTCATGACGGCAGCGGACGGCCCGGACTCTTCGACTCGGTGATCCAAGCGGCCTGGAGTTTCTGCCTGGCGTTGCGGTCCAGAGGGCTCGGCTCGGCATGGACCACGCTGCTCCTCGGGAAGGCCAAAGAGTGCGCGGAGATCCTGGGTATACCGGACGGTGTGACCCAGGTGGTGCTGCTCCCCGTTGCGTGGACTATAGGCACGGAATTCAAACCCGCATCGCGCAGACCGGCGTCGGAGATCGTTTGGTTCGACCGTTGGGGGTACACCAAAGAGAACCTTGGCGACTCTGAGAGCCTGATTGCTGCTTTGCCCGGTGTAACGGTGGAGGTCGACATCGCGGCATCTCCGGAGCGCGTCTGGGACTTGGTCAGCGACATCAACATCTCGGCCAGGTTCAGCAACGAATTACAGGGCGCCGAATGGGTTGATTCGGATGGTCCGCGGGAAGGGGCTTCGTTCATCGGCCATAATAAGCGCACCGATGTGAACCGTGAGTGGGATACCACGTCGTGGGTGGTTGCCTGCGACCCGCCTCTTGTCTTCGCTTGGAACGTGAATGACCGGGACGAGCCCAGCGCTCAATGGCGGTTCGAACTTGAGAAGATACCCGGCGGCACCCGGTTACGCCAACGCCTGGTAATCGGCCCAAGGTTATCTGCCACCGGTCACGCCATGAAGGACAACCCAGACCAGGCGGAGCAGATCCTCGCCAGCCGTCAGGAACAGCACCGGGGCAATATGGCCCTGAACCTTAACGGGATTAAAGAGGCAGCTGAGAAGGGCGGCTGAGGTCTGCGAAAACTCGGATCGGTCGCGACCATCTCTTTCACTCTCCTAGCTATGCTGGCTGTTGCTTGCGGTAATGCGTCCAAGGTCACGCCACCTCCTGCAAAGTTGGTGCCGACTCCAACCTCGGCCCAACCATCGCTCGCAACTGCAACGCAAACTCCGCATACGCCGTTCCCAACTCAAACTGCCGTCCCGCCTGCTGAGAAAGTCGATTCTTTGTTCATCCAACTGACCGACCCCCTGGGTGAACCCCAGTTCTATTATGTGGATGTGCCTGGGCCTGGGACTGCGGTCAGGCTGAATAGCCCCCTGCAAGCCCACACCTGCAAGCCGTTGGAAACTGCGGAAGATGAACTGTTCGCCTTTGATTACCTCGGTGAAGGCCAGATCTACATGGAAGCCTACGACCTGTGCGCAGAGGCCACCGGACAGACTGCAGGGCCCACAGTCGTTCTCCAACCTTGCTCAGACTCGCCTAACCAGCGGTTCGTTGTGGACTGTGGCATGGTGCGTTTGGCCACCGGTGATCAACCCGACTTGTGCCTTGCGGCAGACCATAACGACAGCATACCGACCGGCGGACCCAGCCACCTCCGAAGAGACCTCACCCTGGAAGGTTGTGAGTCCATCAGCGTAGAACTTTCCAGTTGGACCTTCGGAATTTTCGACTACTGACTACGGATACTCTGGGCCCTTAGTCTCGGAGCCAGCGGATGCCGGTATCCACATGTTTTGACATATTGGGCAAATATGAATATCGTTGAGCCCGTGAATCGTCTCGCGATTGATCACGCTCGATAATCTTCCGCCCGTTGGCGGGAAATACGGGAAATATGGGTAGGTAGGAAATATGGTAAAGCAAGGCGTGGTGCCCGACGAATTGACTAAACCCTTCTGGGATGCCGCCAACCAAGGCCGTCTGGAGATGCAGAGCTGCAGCGCTTGTAACCGGCTCCAGAACCCACCATTGCCGGCATGCAGCCAATGCAAATCTGCGGACAACCTTGAGTGGAAAGAGATGAGCGGCAAGGGCAAGATCTATAACTATGGAGTGGTCTACGACTGCCCCGTAAGGCTGCTGCAGCAGGACCAGCCATTCAACCTGGCTGTGATCACACTGGACGACGACCCCGGTATCCAGATGTACTCCCATCTTCCCGGAACACCGGTTGACGATGTACCCGTGGGTGCCGCCGTCGAAGTGATCTTCGAAGAAACTGCCAACGGCCAAAAGGTGCCCGAATGGCGGGTCGTAGCCTAGCAGATCCCGTTTTTGATTCTTAAAA
>CETR01045008.1_pt1 | contig 16421 bp, 10 predicted proteins | sample 531281 | NCBI WGS metagenome assembly CETR01 (sample SAMEA2622568, study PRJEB7988) | marine metagenome | biome: marine biome (ENVO:00000447); feature: mesopelagic zone (ENVO:00000213); material: "saline water (ENVO:00002010), including plankton (ENVO:xxxxxxxx)" | depth 696 m
AAACTCGGGGTTCCACACGAGCGTCGCGCCCGCCTCCTCGACCCGTGGCGTCAGCTCGGCTGCGGTGCCGACGGGAACTGTCGACTTGCCTGCGACGATGTCGCCCTCTGAGAGGTAGGGGAGCAGTCCGTCGACGGCGGCGTTCACGTAGGTGAGGTCAGCGCCGTATCCGTCCTTCTGCTGCGGAGTGCCGACGCCGACGAAGTGCACCTTCGCGCCGCGCGCTTCGCTCATGTCGGTCGTGAACCGCAGACGACCGGATGCAACACCCTCGGCGAGGATCTCAGGCAGTCCGGGCTCGAAGAATGGTGCCTCGCCCTTCGAGAGGGCGTCGATCTTGCGCTGGTCGACGTCGATGCCGACGACCTCGTGACCGATCGAGGCCATTGCCGCCGCATGGACAGCTCCGAGGTATCCGCATCCGATGACAGATAGGCGCATGAGTTCTCCGGGTCTAGTGAATGAAGTGGATCAGTGTGCAGTCTCGCCGGGCGCCAATGCTGCTCGCGCGGTCTTCAGCAGGATGGTGAGGTCTCCCACGAGAGTCCAGTTCTCGACATAAGAAAGGTCCAGACGAACGCTCTCGTCCCACGACAGAGATGACCGCCCACTGACTTGCCAGAGGCCGGTAATACCGGGCTTCATCAAGAAGCGGCGGTGTACATGCTCGGCATACTGCTCGACTTCGCGCGGCAGCGGCGGCCGTGGGCCAACCAGAGACATCGAACCGCCGATCACGTTGAATAGCTGCGGCAGCTCGTCGAGGCTGTACTTGCGCATGATGCGCCCGACTCTTGTGACGCGCGGGTCGTTCTTCATCTTGAACAGCACCTCGTTGCCAGCGTCTCGCTGTTCTTGCAGGAGCTTCTCAAGGAGTTGCTCGGCGTTTGGCACCATCGAGCGGAACTTGATCATCAGGAACGTCTTGCCGTTGCGTCCGACCCGTTCTTGACGGAACAGCACTGGCCCGGTGGAGGTGAGCATGATCGCGACCGTGAGTAGAAGCAGGACGGGGCTGATGACAATCACGCCCAGCACGGACGCGACAAGATCGAATGCCCGCTTGGTGACGCGCTGACCGAGCGAGAACCGAGGCGTCTCGACGTGAATCAGGGGTAGGCCAGATACAGGCCGAATGTGGATGCGTGGGCCAGCGATGTCGGCGATGCTGGGGGCGATCACCAGGTGCTGTTTGCCGGCCTCAAGACCCCACGAAATCTGCTTCACCTTCGCGGGCGGAAGATCGTCAGCGCTCGTGACCGCAACGGTGTCGGCGCCGGTTGCAAGTAGCGCTCTCTCGATGGCGTTGACGTTGCCCATTATCGCAATGCCGGTTCCGGGAATGGTGTCACCGACCCTGCCGCTTGGCACGCACGCGCCAGCCACGAGGTACCCCGCGCGCGGCGTGCGCTGCAGCTCGTGCGCGATCTGCGCGGCAGAGCTTTCTGAGCCGACCAGAAGGACGCGGTGCATGTAGGAGCCGCCGCGGCGCTTGGCAATCAGCCACTGCCGCCACAGCCACCGCACAAGAACGAGGACGGCGACACCGAGGGGCAGACTGATCAGCAAGAAACCCCGAGCGATATTGATCTGTAGGAGAAACGCGATGATGGCGATCACACCGAAGAGTCGAATACTTGCATCGACGATACGGATGTACTCTGCATTCCCAGCCCCGATGACGCGGTGACTTCGCGAGTCGCCGAGCGAGAGCGCCCAGAACCACAACACGACGAGAAGTGCTGAGAGTACCCAGTAGGAGACGTCGCTGAATCGCTGGTCTTGTAGAAGCGAGAGCTCGGCGTTGCCGGTGCCGAACCAGAATATCTGAGTTCCGAACACGACCCACACGAGCACGATGGCATCACTGATCCAGAGACGTCGCGCGAACCTCTCCTGCCAGCGTGCATCCGCGCGTCTGACAGGCACGACTACTGAACCGGTTGGGGTTGTGAGCGCGGTGGCGGCAGATGAATCTGCATTGCTCTCCTTCCGCTGCCCAGGTGCGGAAATGCCGTGATGCACGTCAGATGTCACGCATCCACCCCTCGTCGATCCCTCTTGCTTCGGCAGAAGATACCAGCGACATGTTTCGTCCAGTTGTCGAGTGCTGCGCTCATGGTTCAGCACGCGACAGAAGATGTGGCCACCCGGACTCCGTGAACCCGCGCACGCGGGCTCGAAGCATGACCGACAGTGGCCCGCGTTCTTGGGTGAGTGTTCACGCAGTGCTCAGATTGGTCATCCATGTTCGAAACCCGGCGTGCGAGTCATCGGTGAAGCGAGGACAAAAACCTCGGCTTGCACTTCAAGCTGTGGCCGGAGCTAGGTGGTCAGTACGTCCGAGAGGTATCTGAGGGTGCGCGCTTTTTCTTGTGCGCGCAAGTCCTTGACCGAGGGGTAGTCGATTGGAGCATCAAGGATGTCACCGATGCGATCGCCCGGATTCACCCTTCGTCCTTCGAGCCCAAGGACCCTGAGGAGGTACCCGAGCTTCTCCTCATTCCCGTACTCATTGCCAATGCTAGGCCGGACGATGGTCGCGAAAGGGACCTCGCTTAGTACAGAAAAGATTGTGCCGTGAAAGGTGTCGGTGACAACAGCTGCCGCGTCACGGAAGTACGCAAGGAGGGTGAACGGATCGCAGTCGACGTATTGGTCTGCCGAGGATTGGAGTCCGCCGAGCGCGATGACTCTGGCCCCGATGCGTCGCGCGTATTGGGCAATCTCAGCGTTCTCGGACGGCTGGAAGCGACCCGAATAGCCATATGCCACGATGTACTTGTCAGGCGCGTCGGGTCGAGCAGCTGGAACAGACGGGGTGAAGTCATACACCAGCGTTGGATCAAGATGGATTGGTGGACTCGTTGACGTCAGTTGCTCGACCAATCGCCTCGAGTTCTCGTCGCGGACTGAGATCGCGGAGAATCGGGAAAGGTCAGAAGCAATTTCGGGCCGTATACCTACTGTATCGATCTTCGCAAGCGTCGTGTTCCCAAAGGACGCAGCGTATGAAACGACACGACCGGCACGCGAACCATGGCCGAACAGGTCGCGGGAGTAGCCGACGTTCTCGTTGCTCTGAACACAATTGAACACTTCATCACTGCCGATGACCTGAATGTCAACGTCGGTCTGGTGGGCAAGCTCAGCACCGACCCCGATGAGCGGCAGGTACACATTCCCATATCGTCTCTTGTGGTTGAAGAACGCCACTTTGTCGACGAACCGCGCGTCGACGCTTGAGTACTCCCGAAGTTTCGACGCAGCACGAGCAAGACCTGAGCGGCGTCGGTCGCTGGACTTCTCACCCTTGAGGAGGATGGGCCCTGGCCGGTAGTCGAGGTAGGACACACTCGCGTTCGGGTCGGCTTCCTCGATGAGCCGACGAAGCGCGTACGCCTGCAAGGAAGAGCCGTAATTGAGAATGCGTTGCATAGACATGATGCCCACGGACTGCACGGGGATCCTCCATCGTGTCGGGTTGAATCCGAGTCCGGCAACGCGATTCGCTGCCGTCGAGGCCGTCGGCGGCTCACCGATACCCACACTACTGGGTTTGCAGCGCTTTCCGGAGTCTGGCGTTTGGACCGTACACTCAACGTGTGGGCGAACGCGAGCGTGACGGAAGAGACGCGGGATGGGTTCACGTGGCGGTAGTCGGTCTCGCAGTCACACCCCTTACCGCCTCTGATGTTGCCCAGCGGGTTCTCGATGCAGCGCGCTCGAGCGCGGGTCTTACGGTGGGAAATCTGAACCTCCACGGCGCGTACGTATACCACACAGACACCGACTTCCGTCAGTACTGTGCAAGTTGCGATGTTGTTTTGATCGATGGTGCGCCCATCGCATGGCTAGCTAGAACCCCCATGAAGTATCGGGTTGGCAGCACCGATTGGCTCGACGCACTGCTGCCACAGGCGGACGATCTTCGTGTGGTTGCAATAGGGGGAACCCCTACCGCGTCTCACGCTACTCAGCTCCACATGCGGACGACTTTCCCGTCTGTCAAGTGGCATGGGGCAGACGGATACAGTAACCAGCGCGTCGATGAAGCGCTGGCGGCTCTGATCCGTGATGCCGACATCGTGCTCGTCGGGATGGGGATGCCCTTGCAGGAAAAGTGGATCCTTCGTCATCGCCATCTCTTGGCCGACAAAGTCGTGGCGAATGTTGGCGGGTGCTTGGACTACTACGGTGGCACACAAAGCCTCGCTCCGCGGTGGCTCGGCGCCGTCGGACTGGAGTGGCTGTACCGGCTGGGCAAGAGCCCCCGTCGTCTTGCCCGGCGGTATCTCTGGGAACCAATCCTTCTCGCGGTTCTTCTCATCCGTCGCCGCAATTCCATGTTTCGCTGAGCACGAGAACTCTTGCCGATCCCGATCCCGATCCTGATGCTGAAGCAGAGCTTGTCTGCTCAGGTGATCGTTGGAGTAACGGGGACGAAACCAGTCGGACTCTCGACAGCATTGCCGTCGTGCTAGTGTCACGCTCCGTGACGACCAAGCAGAGGCTACTGGCGGAGATTAACGGCGGGTACTCAGTCCAGAGCGGAGTCTTCGGGGCGATAAATCCACGAATCGCTACCTTGATGACTCCTCTTGGGCAGTATGAAGCAGCCATAGATCCCGAGACTCTGACTGATGATGAGCTAGTCGAGCTCGCTCGCGTAAGCGCCATGTCGAACGACGAAGTGGACGAGAGCGATGTAGCTGATGCGCTGTTCTCGGGAGTGCCGGGCATCGCACACGATGAGCTGGTGGGATACTACTCGGGTCTATTTGCTGGCTTCGTGGTGAGCGGTGACTATCGTTCGCGAGGAAGCTCGGGCGGGGTCACGACATGGCTTCTGACTCAGCTTCTTGAACGCGGAATGGTGGACGGGGTGATCCATGCTCGCGCAGGGAGCGAGGGTGATGAGGTCAAGTTCCGCTACGCGATTTCGAATACCCCGGACGAGGTACGTGAGGGATCGAAGTCTCGCTACTACCCACTGGATCTCTCGGAGGTTCTCCGCGCCGCCAAGCGATCAGGCGGCAGGTATGCCGTAACCGGCATTCCGAGCTTCGTCATGGAACTCCGACTTCTTGCTCTGCTCGATGCGGAATTCCGAGCAGCGATCAAGTTCGTGATTGGGCTGATCTGCGGTCACCAGAAGAGTGCAAAGTATGCCGAAGCGATCGCATGGGAGCGTGGCATCAGGCCGGGTGATCTGCGGACCGTGGACTTTCGGAAGAAGATCGAGGGCAAGTCGGCTGATGAGTACATCACGGAGCTTCGGGGCAAGATTGGCGACGAGGACGTTGTTCTCACATGCGAAGCAGGCGATGTCTTCGTAAGTAGTTGGAGCCACGGGTTCTTCAAAGCCAAGTTCTCCGACTTCACAGATGACCTTTTCAACGAGACCGCCGATGTAGCGCTTGGGGATGCTTGGCTGCCTAAGTACTCGTCCGACCACCGAGGGACGAATCTGGTGATCGTTCGCAACCCCGAGATTGCGTCGGTGATCACCGACGGAGTGGAGTCGGGCGAGCTGGAGCTCGAGCCACTGGACGTTGATTCTGTGATCCGTTCACAACCTGGACTGGTTCGTCACGCGCATGACGAGTTGCCTTATCGACTCCATCGCGCCGATCAGAGACATGAGTGGCGCCCCTTGAAGAGGGTCGAGGCCTCGCCCGACTTGCCATTGCTGCGCAGACGAATCCAAGACGTCCGTGAGCAGATCGCCGAGCAGAGCCACATACATTATCGAACGGCCGTGGAGCTAGGCGATTGGTCCTACTTTGTTGCCAAGATGAAGCCTCTCGTTGACCGTCACAATGCGCTTTACTCCTTGACTGACGCCAAGCGTATTCTGCGCAAGGGGCCAGTCCACTTCATTCGACGCGCCGTCCGCGAGATTCGTAGGCGAATAGTCCCTAGGTCGAGAAGCTAGCAGACAATCACCTCGGCCCCATCGAGCTATTGTGCACTCCCTTGCGATTCGGCCCAGGAGCCAACCAGCCGCTAGCGCCCCAGCGCGAGTCGGCCGAACCTCACAAGCGAGCGGGCATCCCCTCTGACCTTGCGCGAGATCAGGAGCGCGAACCCGAACCAGGCGATCGCGAAGCAGGTCCCTACAATCACCTGCAGGAGCGGAGGCAATGGGATCAGAGTCGCAGCAAGTGCGCTGGCCCCACATGGTATCCCTACGAGCGCCACCACCTTTAGTGGACCCGTGACAAGGGGCATAACGTTGAGTCTTGATACACGTCCGACCCAGATTAGCGACATCAACCAGAACAGAGCCCAGCCGACGGTACTGCCTACCGCCACCCCGAACGGCCCCCACACCAAGCCGACCATGAGGCACGCAATGATGATTGGTTGGCCGACCAAATACAGGCGAAGCTGAGAGCCGGCGAGCCCCTGAGTCATGAACATCCAGTATGCGATCTGCTGCAGCGACCGGAAGACCGATCCGATCGCGAGCGCCGAGAAGATTGGCCCGGACTCCGCCCACTCCGGCCCAAGCAACGTCAGCATCAGCGGAGTACCGAGCCCGGCGGCAACCAGCAGCAACGTGGCCGTAACGTAACTCGCGACCAACTGCGCTTCACGCAGAGCGGACAGGTAGCGCTCCGGCCGATCTACGACTCGGGACAGCACCGGTACCGCGACACGAGACAACGGCGCATTGATCTGGTTTAGCGGGGCCGCAGCAAGTTGGAATGCTCGGTCGTAGTAGCCGAGGGCGCTGGGACCCCATACGCGACCTATAGCGATGCTGTCGACATTTCGAGTCGCGTATGACAGTACTTGGGTGGTCGCGAAGCTCACGCCGAACGTTAGGAGCTTCTTCATACCGCCCGTTCGTCGCGGCAAGGAAGGCCACCACTGCGCGAGGACGATGGCGAGAGCGAATGCTAAAGCGGGAGCAATGGTCTGGAGGGCGATTAACGAGGTGACCCCGTTACCCAGCGAAGCAATGATGATGGCGGAGACAAGTGCGAACAGCTGAGACCCGACATCGATAACCGCTAAAGTCCCGAATCTAAGCGATTGCATGATGGAGACGCGGAACTGAGCCGCCAGACCGTTGAGCAGGTAGATCGGTGCGATCCACTGCATAACGCTAACGAGCGCGGGCTCTCGGTAGAACGCTGCGAGAGGCCATGAGAGTAGGAAGACTGCGAGCGAAAGAACCAGACCGGATGCACCATTGATCCAGAACAAGTTTGACCGTTGCTGCTGGGTTAGGTCCGGATCCCGGAGGGCCGCCATCGAGAGCCCGAAATCCCGAAATATCTCCGCTACCCCAGCAACGGCTACGACCATCGCTAGGAGACCAAAGTCCTCAGGCGCAACCAGCCTCGAAAGGACCACGACCCCGGATAGCATCAGGACGATCCGAGCGAGCTGGGCCGCAAGCGTGACCGCACCGCCTCGAGCGGCTAGGGACTTCAGGGCCTTCGGAGGCGGAAGGTTAGGCTCGCGTTCACTCATAAAGCTCTCCACCAAGGCTCGGCATCTGGGTCAAGAGAGTCCTCCGGTGTGAGAATCGCGATGTCGCTGTCCCGACTCCCTCGGTGGCTGACGTCCAGGATTGGCCGTGGCGCTGTCTAGGAAGGTTCGCGGAGAGCGAATGGCGCCAGCGCCATGGGCCAATAGTAGCGGCGCTAGCTGTCTACATGGACAGCGCGGGAGCACCTATCTGTGAACACCGTCGAACAGGCTTAACACGCCGGTCATCCTGAACGGGTAGGCTCGGCGCGCGCCTTCGATAGGGGTGCCTTCCAGCATGTGGACTTGCGGTTGAACGTCGGAGACACACAGCGCCGGCGCAACCGCAGGTCTCGCGTCGGACTTAAGGAGCGGATTCGTGGGCAGCGGTGGTGAAGCCCTCTCGGTTGTCATCTTCAGCAGGAACTTCTTCGGTGCGGAGAGACGATTCTTCCGAATCGTGGCTGCACTTCGTGGATTGGCCGTACCTGTCGATGTTGTGCTCGTGATCAACAGTTCCTTGTTGGAGTCGGCCAGTCGCGTGGATTGGGCGCATCGGACTATGGAGGATCTACGGGGCGCGAGCCGGCTGGTGGTCATACCGGACCGAATAAGCCATCTCCCGCTGACCACTCGAATCCACACACTTCCTCGCCTGCTGTTGGGGCGCTTGCCCATGCATGCTCTGCTTCGGGCATGGCCTGTCGCCGTACTCAGATCCGTGCTTGGGCTGCCGACGGTATATGAGTTCACAAGCCCTGTTGGCGCTGAGCGTTACGCGCGCTCCGCTCGGCCAAGCACGCTCCGACGCTTGACGGCGATAAGGTGCCTGACGCCGACTATCGAGAAGCGACTGATGTCCACCCTTCGAGAGCGACGGTTGTCGGACGCGACTCTTGCCGATATCTCGGCGAGAGTCCACACCGCCTCGTCGCCGTACTTTGACTCGCCCGCAGACGGCGTCGACTTCTCCCTGAAGCGACCTGTCGTGGCATCTGCGAGTAGGTTCATTCCCCGCAAGAATGTTCTGCTGATAGCGCAAGCATTGGCCGAAGCGCTTCCGAGGATGGAAGGCTGGAGCGCCGCGATAATGGGCAAGGGCGAGGACGAGCCTCAAATCCGTGAGGTTCTTGCTGATCTCATGACAGCGGGTCGTGTCTCAGTCGGATACCGGTCGGACGTTGAGGAAGTTCTTCGTCAATCTTCGGTTTACGTATCGTTGATTGAGCCTGACAACTACCCGTCGCAAGGTGTGCTGGAGGCCATGAACTATGGGAATGCGCTCCTGCTTGGGAACTCGGGAGATTCCGGTCGGTTCATCGGCGATCCACCCAACGGCACCGTTGTGGACCTCGAGTTGACCGCTGTCGTCGAGGCGCTGATTGACCTATCGCGGGATAGGCAAACGCTAGAAGGGATGGGGAAGTTGTCCCAAGCAAGAATCGCGACCGCGTTTGCCCCCGCTGCGCACATTCGCGAGCTACTGGGATTGCATGGTCTTGCATCCGTGTACAGCCCGGCCAGGACGATGCTTTCGTAGTGGCAATGCTAGATGTGGGACGCTTGCCCGGCGTTGTAGCGCTCTCCCCAGATCGGCAGGAAGTGCCGAAACTGCTGAGAGTGGCGCTTTATGTGATGCTCATCCTCGGCGGGATACTAAGTCTCCCGCGGCTTGGCAGCATCACCCCGCTGCCGATGACGGCTCTGCTCGATGCGTGGATTATCGTGTTCATGGTCGCAGCAATCGTTCGTGGACGAACTTCTCACGGCGGGTTGTTGCTGCTCCTCGGCGTCTACCTCCTGACGAGGTTCGTGCCTGCATTGGCCAACAGTTCGCCTCTGGAGGACACGCTCCAGGCATATCGATGGCTGCTTTACTTGGTCGCATTTGTGTTCGCGGTGGGTCGCAACTGGGGTCCGCCTGGTCCTCTTGTGGGTGTGACCTGGGCGCTGGTGGCAATGGCTTTTCTGAAGGCTGCAGCAACTTTCGCCCTACTCGGACCAGGTGAACGGCCGGGACTTCTCCTCGAGAACAACTTCGAACTAGCGCTATTCTCGGGTCTCGTCATCGTGACGTACAAGTTCATTAGTCCAGCAGCGCGGCTCGGGATTGTGGCGTTAATGGGCGGATTGACCTTGCTATCCGGCTCGCGAAGTGGCGCTGTCGCATTCTTAATCTTGACGGTATTCGCGGTAACACAGTCGAGCCGCGCGAATCTCTTCGTTCGCTACATGCTCTTGTTGGCTATTCCAGTTGTCGGTCTGCTTGCGGTGCAAGTTTTCGAGTCGCGTGCTGTGAGTGGAGGCACCATTGATCGCGTCCGGTTCTTTGACGTCTTCCTCGGAGAGACGTCAAATTGGACCGCGTTGCAGTGGATATTCGGAACCACGCCGATAACCCCACTTAGTCCTGGGGCGTGTGCGCGGCTTAGCTATTACGAGAAGCTGCTATCAAGCGCGGGAGACGGTTCGTGTTACTCGGTTATCCTCCACGCATTCAACATGCGAGTAGTCTTCGATGCCGGGATCTTCGGGCTACTCCTTGCGCTGTTCGTTGCGTGGTACGCGATGAAGTCGGCGCGTGTGCCACTCTCCGTCAATCTTGCGCTCCTGGCGGTCGCTTTCTCGAATGGGTTCTCGGTGAGTGGCCTGAACAACCCATACGTTGCACTGCCGATTGTTCTCGCGATTTTGTTGGCAAGAAGCGGCTTCTGGGCGACCACACCCAGCGAGCCGAGCCAAACGGCACGCGCCGCGAGCATGTTCGATCTACGAAGGGTGTCGTCTTCGGGCCCGTAACATCGGACGCGATTCCTTCGCCGGTCCCTGGATTGCCCGCACCGCCGCCTATTTGAGGGCTATTCGTAGTGCCTCCCACAACGGGGCCGAAAGCTGCGCGCTGTATGTCGCGGTGATGTGATGCTCGTCGCGGTAGATGAGGGTGTTCCCGGTGATTGCCTGACAGGATGTTGGTCCACAGAGGTAGTCGGTCAGGTCAAGGTAGGGTGCCCCCGCGTTTTCCGCGGCGGCTACTTCGAGGGGCCTTGTTGGGGCGCTGAGGGCTGCGTCACGAGGGATGGCGCACGGGTCGATGTCGGCGAGGTTCGCGGACAGACAGATAGCCGGAGTGATGCCCATGTTTGGAGTGTCAGCGATCACGACAACCGGGGATTCAAGCTTATTGAGCGTGCTGGTGAGTGCCTCCCCCCACTCGTCGATCGTCTCACCATCGAGCTCGTAGGTTCCGTAGCTTGCAAGCATGACGAGTGATGGCCGTGTGGAGTTGAGGTAATCGATCGCGGCCGACCGCCACTGATCACACTCGCGATACGGCACCCCATCCCGAAGAACCGTTGCGGAGATTGCGGGACATGCGCTCTTGGTGTGTACCTCAATGGCATAGCCGTGATCCTGAGCTGCGGGGAATAGTGCGGGGAACCATTGGGCTGCGTGCGAGTCCCCCAGCAACGCAATACGTGGCGCCGCAGGGTCGCCATAAACGCAGCCTTCCACTCCAGTCTCTGAGAAACCGAGGTGGCAATCGTCCGCGTAGATCACGGGCTGATCCCCTGAGGCGTCGCGCAGTGTAGGGGTGAGATTGCTGGGCACGAAAGTTGTGAAGACGGGTGGTGCGGATGCAGGGATAGCCTCAGCGACTCGCGTGATGTAGAGGGGGCGGGTCTCGGAGTACGCGTACGCTCCTGTGGCAACGACTATCGCGGTGACTGAGGCCGCCCCCGCGAGCATCAGCGAACGACGAGGACGGGCTGTTGACAGAATCGGTGCGTTCCGCGCCGGACTCTCGACCCACTTGTAGAGTGCCCAGGCGAGCGGGACGCATGCGAGCGCAATCATTACCGTCAGCCACAGCGGCAGTCTCTGGCCCGCCGAGACCTCGGGGATCTGAAGTGCGGGCCAGTGCACGAGGTACAGGGAATATGAGATTGCGCCGATGAACAGCATGGGCCTGGTTGAGAGCATCCGCTCCGGCCCTAGGTTGTGCCCTGTCGAGCCCGAGATGATGACGAGCGCAGTCGCCGCGACAGGCACCGCAGCCCAGTAGCTCGGGAAAGGCGTCGACGAGTCGAAGAGGACCGCCGCCAGCACTATCCCGAGCACACCGATCCAACCGGCGATGGCAGCGGCAGCGCCCGGAAGTGGGGGGGGGCGTCGCGCGAGCAGGAAAGCGGCTATGCCGCCCACGCCGAGCTCCCACGCGCGAGTGGGGAGCGAGAAGAATGCCCATGGTTGCGATTCATAGGTTAGGAAGACACCTGAAGCGAAGGAGACACCAACCAGCGCAATCAGCAGGATGAACCTCGTACGGTGCGACTTCACCAGCATCCAGCCGAGCGTGAGTAGCAATGGCCAGACCAAGTAGAACTGCTCCTCGATCCCGAGAGACCAATAGTGCTGGAACAGCGAGGGCGTGGTCTCGGCAAGGTAGTCGGTTCCGTTGACCGCGAATAGGTAGTTGGGAACGTACAGGGCGGTCGCGATTGCGCCCGACCATACCTGCTCCATTAGAAGGGGCGGATACCACAGCACGGCAGCGATGACTGACAGAACTAGTACCACGAACGAAGCGGGAAGAATCCGCCGTGCCCTTCGCGCATAGAACTGAGCGAACTCGACCCGCCCTGTTCGATCGAGAGTGCGGAGCAGGTGGGACGTAATGAGGAATCCACTGATCACGAAGAACACATCAACGCCGACATAGCCGCCCCGCAGGACCGGAACACCGGCGTGGTAAAGGACCACCACGCCTACTGCGATCGCGCGCAGCCCCTGTATGTCGGGCCGGAAATCCCGAGCGCGCGCGACTTCACCCTCACCGCCTGTCACAACGCAGATCCTATGACCGCTGCATTTCGTGCCGGTGACAAATGCTCGGATGCCGGCAGGCATCGATCTTCATAGCTTCCCACTGTAGGCGCTGCACTGACCCTCGCCCCTTACCGCGGGTCGGGGGCAGGGTCTGCGCGCTCGGCCGCTACGTGCGCAGCAACTATCTCACCCTCCGGTGAGATGTACCGAACTTCGCAGTCCATGGCGAAGCCCGTCATTTCGCGGACCGATTGCCGTGCATGCCTGATGACCGCCAGCACATCTGCGGATGACGCCGTCCCGGTATTCACCACGAAGTTCGCGTGCTGGGTCGAGATCTGGGCGCCGCCGATCTCAAAGCCCTTCAGCCCAGCGGACTCGATTGCGCGTCCGGGAGCCCCGACGGCACCGTACATCTTCGGATCGGAAAGGAACGTCGAGCCGCAATTCGGCAGGTCCTCCGGAAATCGCGACTTCCTGGACTCGATGACCTCGTCCATATCCGCGTGGATCTTCGATGGAGACCCGGGCTCGAGGTTGAGTTCGACGCCAACTACGACCAAGCCACTGTCTTGCAGGCTTGACGATCGATACGCGAACTTGCACTCCCTCTGACTGAGCGTGATCAACTGCCCGGTGCGGTCGAGGCAGGTCACGCTTACTATGTTGTCGCCGACGCCTCTCCGTTGGCTTCCCCCATTCATGGTGACGAGGCCGCCTATAGTTCCGGGGATGCCAACTGTGTGCTCAAGCCCTCCGAGACCGTGATCGGCGGTAAGCCGGGCGAGTTCGGGAACGCCGATTCCTGCCTCCGCTCTGACGCGCCGCCCATCAACCTTGACTCCAGCTAGTGACCTACCGATGCGTAGAACAACGCCGCGGAATCCCGCACTGTCAAAAAGCACATTCGACATGTCGCCAACGACAACAAGCGGTTCTGGGCGATCCCGCATCAGTAGAAGGAGCGCGGCAACCTCTTCTACTGATCGAGGCTCGACAAGGGCATGCGCCTCACCTCCGATCCGCCACCGCGAGATGTCGCTGAGAGGAACACTAAACGCGGTTGATTGGGGCAGAGCGGCCTGGAGGGCTTGGCCCAGTTCGAGCCTAGTCGGCGACGGCACCCAGGAGTTCCTTGACGTCTGAGCTCGTAGGCGATTCGTGGTGGACCGAAATGCGTGAGCCCAGCCTTGTGAGCTTCGTCTCAAGATCGTTGTAGCCACGAAGAGCGAGCTGAACGTTCTGGATGACCGAACGACCCTGCGTGCACAGGGCAGCAATGACGACAGCCATTGACCCGCGTAGGTCGGTCGAGTTTGCGACGCCAGACTGGAGCTTTGCCGGCCCGCGGACGGTGATCTTTCCACGCTCGCTCTCGAGATGGTCGCCGCTCACGAGCTTCGCGAGTTCCCCCACGAATGCGATCCGCTCCGGGTAGCGGTAGTCATAGACGCGGCTAGTACCGGCACCCGCAAGGCCGAGCAGAACGTAGAACGCCTGCATGTCGGAGATGACCCCAGGGTGCGCTCCGCAGGCGAGCTCGAATGGTTGGACGCTCCCGGACGTAAGGCATTCGGGGGTCACGTGCACCGATGTTGAGTTTCGGAAGAGGTCGACTCCAGCCTGCTCGATATGTATGAGCGGGACCTCCATCGACTCGAAAGGAACGCCCTCGATGGTCAGATTTCCACCCGACAGGATTGCATAGACGATCCATGTCAGCGCTTCGATACGGTCGGGCATCGTCGCCATGTGAGCCCCGCTGAGGGCGGTTCCTCGACCCTCGACGACGATGTGACTAGTCCCGTGAACCGAAACGTCGGCACCCATCCTCCGGAGCAGGGCGATCAAGTCGTGCACCTCGGGCGTGATGTACGCGTTAAAGATCTGTGTCTGGCCGGAGGCAACACTTGCGCAGAGCAACGCGTTCTCTGTCCCGCCGACCGTCGTGATAGGGAAGTTGATTGTGTTCCCGCGAAGGCCATTGGGGGCGGATACCTCGATGTGGTCGGGCAACTCCGACACAGCGGCACCGAGCTTCTCCCAGACCATGACGTGAAGGTCATACCCGCGTGCCCCCGACGCGCCGCCACCGATCGGGCATCCTCCAGGGTACGGAATCCGCGCGATGCCGGTTCGCAGGAGCTGTGCTGCCGCGAGGAGGTAGGTCGTTCGGATCGGAACGTCGAACTCGTCCCGCGTCAAGAGAGGTGAGCCGAACGCCGAAGCGTTGACACTTAGAGTCTCCGCATCGTGGTTTACGGAGATACTGGCGCCAGCGCGCTTCGCGAACTCGATCTTGTGGCCTACATCCACCAGCCTGGTCGGGAAGTTGCTCAGTTGGACGGGGTCGTCGCTCAGCAGCGCCGCGGACAGGAGGCGCGTCGCAGAGTTCTTCGCTCCGCTGACGCGCACATGACCTACCGGTGGTACTGCGCCATCAATTACTGCGTACATTTCGTCTCCGTGGCTGCTCGAGGCCCGCATATGGCACAGGCGGTGTTTTGGGGAAGATCTTGGAGGCAAGCCTTAGGTCGAGTTGAGCTGCGGCATTTCGGCCCGAGCGGCTGTTCCCTGCCTGCCAACTCTTGTTCTGGCCAGAAGCTAGTTCAATGGGCATCTCCTGGCCCTTCAAAAGTCAACGGTCAGCGTCCATCTTCCGCAGGTGGTGGCGAGTGACCAGAACTCTAACAGCCGATTATGACTATCTCGTGTCGCTCCGGGAACAAGTGCGTACGCTCATTTCCGCCCTTCGTGTCCGTACCCGTACCCGTAGCCATACCCGTAGCCGTACATGTACGAGTCCGGACCCTTGGTCGGCGCCATCGTCATGACTAGGCCAGCAACCTTTGCACCGACCGTCTCAAGGGCGTCGAGAGCGCCGTCGAGTTGGTGAGTGGTTGTGCGGCCCGCTGCTGTGATGACGATCGCGCCAGCCGTCAGGCGTGACAGGACCGCGGCATCCGTGACCGGAAGAAGCGGGGGAGCGTCGCAGATCACGACATCGAAGGTCTTCGCAAAGTCTTCAAGGAGCGCCTTCATCTGCGACGAGCCGAGCAACTCGGACGGGTTCGGCGGCACCTTGCCGGCGGGAAGAACATAGAGAGGACGACGGCCCCAGGGGAGCATGACGTCGGTGACCTTCGCGCGCCCGATCAAGACATCCGTCAGTCCGACCGCTCCCTCGATGCCGAGGTATTCGGCGACCTTCGGCTTGCGCAGGTCGGTGTCGAGAAGAGCGACACGCTTGCCGGCATCCGCGAGCGCGATCGCGAGGTTGACCGCCGTCGTCGACTTGCCCTCGCTGGGGATGCTCGACGTGAGGACGAACGTCTGGCCGCCATCCAGCTCGACGAACTGCAGGTTCGTGCGTAGGGCGCGGAACGCTTCCGCGCGCTGGTTGGTCGGGTCGGCCTCGAGGATGATCGGACGTTCGGCAGCCTTCGGGTCGAAGGGAATGACGCCGATCATCGGACGGTCGGTCAGCTGCGCGACATCGCGAGGCGTCCGCACCTTGGTATCGAGGACGGTCCGCAGTATTGCGACCCCCACACCTAGAGCTAGCCCGACGATGCCACCGAGCGCCAGGTTCAGCGGAACATTCGGGCTCACCGGCACGGTGGTGGGAAGAGCCGGGCGAATCACCGACAGGCGCACCGGGCTCGCGCTGAGGCTAGCCGTCGTCTCGATCTCTTCCACGGCATCGGACAGGCTCGCCGCGGTCGCGTTCGCGATGTCGGCCGCCAGTTGGGGGTCGGCATCCTGCACCGACACATTGATGATCGCGGAATTCAACGGCGACGAGACCGAGATTTGCTCCGCGAGCTGACTCGCGGTCGTGTCGAGGCCGAGTTCGTCGATTACCGGGTTGAGCACGACCGGGGTCGTTGCAACGAGCACGTACGAGGGCACGCGGTCGATCGAGAAGTTCGCGCCCTGGTTCAGGTCCTGGATGGTTCCCGAACCCGCCTGCGTCGAGACGAAGACGGAACTCTCGGACTCATACAGCGGCGTGCGTGTTAGGGAGTACGCGGCGGCGGCGCCGACACCGACGAGAGTCAACGCAAGGATGATGAGCCAGTTCTTGCGCAGGATGTGCAGGTAGTCGC
>CETR01133381.1_pt1 | contig 16414 bp, 13 predicted proteins | sample 531281 | NCBI WGS metagenome assembly CETR01 (sample SAMEA2622568, study PRJEB7988) | marine metagenome | biome: marine biome (ENVO:00000447); feature: mesopelagic zone (ENVO:00000213); material: "saline water (ENVO:00002010), including plankton (ENVO:xxxxxxxx)" | depth 696 m
AATTTGTGATGGGTAAATCCATCGAAGATGCTCTAATGCGTGCAAAAGTGAAAGAGCAACAAGGCTTTTGCTATTCTTATGATTGTCTAGGCGAAGCGGCATTAACGGAGGATGATGCGAAACGTTATTTTGCTGACTATCAAAACGCCATTAAAAAAATCGGCCAATTTAACAATATAGATGATATTTCACGAAAGCCTGGTATTTCAGTTAAGCTCTCAGCGCTCCATCCCCGCTATCAAGAAGCCCAGCGCGCGCGCGTTTTAACACAATTAACTCCTAAACTGTTAGCATTAGCACAATTGGCTAAAAAACATGATATTTCTTTTACCATTGATGCTGAAGAATCTGAGCGCCTAGATATTTCATTAGATATCATCGCGCAAGTTTTCCAAGATAAAAGTTTGGCCGGTTGGCAGGGGTTTGGCATAGCCGTGCAAGCCTATCAAAAAAGAGCATTTTATGTGCTTGATTGGTTAGCAGCACTTGCTAGAAGCCAACAAAAGCGCATCAATGTTCGTTTGATTAAAGGCGCTTATTGGGATAGTGAAATTAAAAAAACACAGATGCAAGGCTTGAAACAATATAGCGTTTTTACCAGAAAATCGTTTACAGATGTCTCTTTTCAAGCATGTGCTAAAAAAATGTTGACACTAACCGATGCTATTTATCCACAATTTGCGACCCATAATGCTTATTCTGTTGCAACAATTTTAACACTTGCTAAAGATTATCGTGATTTTGAGTTCCAATGCTTACATGGCATGGGACAAGAACTCTATCAAGAAATTGTAAAAACACAGGGAATGCCTTGCCGTATTTATGCGCCTGTGGGTGTCCATGAAGATTTATTGCCCTATTTAGTACGCCGCTTATTAGAAAATGGCGCGAATTCATCCTTTGTCAATCGTGTGGTTGATGAGCATGAAACCATCGATACGTTAACTGAAAATCCTTTAGAAAAATCACGTTTATTATTAGATAAAATTAATCAAAATATTGTGCTACCCAAAGATATTTTTGCACCAATGAGACTTAATTCTAGTGGTATTGATTTAAACGATCGCCAAGAAATTATGCATCTTAAAGCCAGTTTACAACAAGTAAGTGCAGAAAAATGGCATATTAAAACAGCGCATTTGTCTAATACAGCGTTTGATAAAAGTTATGCGCCGCAAAAGCCAGATTATTGTGTGGGTAGTATCATAAAAACTGACGTTGCAAAGGTTGAGGATATTATTTTAAAAGCGACCAAAGCTTTTCAAGCATGGTCGGTGAAGCCTGTGGGTCAACGTGCTGATTGCTTAAATCGCTATGCTGATTTACTTGAAGCGCATCAAACAGAGCTTTTCGCTCTACTGATGCTTGAAGCTGGAAAAACTTGGCGAGATTGTGTCGCAGAAGTACGCGAGGCGGTAGATTTTTGCCGTTATTATGCAGCGATGGCCATTGAGCTTATGAGTGAACCGCGAAGCTTAAAAGGATACACTGGGGAATTAAACGAACTTTCTTTGCATCCCCGCGGCATAATTTTATGCATTAGTCCGTGGAATTTTCCGCTGGCTATTTTTACAGGTCAAATTGTGGCAGCTTTGGTCACAGGTCATTGTGTGTTAGCTAAACCTGCTGAGCAAACGCCCTTAATTGCCAGAAAAGCCATCGAGTTGATGTACCAAGCAGGTATTGAGGATGGGGTAGTGCAATTATTAATTGGCTCAGGTCGCACACTAGGTCAAGCATTTGTTGCACATGCTGCTATCAAAGGCGTATTGTTTACAGGCTCTAATCAAACCGCCACACATATTAATCAAACCCTAGCCGCACGCGGTGGTGAAATCATACCACTTATTGCTGAAACCGGGGGGCAAAACGTCATGATTGTTGATTCTTCCGCCTTACTTGAACAAGTGGTGGTTGATGTTATTGACTCAGCTTTTGGCTCAGCAGGTCAACGGTGTTCAGCTCTTAGGGTTGTGTATATTCAAGAAGATATATATGCGCGTTTTGTTAGTTTATTAAAAGGTGCGATGGCCGAGCTTTGTGTGGGTGACCCGAGGTGGCTTGCGACAGATGTTGGGCCTGTGATTGATAAAGCTTCATTAGATGGGTTGATGCAACATGTGGCTTTGCTGAGCAAGCAATATGATCTTATCTATCAGTGTAAGCTGAGCGATGATATCGATGAAAAAGGGTATTATATGCCACCTACTGCAATTGCGATTGAATCAATTGAAACACTAACCAAAGAGGTTTTTGGCCCAATTTTACATGTCATCAAATTCAAATGGAAAAATTTAGAATCGGTTATTAACGAAATTAATGGTACAGGCTTTGGTTTAACGCTTGGCATTCATAGCCGAATTAATCATCGTGTTGATGCGATTAAAAAGCGCGTACATGTAGGAAATTGTTATGTTAACCGTAACATGACCGGCGCTGTAGTAGGGTTACAGCCCTTTGGCGGTGAAGGGCTTTCAGGCACAGGTCCCAAGGCCGGCGGACCATTTTATTTGCAGCGCTTATGCCTTGAACGCACCTATACAGTTGATACGACGGCTGCTGGTGGCAATGCCAGCTTAATGTCATTAACCGATGAGATTTAATCTAGTAAATTCTTAACGTGCTTTTTGGTGAGTATCCATGGAATAACCACAAAAAGCACCAATCCACCAATAAAGCATGTTTCAAACATATAGATATTACCGATGGGAATTTGTGTAGGTGGAATAAAACCAATAAGCATTGCTAATACACAACAGGTAATACCAAGGCCGGCCACAAACCACATAACTATATGGCCACCTGGTATTTTATAAGCGCGATGTTTGTGTGGTTGGCTGTAGCGTAATTTAACTGCAGCAGCAAACATAAAAATATAAACCAGTAATGCCATCTGCGCACATAAATCGCTTAACAACCAATAAGCAGCATTGATTGAATCAAATAAGATAAAAACGCTGCTTAAAATCGTAAAAATAACGCCTTGAATAACTAATATATTAACTGGTGCACCATGACGATTGGTGCGCCCCAAAAATAGGGGTAAAGAGCCATCGTGCGCTGAAACAAGCAAGCCTTTGGTCGGGCCAATTATCCAAGCTGATACGCCACTTAAGCCACCAAGAATAATTAAAATAGCAACCACATCTGTCAACCACGGCCAGCCAAACGCATTAAAGAAAATATAAAAAGCTTCAATTAAACCTGCTACCACGCTTAACTGTTGAGTAGGTACAACGACCACGATAGCCAGAGAGCTAAAAACAAGGGTACAAAAAATAATAATTATTGAATAGAAAATTGCTTTGGGATAATCATGCTGCGGGTTTTTAACATCATCAGCATGAACTGCTGACATTTCTACACCAATTAAGCCAAACAACACAGCAGTAAACAAAGATAAATTACCAAGTTCATGGACGTTGGGTAAAAACGTAGTATGTAAATTAATTGCAGTTGGATAACCTTTTATAAGCCAAATCAAACCCAATAGAATAATGGCCATCATTGGCAAAAGGGTGCCAAAAATGGCACCTAAAATACTCACAAGGCTTGAAACTTGCATACCAAAACAATTCAAAAAAGTAAAAAGCCAAAATAAACTCAAAATGCTGATTAAGAGATAACATTTGTTATGCGCTAAATCAGGCGCGAAAAGATAAGCAAAAGTTGCGGCAATAAAACTAAGAATGGTAGGGTACCACACCACGTTATAAATCCATTGTAACCAAATGGTAATAAAGCCCGCTTGTCGACCAAATGCCTCACGCACCCAAACATACAAACCACCTTTATCTGGATAGGCTGTGGCAAGTTCTGCGGCAACTAAGGCAATTGGTATAAAAAAAGCAACAGCTGCTAGAAGATAATAAAAAACTAACGGTAACCCAAGTTTGGCGCTAATTGGCAGCGTACGCAGACTATCAACTGCAATGACATTGATCATAACTAAGGAGAAAACTGATAATACTTTTTTAGCAGGCAGCATAAGACTTCCGTAAGCAACTAGGAGAAAATCATGGCCTAAAAATTATTAAATTTTAGGCCATGAAAATAATGATTAAAAAAAGAATTAATTTAGTTGACGTAAAACATACTGTAAGATACCGCCATGTCGATAGTAGGCAAGTTCATTCATCGTATCGATACGGCAGAGCACACACACTTCTTCTTTAGAGCCATCAGTGCGCTCAATGAGCATCGATAATGTCATGCCAGGCTTTAATTCGTCATCAAGTGCAAGCGTGATAAGCTCACTGCCGTCAAGTTTTAGTGTCTGACGGTTAATTCCTGCTTTAAATTGTAAAGGCAATACGCCCATGCCAATTAAATTAGAGCGATGAATACGCTCAAAACTTTCAGTAATAACCGCTTTAACGCCCAAAAGATTGGTACCTTTTGCTGCCCAATCACGTGAAGAACCTGTTCCGTATTCTTTGCCGGCAATTACCACCAAAGGTATATGGGCGGCTTGATAACGCATGGCTGCATCATAAATTGACATGACTTTATTTTCAGGTATGAAGCGTGTAAAGCCGCCTTCTACTTCGGGTGTCATTTCATTGCGAATGCGAATATTGGCAAAAGTACCGCGCATCATTACCTCATGATTACCACGTCTTGAACCATACGAGTTAAAATCACTTTCACTAACACCATGGGCAATTAAATAGCGTCCGGCGGGTGAATCTACTTTGATAGCACCTGCAGGTGAAATATGATCTGTGGTAATAGAGTCACCTAAAAGTGCCAAGATACGTGCTTGTTTGATAGGTGAAATGGCATCAGGTGTTAGCGATAAATTTTCGAAAAAAGGTGGGTGCTGGATATAAGTCGAATGTTTATTCCATTGATAAGTGGTGGTAGGTGCGACGTCAATGGCTTGCCAATGCTCATCACCTTTGAAAACATCGGCATACTCTTTTTTAAACATGGTATGGGTGACAGTTGAAACAACTTGAGCAACCTCAGCATTGGTGGGCCAAATATCTTTTAAATAAATATCTTGACCCTGCTCGTTTTGACCTAATGGCTCAGAGCTCAAATCAATTTGTGTGGAGCCTGCTAGTGCATAGGCGACAACCAAAGGCGGGGAGGCTAACCAATTAGCCCGCACTAAAGGATGAACGCGTCCTTCAAAATTTCGATTACCCGATAAAACAGCGCTCACTAGCATGTCATTATCGATGATGGTATCAGCGACAGCTTTGGGTAGTGGCCCTGAGTTACCAATACAAGTCGTACAGCCATACCCCACAAGATTAAAACCTAATTTATCTAGGTAAGTTTGTAGGCCGGTTTTGTTTAGATAGTCGGTCACAACTTTAGAGCCAGGTGCTAAAGATGATTTAACCCAGGGTTTACGACAAAGGCCTTGCTCAACAGCTTTTTTAGCTAAAAGGCCGGCCGCCATCATCACACTTGGGTTTGAGGTGTTTGTGCAACTGGTAATAGCGGCAATGACTACCGCACCATGTTCAAGCTTAAAGGTTTCATTTGCTACAGGGAAACAGGTAGAAGCTTTTTTATCAGCCTTCTCTAACAGGGCTGCAAATTCTTTAGGAAGCGAGGAAAGCGTAACTTTGTCTTGCGGACGTTTTGGGCCGGCTAAAGATGGCTCAACGGTTGCTAAATCAAGGGAGATTGTATCGGTAAAGATGGGCTCAGGTAGGTTAGGGTCATACCACATGTTTTGGGCTTTATAATAAGCTTCAACCAATTGAATTGTGTGCTCATCGCGACCACTTAATGATAAATAACGTAGAGTCTCTTCATCAACGGGGAAAAAGCCACAAGTCGCACCATATTCAGGCGCCATGTTAGAAATGGTCGCGCGATCGGCAAGAGGTAGCTTGCTTAGACCTGAGCCATAAAACTCCACAAATTTACCAACCACACCTTTTTTTCTAAGCATTTGTGTGACTGATAAAACCAAGTCGGTGGCGGTAATGCCTTCACGTAATTGGCCTGTTAACTTAAACCCAATGACCTCAGGAATAAGCATCGAAATTGGTTGGCCAAGCATCGCCGCTTCTGCTTCAATACCACCTACACCCCAACCAAGCACACCTAACCCATTGATCATAGTGGTATGTGAATCTGTGCCAACAAGCGTATCAGGATAGACATAAGTCGTATTATCAGACCTGCTAGTCCAAACAGCTTTACCTAAATATTCTAAATTGACTTGATGGCAAATACCGGTACCTGGAGGCACAACTTGAAAATTGGCAAAAGATTGTTGCCCCCAACGCAGAAACTGATAGCGCTCTTTATTGCGCTCAATCTCAATATTGGTATTAATTTCAAGCGCATCAGCTGAGGCAAATTTATCGACCATAACTGAGTGGTCGATGACCAAATGCACGGGTGATAAGGGAGAGATGGTCTCAGCATTTTTACCTAACTTTTTAATAGCATCCCGCATAGCAGCTAAGTCAACAATTGCTGGAACACCAGTAAAATCTTGCATTAAAACGCGTGCCGGTCGATAAGCAATTTCATGGTCTGATGTTGCAGTTTTAGTCCATTGTGCCAATGCCTTGATATCATCTATATGCACAGTCTTGCCATCTTCAAAACGTAATAGATTTTCAAACAAAACTTTTAAGGAATAAGGCAGGCGGGCAATATTGGGAAAATGATGTTCATAAGCTTTTTTTAAACTAAAATAGTCATAAATTTTATCATCTACTTGTAATTGACTGCATGTGGCAAGGCTATCTTGACCGACTTTCATTCACCAACTCCCAAATTTAAAAACATCTATCATAGCGTATAATTAACATTTTTTCATGTCACAATGCTATTTCAATTCAGTAATTAGTTGACCGAAATTAGGTAGTTAACTTATCAATTTAGTTTATTTGAAATAAATCAGTTCATTTCTTGACTTAAAGCTTAACTATGTCAATAGTTAAGTAATCTTTTGTGCAAACCAAGGACAAAGCATGTCAAAAAAAGTATTTATGGATTGGATAAACGCGCATCCCAAACTTTTATTAGAACCTTTTCCATCGGTTAAACTAGATGACATGATGGCAACCAAAGCCTTCAAAAAAGCCATTCAATCAAGTAAAGAAGCATCTGGCATTTATAAGGCTTTAGACAATGCCATTATGCATGACTATGCAACCTTAATACCTGCATTGCTTAATGAAAAACTACGCCTTTTAAGTCCTAAAGATTTTGCTGAAATAGCTAAATGGCAAACCATCGACGCTTCAAAAGCTGTTAAACAATGGTTAACAATGTATAAAACGGTCGAGCATTTTATTCAATATGATATTGAGCATCATGCTATTTTTGATGCCAAATTAAGTGCTTTTCGTCGTTGGGTTGAGGTGGCTGATGTGTTATGGCAAACCAAACAGGCTGAAAGCTGTTTCTTAGTGAGCGCACTTTTAGTTAAACTTAACATTCCTGAAATTTATAGTCATGCGTTAAATAAAGCGCAGCAGCGCATGTATTTAAATCTTGAAGATTGGCTCTCACCTATTGGCAATTTTAATACCATGCGTCAATGGCTAAACCATGAAAATACGCCACTACCACTGATTTTATTTGCACGTGATATCACCATGTTTAATGAAATCATTGACCAAATTGATAGCAAAAATAGTATCGAAAAAAAAGAAGCTTTAATTATAAGAATGCATGCGTCATGTCAAAGTGAGGTTCATCCATTGTCCAAACATTTAAACCTATTTCGTCAAGCTATTTTAGAGCAATTTAAAAATGAGTCTTTTAATGCTCCTTTGCCGCAAATCAAGACGAAGCATGAGCAGCCGCGATTATATTCCCAAGAACCTAAACCCACGTTTTGGCGTCGTCGTCCAAAATCATGGGCTTATACCAGTGATACTGATCTTATTACGCAAAACATACCTTTATAGATTTAATAGCAAACTTTGCGGCAAGTTACGCCCCGTGGACCTCTAACGCATTGTTTATTACATACGCGACGATAAGGTTTGTGTATATAACGATTAGGATAAGGGCGATAGCCTGGGTAAACATTACGGTGATAATAACCACGAGGATAATAATTGCGATGATAATAGGTGGTTGACCACGCTACATTAAAACCAGTTTTTGCAGCAGCTTTGGGGTTTGCGTAGCTAAAATTACTAAAAGCAACGCAAGCCACCAAGCATAACCCTAAAAAATAACGTGCATTTAAATTAAAAAAAGTACTCATCATCTGATTCCTTTATTATGTCCTTAGTCTAAATTATAGACAAAAAAGATAATTTTATTATTTTAATCACACATTATTGTTTATTTTAATGACACAATGCTTGGGAATCAGCAGCCAGTACTGACCTTTATTTTGCATTTTTCCCGCAATGTATGTGGCTTTAGGTCCTGCACCCCAGAACACATCACCGCGTACTTTACCCTTAATCGCACCACCTGTATCTTGGGCAATCATCAAGCGCTGTAAAACAGTTTGTTTATACTTACTCTCAGGGTAGGTGGTATCTAACCAAAGTGGGGTACCCAAAGGCACCCACTGGCGGTCTATAGCCAGTGAATAGCCTGAGGTAAGCTCAACGCCTTGAGCACCGATAGCCGCAGTGTGCTTAAGGATTTTGAAAAAAACAAACGACTTATTTTGATTGATCACAGGCAGTATTTCAGCAGGATGCGCTTCTAGATAGGCGCGAATTGATTGCATTGAGGTATTTTTTTTGGAAAGTACTTGTTTTTGGATAAGGACTTGCCCAATAGGCGTATAGGGCGCGCCATTTTCACCAGCATATCCTACATACAAATTGGTATTATCATTTAATCTAATGATGCCTGAACCTTGTATTTCTAAATAAAGCCTATCGATATAGCTATCCACCCACACCAAGACGGGAGCATGTCCTAAAAGCGCACCTTTATTAATTTCTTCACGCGTATAAAAAGGCTTAAATTGATGATGTTCAACTCGGCCAACTAAATGACGTTTAGGCAAAGTGCTTTGAAATTTGTCTAAGTTTACAGTTGTAATTAGATTATCAGGTAAACCATAAATAGGTACATGAAAACGTTTGGTGGGCTTAAGACTACCATTGAGCAAAGGTAGGTAATATCCAGTGAATAAGCCTTTTTTGATTGATGTTTGATGAAATACTACCGGTTTAAACCATGTTTGAAAAAAATAGCGTACATTTTCATTGGTGACAGGAGCAACTTCTAAAGCTGCTTTACATGCCGGTTTCCAATCTTTGGCTTTTAAGGGGATATGGTTAGTACCGACATTTTTATCATCATTTTGCCGTAAAAAAATAGCACAAGAGCGTTTAAATGCTTTAAAAGAGCGAGTATTTGGCGCTTTATACCAGCCTGGCAATTGCTCAAATGAAGTTTGATAAAGTGTGGGTGTAGGTTTTGGCCAAAATATAACAACAGCCAAAAGCACAATCAATACACCAATGATCATATAATATTTACGCATAATTGCGCAATTTTACATTAAAATAAACAAATTGCAAGCGATAAAAACACTTGTTACATTATGGGTCTTAAATATTTAAGACCCAAGAGCAATCAATGTTTTAAAAGAGAAGATAAAAGAAAACCCACCCCGGCTGCGATAAATATTGATTTGAGCGGTTTGGTATGAACATGTTGTGCAACTTCTGCTGAATAATCTTGAATCGTGTGCTGCATAGCTTGCATCTTGTGTTTACTATCTTCATACAAACCATTGGCCATTTTTTTGCTTTCTTGCACTAAATCTGCGGCTGCTTGGCGTACATGGTGATCTTGAGAGTTGGTCGAATTGGTAGTGCTAAGCGGTGAATGGGACATATCCATAATTATCTCCTTGTAAAGTGAAAATATCTCAAATTAAGCATAGTCGATAATTATAGATATAGATGATTCTATTTGAATAAAGTGATAGTTCAATAGAATTAATCATTAATATTGATGTCAAAAACATCATGTTCTTTTAAAATAGCAAGAACATCTGCTTGTTGTTGTTCATGCCCTACGGTTATCCAAATAACATAGCCACCTTGATTTTCTAGTTGCTGTTTTTTTCTAAGATGACGATATTTAATCAACGTCACACAGATAAGGCCGATGCTCCCACCTATGATGGCACCCATAATCCCATATAAAAAATTATCTCTAATTGACATAATATCACCGATTAAAAATACACCAATGATGATGCCAATGAAAAAAGGCAGCGCGAATGATAGACCAAGTAACCAACCATAATCATCTGATAAATAAGCTTCTCGTTTAGGTAATCGGATATCCCGTTTGGGTGATAAAGTTTTATCAGTCCGATTTTCTTCACACGAAGCGGTACTTTCTTGCACGCTAATATCATGACGAGCTACCGTTTTTTCAATCAAGTGATGGATAACGCGCTCAAGTAGGGGTTCACTTTTGATAATAGCGTTTATTTTACGACTAAAATGTTTTTCCATGCTTTGTTCCGATTAACTAAACGAAACCATCACTTTACAATAAAATATTGAATTTAAATATCATTTTATGAATCAGTCTATTCAGAAATATTTGAATAGACTTAAACATAAGACAATTTATGTCTAGGCGATGTTCGTTGACACAAAAGTAATTTTCGACTAATTTTAACCAGGTTGAGCTTTTAAAAATTGTTCACTTATCAAAAGGAAATAACATGCATAACGACAATGGTTTTAATTCAAAACCCACTCATGAATTATCTGATACCGCCAATCAATTATTAGAAGATGGCAAAGAAAAATTGCATGATGCTAAAGATAAGGCGCAAGAAATGTTTGATGAAGGCATGAAAAAAGCATGTGATATGCATCAACATTTAAACGACTATATGCAAGATAACCTAGAATGTATGATTAAAAAAGTTCAAGAAAAACCTTTGGCATCAATACTTATCGCCGGTGGTGTTGGTTTTATGCTTGCTTCAATGATAAGAAAATAAATGAAATTTATTGATAATATTGAAGGTCTTGTTGCTAGCAAATTAACGCTTATCAAGGCTGTATGGACGCTCTTTAAACTTGAAACAAAGCTTGCTGGTTTAAATATTTTGCCACTATTAGCAAGTATTGGTGTATTAATTGCCATTGTTTTTACGCTGTGGTTTAGCGTGATGATAATAATAGGCATGGCTATTTTAAGCTTGATGAGCGGCCATATTTTTTTAAGCTTAATAGGAATAATTATAATCAACGTGGCGTTACTACTTCTAACCATACGTTTTATGATGTCGTGTCTCAATAAGATGAGTTTTGCGCGAACTCGTATGTGTCTAACTCAAACCTATCAAAAGGATGCAGACAATGGGGTCTCAAACAGTCTTGCTCAACGTGATACGTGATACTGAAGCGCGTATTATTAGGGAGCGTCAAAAAATCAGACAGCATAAATTATACTTTAAAAGTATTAAGAAAAGTCATCAAATCATGGCGCTTTCAATTATACTGCCTGTGATATGGTTTAGTTTTAGTAAAGCGCGGAAAACTCGATTTTATCCAACTCTAAAAACTTATGCGAAAATTGGTGTAATTCGTTTATTAAAAAAAGCTTGGCCAATTTAATGATTAAATTTAACTGAAGGTTTAAATAAAGGAGAAAATATGTTCAAGTACATTATGGCATGGTTATTGGGAGTTCCATTTGGTGTATTGGCACTTATTTGGTTGGTCTCCCATCTTTTTTAAATTTATTTTAAAAAATCATTATATATTAAGGATAATTCACAATGATCAACGATACTCATATTGCAAACTCCCCTAATTTAACTCCGTTAAAACGCATTTCTTGGAGCGCCATTTTCATTGGTGCTTTTATCGGGCTTGGTTTATCTTTTTTACTCAATCTTTTTAGTGTGGCCATTGGCTTAACAGTATTTACTCAAACAGATACGAATGCCAATGTTTTGGCATGGGGTGGATACATTGCTTTTCTTATTGGCATTATCGTGGCAATGCTTGCTGCAGGATATGCTGCTGGGTATCTAGGCCGTCTTTATTGTCCTAAACGAAATTTAGGTATCGTATATGGCTTTACTACCTGGACTGTTTCATTGATATTCATGGTTATCATGGCTGCACAACTGAGTAGTTATGTGATGTCTTATGGTCAATTTATGGGTTATGACACTGTTCGTGCGCCAATGAAAGGATATCAAGTTACAATCGAAACAAATCAAACAGCGTCAACAAATATCGCTCAAGCTACGCAAAAAAATAGTTCTACTACGGTGGCACATGCCATGGCTTGGAGCGTTTTTATGATGTTTTTAAGTTTTATGATCGGCGCCATTATGTGTTGCATAGGTGCTTGCTGGGCAATGACTTGTCATCAAATGGATTAATTTAAATCTTAATGGGTAGGTTTTTGACTTACCCATTACGCGTGTGAGAAAAAATTTTCTAACTTAAATAAGGATGAAAATGAACGATTACATCTATCGCGGGTTTAAAGTGCAATATAATATTCATACCTTAAAAAAAGATTTAGGATTGTATAAGGCCGATGGTGTGATAGCCGGGCTAGCCAACCATGCCAATGCTTCATCTGCTATTAAAAAATTTCATACCGAATCATCCACTATACAAGAAGCTGAAGTTCAGATTAAGAAACTTGTCGAGGATTATATTGATTTTGAATGGACTGAGTTTAATAAAATGCAAGAAGAAAAATAAGGCTTTATCCAAATTTACTCAAATTTAAACAAAGCCAGAAGTTGCAAAAATTAACTTTTTGACACATCAATATAGTGTGTAAAGAAAGAAAAATTATTAAAATTGTCACTTTGCTGATGATAAGACAGCGTTTCATTGAGCGCTGGAGCAGGATTGGCTAGAGCTTCATCAAGCGTTATGAATCGATAGCCATTTTTTTGATATAACTTAATGATATCTCCTAGTAAATAACTGTTGAGCAAATTAGCATGTAACAACAAAATTTGTTTAACTGGCTTATTAGCACTGTTTTTTTCAGCTCTTAAAGTTTGCTGCCAAATATAATTTAAATAGCGTGGCTTTAACGTATGAATGTATTTTTCACGTTGACGATAAGGGATGCGATACAATTGTTCATTGAATTGAAAATCCTTGCTATCAATGGTTACCGGCGCAACTACATAATGATTATCTTGCAAAAATTGCACAACTTTTGCTTTTTTTTCATGTTTGCCTTCGGCTAGATAAGGATAACGAAAGTATTTAGGTGTGGTCATAATAGCAGACAAAACTTTATCAGCACGAGCAACATCAGCAAGATATTTATCAACATTCATCGTATTTAAATTGTAGTGTGAGTAGGTATGGCTACCTAAATTAAAGCCAGCTGCTTTAAATTTTTCTAAGAAAGCCCATTGCCCTTTACCGATAGCACCTGCAATGATAAAGCCTGTGGCAGGTACTTGATTATCAACTAAAAATTGTACTAAACGGTCAAAACGTTCAATCGCCCGTTGCTGGTTACCAGGTGTATCCATTTTAGAGGCAACAAAAGGTAAGTCATCAATGGTAATTGCAATTTCACGAGTTTGTCCAAAAGACAAAAAAGACACAAAACTAAACACAGCAATCAAAAATGAGCGCATGAGTATTCCTTATGGCAATGAGGAGGGTGTCTAAGTTATTAATTTAGTAGAGAAAGTTAAGAAAAACAAACCAAAAAAATGGATTTAAGTTTTTAAGCCTATCTGGTTGATGATTAAATTCTTGCTGAAATTCTATGAGTTAGGTAGAGTTTAAACATTCTTTATAAGCGATTAGGTTATGTCGGCTAAGTTCGCCCATCTTAGGTTACACAGTGATTATTCCATCATAGATGGTCTAGTGCGTATAAAACCACTTGCCCAGCATATTCGTCAGCGCCATATGAATGCAGTGGCAATTACTGATTTTTGTAATTTATTCGCGGCGGTTAAGCTTTATAAATCAGCAATACAAGCTGGAATTAAACCTATTTTAGGCACCGATATCTTATACGCGTATCCAGATAAACCTCATGTATATTATTCTTTGGTTTTATTGGCACAAAATGCGCTAGGGTATCGTCATCTTACTTGCTTGATTTCTAAAGCTTATCAAGAAGGTCAATATCAAGGTCAGCCGCGTATTCGCTATGAATGGCTTCAGCAATATAATGAAGGTTTGCTTGCTTTATCAGGCGGTCATGAGGGCGCAGTAAGCCATGCTATTTTGGCTGGTCATCGTGATAAAGCACAAGAACATGCTTTGGAGTTAGCATCACTTTATCCGCAGCGCTTTTATTTAGAAGTACAGCGTGTTGGCCGCGGTTTTGAAGCACAACTTAACCAGGCTATTATAGATATTGCTAACCAGTATAATTTACCTTTAGTTGCGACAAACGATGTGCGTTTTTTAGATAAAGCTGATTTTGAAGCACATGAGGCCCGGGTTTGTATTCATCAAGGCCTAACGCTGGCCGATCCTAAAAGGACACGCAATTATACCTGTGAGCAATACTTGCGTTCTGCCCATGAAATGCAGCTATTATTTGAAGATTTACCCGAAGCATTGGCCAACACCGTTAACATCAGCAAACGGTGTACTGTAGAACTTAATTTAACCTCGACTTATTTGCCAGCTTTTCCTATACCCAATCAAAAAAGCGAACAAGCTTACTTAGCAGATTTAGCCTATCAAGGCTTAAGCAAACGTTTGTGTGTATTTTCAGAACAAAAGTCTTTACCACCTGTTGTGCATCAAACCTATGAAGAGCGCCTTAAAACCGAGCTTAATGTTATAAATAATATGGGTTTTCCAGGCTATTTTTTAATTGTAGCTGATTTTATTCAATGGGCTAAAACAAACGGCATCCCAGTAGGGCCTGGACGTGGGTCTGGGGCAGGGTCTTTGGTGGCCTATGCACTGGGTATTACGGATTTAGACCCGCTTGCATATGATTTATTATTTGAACGCTTTTTAAACCCCGAACGGGTTTCTATGCCTGACTTTGACATCGATTTTTGTATGGAAGGTCGTGATAAAGTGATAGATTATGTGGCGCAAAAATATGGCCGACAAAGTGTGTCGCAAATTATTACATTTGGCACCATGGCAGCGAAAGCGGTGATTCGTGATGTTGGGCGAGTATTAGGCCATCCTTACGGGTTCGTAGATAAAATTGCCAAGCTTGTGCCATTTGAAATCGGCATGACATTGACAAAAGCGTTGCAAGTTGAAGAAGAGTTAAAGCGTTTATATGACCAAGAAGAAGATGTCGCTGAATTAATTAACCTTGCGCTCAAACTTGAGGGGGTCACGCGTAATGCTGGAAAACATGCCGGGGGCGTGGTCATAGCGCCGACCCATCTGACTAATTTTACCGCCATTTATTGCGAGGAGAATTCTGCTCAAATTGTCAGTCAATTTGATAAAGACGACGTTGAGGCGGTTGGTTTGGTGAAGTTCGACTTTCTTGGATTAAGAACATTAACCATTATCGACAAAGCCCTTAAAAACATTCAGGCTACCCAACAAACTCAAGTTGATATTACCCGTATCCCTCTTGATGACGTAAAGACTTTTAAGCTGCTTAAAGATTGTCAAACCACAGCCGTTTTCCAGCTTGAATCACGTGGCATGAAAGAGCTAATTAATCGTCTGCAACCTGATTGTTTTGAAGATATCATTGCTTTGGTTGCCTTATTTCGACCAGGTCCCCTGCAATCAGGTATGGTTGATGACTTTATAGACCGTAAACATGGCCGCGCCGATGTCGCTTACCCACATCCAGATTTAGAACCTATTTTAAAACCTACCTATGGTGTTATTTTATACCAGGAGCAGGTCATGCAAATTGCTCAAGTTTTGGCAAATTACACGCTCGGTGCAGCTGATTTACTAAGGCGTGCCATGGGTAAGAAAAAGCCTGAAGAGATGGCCAAACAACGTGAGTTTTTTATTCAAGGCGCTTTGAGTCGCCAAGTAGATAAAGCGGTAGCAACTTATATTTTTGATTTAATGGAAAAATTTGCTGGATATGGTTTTAATAAATCCCATTCTGCCGCTTATGCACTGGTGGCTTACCAAACTGCTTGGTTAAAAGCCCATTTTCCAGCCGCTTTTATGGCCGCGGTAATGTCTTCTGATATGGATAATACAGATAAGACAGTTATTTTCATTGAGGAAAGCCGTCGAATGCAATTAAGTGTACAGCCACCCTCTGTTAACCAGTCAAATTTTTATTTTACGGTAAAAGATGCCAAAACCATTCGCTATGGTTTAGGGGCTATTAAAGGTGTAGGAGAGGCAGCCATCACCCATATGATTAATGCCAGAAAAACTCATGCTTTTGTGCATTTGTTTGATTTTTGCGAGCGTCTAGATTTACGTAAAGTTAACAAGCGCGTATTAGAAGCTTTGATTAAAAGTGGTGCGATGGATGAGTGGCAGGTAGAGCGGGCTGTGCTTAT
>CETR01268676.1_pt1 | contig 16374 bp, 21 predicted proteins | sample 531281 | NCBI WGS metagenome assembly CETR01 (sample SAMEA2622568, study PRJEB7988) | marine metagenome | biome: marine biome (ENVO:00000447); feature: mesopelagic zone (ENVO:00000213); material: "saline water (ENVO:00002010), including plankton (ENVO:xxxxxxxx)" | depth 696 m
GGCTGGCTCAGTTTAAACCTTATGCCTATGATGAACATTTAAATGATATACCGCCTGAGGTTGCAGCGCTTTTAAAACATATGTCCAAATCTATATATTTGCCTGAACTTAAATTAACGCTTGATTTACCAAGTTATAAAACAATCGTTTTTTTATTAAAAATTTTTAAACCTCAAACGCTTATCAATGATTTACCTCAAGAAATGAATATTTTAACTTATCTTGAGCAAACGCTTGGTCACACCACGCTACCACGTTTTTAATTTTGTGGTATACTCGCGTATCGCATAATAATTATGCAATTACCTTGCTAAATTATGTTTTTGATTGATTATTTTTCCAGTATTACTACTACGCAATCAGCTTTATTCCATGCTTTTTTGACGAATGTTCAAGCTCGTCATGTGGCTATGGGTGCGCTGCCTTATCCGTATGATGTTTTATTAACCCAACCTTTAATGACGCAAAACCTGGAAGATTTTTATCAATCTACTTGTGAAATGAAAGTACTTAAAACCCATTTTGATAAAAATCAACGTCTTTATGCCAGAGCCATTACGCTTAATGTCGCGCAAAATGCCTTACGGGTTCAATCTTTGCACCCTAAAAAAGCATGCACGGTGCAAGTCGCGTTTATTGTGATGAATGTTGAGCAATTATCTGCTCAAGCCTGGCAAGATGTTATGGCTGAAAACAAACCATTTGGAGTTATTTTGCGTGATAGTGGTTTAAAAACCATCAGTCAAAATTGTCTTTTTTATGCTCTAATACCCACTCATTCATTAAGTAAATTGTTGCAGTGTTCTGCTGACAAAATACTGTATGCTCGCGCACATACGTTGGTTCGACAAGATAATCAACAATGGCTGGCTCAAGTGGTTGAAATTTTATCAGGACATTTAAGTCGTTATCATTCTTAAATTTTTAGATTTATTAGGTTAAAACATGAAAGATTTTACAATTGTGAGTTTTTATAAATTTGTGACACTCAGTGACTTAGAGGCTAAAAAAGTTGTGTTGCTTAAAGCCATGCAACAGCAAAATATTACCGGTACGATTATTTTAGCCACTGAGGGTTTAAACGGCAGTTTTTGTGGAACAAGCATACAAATTGACCACCTTATGGCGTTATTACGCGAGTGTTGCGCGCCCACGGCACTTTCTTTTTTTGAAACATACAGTGCGTTTAATCCTTTTCAAAAAGCCAAAGTAAAATTACGCCATGAAATTGTGACATTAGGAGCTTCTGACGTGCAGCCTCAAGCACAAACAGGCAAGCATCTTAACCCAAATGAGTGGAATGAGTTATTACAAGACCCTGAGGTGGTCGTCATTGATACGCGTAATGATTATGAAGTGCAGTTAGGTACATTTACCGGCGCGATTAATCCAAATACAGCTAATTTTAGAGATTTTCCAGCCTATGTATCTAAACATTTAGACGATAAGAAGCATAAGAAAATTGCGATGTTTTGCACAGGTGGCATTCGGTGTGAAAAATCAACCGCTTATTTAATGCAACAGGGGTTTGATAAAGTGTATCAGCTTAATGGGGGAATTTTAAATTATTTAAAAGTGATGCCCATCGAGCAGTCTAGATGGCAGGGCGACTGTTTTGTTTTCGATGAAAGGGTTGCGGTGGATGCAAAACTTAACCCATTGACACCTGGCACCATTGATAAAGAATGGAAAAATAATTGTCGTAAACAGCAAGAAAAAGATAATTAAACTCATGAAAATCAAAGTCTAAAACCCAAATGACGCTATCAAAAGAAGTAAGATATGGTTTGCTTCTAGCCGCTTTACTGATAAGCATAGGGTTAATTATTGGTTTATTTGCCTTGTTTGGTTTTTTAAATCCGGCATTATTTCTTGCAATAATAAGCACAATCTATCATATGCTTATTTGGCCTTTAACCTTTCCTATAACCGGCATTAGCTATCTTTTAGCCAAAACAGGCTTATATTTATATCTAAATCATATCGAAAAAGAGAAAAGTTTATCGCAAAAAACTTCAGAAGCTTTATTTATCTCAGGTAATTTTATCTTAAGTTTAACCGGTTATAGTTTATGGATAGCCACCATGGGCGTCATGACGCCCTGGATTTCAGGTATTTTATTATCAACTTATATTCTTGAAGTTATTAAAGAAAGTTATCATTTGCAGCGAGAGCTGCGTGCCTATCAACATTTGCAAAAAGACATATATGATGAACAACATATCCGAGCCTTGTATATTTGTCGCAAACACAAACACACGGCTATTATCAAAGCCATAGGCGCTTTGGTGTTTTTAAGTATTGTGATTGGACTTAATTTTCTGCCACCGAATGTATTATTAAGTATTAGTATTACAAGCTTGATGTTTAGTTTGTTTTTAGTACAACGTTTGATCATACAAATTAATAATAAAATTCAAATGCGTCGTTTAGAAGAACAGTTAAGCTCACTAAAAGCTGAAGCCGCCAAAAATACTCTAGAGTCGCAACCAAAAAATACTTATATGCGCACTCAATCGTTAAGCAACATACATAAATTAACGTCTCAACAAGAATTTACATACAATCATTCAGCTTTTTTTGTAGCTAAAAGGCCTCATACTGTATCTGGTGCTGTTAAAACAAGCGATAATGATTTTCCATCTAAAAGGAGATAACAATGCGTACTTGGTTTATGTTATTGATAATAACAATCGGTAGTTTAAGTTTAATCGTTAATGAAGCCTCAGCAAAACGCTTTGGTGGGGGACGCAGTTTTGGCACTTATCGTACCGCCAAAAGTTATCAAACACCGTTTAAGAAAAATACGTTCAATCGTGCTAAATCTAATGTCACAAAAAATCGTTGGGGTGGTTTATTGGGTGGTTTACTGATTGGCAGCCTATTAACCAGTTTATTCATGGGACACGGTATAGGGCAGGGCTTATTCAGTTGGTTAATTATCGGTGTCTTGGCAGCTTTTATAATCAGTTGGCTCAAGCGGCGCATGCAACCGCAATTTAATACAGCAAACGGCTATCATCAGGCGTCTGCCGATTCAGTAAAATCAGATAGCTTAAATTTCAATGCGTTTACCCATTTAAATCAAACAGCATCCAATATCGATTTTGATGAAGAAGCTTTTTTACGACAAGCAAAGGTAACATTTATACGTTTACAAAAAGCTTATGATGATAAAAATTTAACTGATATTCAGCAATTTACCTCACCAAGCGTATTTGCAGAAATTAAAATACAATTTAGTGAACGCGAACAAGGCATCAATCAAACGGATGTACAGCAACTAAATGCCCAGATGCGCGGTTATCCAACCCCTGATAACGACGAAGTTGCAAGTGTCACTTTTTCAGGGATTATTAAAGAAGAAAATAACCCTGCTGAATCTTTCGAAGAAACCTGGCATTTCAAACAAGCACCTCATTCCAACGAGTGGCTTGTAGAGGGCATCCAGCAAAAAAGTAATTGGTAGAAATAACAAGGGTGAATTTTCACCCTTGTTAAGATAGACAAGATATTTAAAAAAATTTGTGACAGGGAAAAACTTCAATAATTTGTTCATGAAGAAAAGACTGCATGTTGTGCATACTCTGCACCTATAGATTTTTCATCGATAATCCAAGTGGTTAATCATTCAATCGGTGTCATGGTATTAAAGCGCTCAATGCCATTTTATCTCCATTCATAATGTCTAAAACGTGTGCTTTAATTTGTTCAATGGGCCAATTCCACCACGCTAGCTTCAGCAAAAAATCAATCGTTTCTTCATCAAAACGTTTGCTTATTACTTGTGCAGGATTGCCCCCTACAATTTCATACGGTGCTACGTCCTTAGTCACTACAGCACGAGTGCCGATAATAGCGCCATCACCAATGGTCACACCTGGCATAATAGTCGCGTCATACCCAATCCATACATCATTACCAATCACGGTATCTTTCTTACGATTTTCTATAAAAGGTACTTCAGGCCAATAAGATTGAAAAATAATAAACGGAAAAGAAGAAAATCCACCCAAATGATGACTGCCGCCATTCATTACAAATTTAACATGGGTGGCTATTTGACAAAATTTCCCAATAATCAGCTTATCGCCAATAAAATCAAAATGATAAAGCACATTCTTTTCAAAATTATGCACATCAACTGGATCATCATAATAGGTATAATCCCCAACAATAATGTTTGGGTTTTTAATGATGTTCTTTAAAAATACGGTGCGCTCGGATCCTGATATTGGATACAGTTCGTTGGGATTAGGCTGCATTATTAAATTCTTTAATTAAAAAATATAAAATTGAATGATGTTCATATCCATCACGTTGAAACTCCACTTTATATCCTAGTTTCTGATAAAAACTTAAAGCCTCCCAATCCATAGTGTTAATGGTAGAAAACCGACATTTTTTTTCTTTACCTAAACACTCACTCGCTTCAATTAATTGCTTTCCTATTCCTTGTTTCCTGTGATGTTCATTCACCCATAATTGATCAATGTAGAGACAGCCATAATACATACTGCCATTACACCCACCAATAATAAGTTCATCTGTATCGCGCATAAAAAAAGCAAATGTTTCTATAGGCTGCTGCCTTTTTTTTAAATAAGCATACTCAGAAATACCTTGACTTAAAAAATCGATATTTTCTTGTTTTGGCTCAGACTCATAGGTTAACTTCATCTTATCTCTCGTAAGTCACTAGAGTTACATTATCATTTATTCTGTGAAACGTACAAAAATCCAATCATCCGAAAGTTTTTTAGATAAAGAATCCACACAATAATTTTTAAGCGTTGCCTCCAAAATAAATCCACATTTTTCAGCAACTCTCCGACTGGCCTCATTGCCAACCTGTGTCACAATTTGAACACGAGCAGCTTTGAACGACTCAAATGCAAAATCAGTCAATGCGTATACCATTTCTGTAGCAAATCCTTGACCTGTAAACGCAGTCTCTAACCAATAACCGATTTCAAATAGTGGTACTTCTAGTTTAGAACGATCATTAAAGCCACTGGCTCCAATAATTTGTTGTGATTCTTTATGGAAAATCATGAAGAGCATCTGATTCCCAGCTGTTAATGCCCTCTTTAACATAACGAATGGTTGGTTGCATGCTCGGATCGTTTGCCCATGGCATCCACCGCTGTAGTTCAGGTAGTGAGCGGTTAATCGCTTGATTTAAAGGTTTTTCATCGCCAAGTCTTGGAGGTCGCAAAATAAGGCGTCGGGTTGCAAGCTGAGAACTTTGGTTATTCATGGTAGCTTTCCAACTGGGTAATAATACGAACAATTAAGGCACGAATATCCTGACAACGATTTGGCTCATTCTTAATCGAGCTTCTAACAAGACAATCCAGTAAAGAGAGTAGATTTAACAAGTTGATACTGATGTGCCAATTGGGAGGTAGATTATAGCCTGTTTTTAACCCATGAATGAAACAATCCTCAAATGTGGCAGGCATTTCATGCGCGTAACGTAACATGTTGGCAATATCCCATAAAGGCGAACCAGAAAAAGAAAATTCCCAATCAAAAATACCGGTGATGCACCATTGACCATTCTGTCTCTCTACTAAAATATTAGCTGGGTCAAAATCTCCATGAACCAATAAAGACTCTTTTTCATTTGGTAAACAATGCTTGGATGTGGATAGATAATAGCGGATGCGATCGAGCAAATTAGGCTGGAGCACATTGATGGCATTTTCATGCTGCATGCATTCTGTTGCAAAGGCCACCAAATCAGATTCTGATACTGGTTTTATGACCTTTAAATCTGAATTAAAAAACCCGGATTTTAAAAAGCGGTGGTTTTGAAGTCGAGCAAGCATCACGCCCACATCAAACATAAGGGTCTGCAAATCATAAAGCTCGCTGCCCAATAACAAATCTCGTAAAGTAATTCCTGAAATATGTTGAGCTATACCAAAATGATAATGTCTATATTCATCGATAAAGTAGATGCTGGGGATTGGAACCGTTTGTTTTAGCAAAATGGCTAAATTTTTTTCACGAAAACTCGCATCGCTATCACGGAGATAAATACGCAGTAAGTAAGGTACTTCATCATCACTACCCTTAACCTGAACTTTATAGTTCAGGTTGGCGCATCCTCCATAAATCAATTGATAAGACGAAATCTCCTTATGAGGAAACGCCATTTTGAGCATCGCGTTGATTGATTTTGTAGGCAATTGTATTTGTAAGTCTGTTTTTTCCCAGCTTTGTTTGAAAGTCAATGTTTGGCTCCCGCACTTAATGAATACAATCGCTCAGCGAAAGCTGTTAGCTGATGCGCTTTTTCAAGCATTTTATTCTCACAATACCAGCAGATACATAAAACGGCTTGTATTATACAAAAGCTCAATACTCTTTGCCGGTCAAAACCCGTTAGCTCAATCATGAGATCAAGAATGCGCGCGATTTCTTTAGTTTTTTGCGGATCTTCAACCACGCAGAACGGATTTCTTAAAAAAGCACCTATCTCAAATTCTTTTTCGCCGATAATCCCTTTAGGATCGATTGCCAGCCATTTTAAAAGCATTGAAAAATCCTGCTCTGATAAGCTGCGAAAAGAAATTATCATGAACCACCCAAGAAATACCGCTATCAATAACTATTATATCTTCTGGGTTAAGCTCCGGTTGTATATATACACCTCAAAAATGTAACACTATTATACATTTTACCCATCTTTAATGGGTTAACTTTATGGTAGAAAGACCAGTTTTTTTCAAGCGTCCCCCTCCGTGGAACGAGCAAACACATCTGTTCATTCAAAGCATGCGCCTGTATCATCGTCTAAACTTTAATAGTCATGGCACCGCCAATTTAACTATTATCAAAGAAATAATACTGACACGAAGTATCGTCACTTTGTATCATTATGTGCCTATTAAAGTGGGGTAAGATCAGGAAAGAAATCACTAGCAGGGCAATTATGATTAAACGAGTTATGATTATGGGGCGCTCAGGAAGTGGCAAATCTACATTTGCTTATAAACTACATCAAAAAACTAATTTACCTTTATATCATCTGGATAAATATTTTTTTACAGATGCCTGGCAAGAACGAAAATATGAAGAATTTATTGCTATTCAACAGGAGTTGGTCAATCAAGAACAGTGGATTATCGATGGAAATTCTACAAAATCATTCGAAATGCGCTACAAAAAAGCGGATATCTGTCTTTATTTTAACTGTTCACGAAGCTGCTGTTATATACGAGTTTTTAAACGATTATTCTGCAAAAATAAGCGCATTCAAGACCGAGCACCTAATTGTCCTGAGAAAGTAAGCTGGTCGCTTTTAACCTATATGTGGGGATTTGAACATAGAGTCAATCCGATTTTAAATCGACTTAAAGAAACCTATCCTCATGTGCAATTAATTGAAGTGCGTAACAAAAAAGACTTAATAGCACTTCAAGATAGATATGATTGGAATGAATGACAAAAAAATTTAAGCTAAGTTCTTTTGGAGAATAGCCATGCAACTAGAGTTAATGAGCGCGACGATTGAGCAAAAACCTATCCTGGCTAATTTGCTAGAATTATATGCTTATGATTTTACCGAATTTTTTCATTTTGATATTGGTGATAATGGTTTTTATGGTTATAAGTATTTACCTCTATATTGGATAGAGCCTACCCGATTTCCTTATCTTATTTATGTCAACAATAAAATAGCAGGATTTATTTTAGTGCAACAAGGTTCACCTATTTCACCCGATTCAACTGTGTGGGATATTGCCGAATTTTTTGTGATGAAACGTTATAAAAATCAGGGCATTGGAACGTTGGCAGCCTGCAATATTTGGAAACAGTTTAAAGGGCAATGGCAAGTTAGAGTGCTTGTTTGTAACACGATTGCATGTAAATTTTGACTGCAGGCTATAAAAAAATTTACCGGAAATTTACCCAAACAATCACTTAAAATGATAAAAAAAGAACAGTGGATTATTTATTCATTTACATCCGAATAATGAAATAGGTATTTAAATTTTATTTGTTTTCACCATTCGTCAGAGCAACATTTTCCACGGCTTAACAAATTAATCACCAAAAAACATCACCGTTTACCAGAAGACTTTTTTTTATCGATTAATTTGCTTAATATTTGCTCAACAACAAACGTTAGAATGGTGAGCTTTGTGGTGCCTTTTAAATTATTTTTTTTACCTAATATCAGTTTCATGATAAAACTTGCTAATTTAACCCGCATCAAATTACGCAGAAATAAGCCAAACATATGAATGCTCCTATAAGGATGATTATGTTAAGTGTAACAAATTTTTAGCTATTTAGTTTACCGATAAATCGATAGGGTAAAAACTACTAATTCTATGACGTCTCGTTATAATATCAAGCCAATCTCTTTTACTAAATAATATGATGGAACAATTCATAGATTTAATTTTGCACCTAGATAATCATTTGATGCAATTAGCCGCATTGCATCGCTATGAAGTATATGGTCTGCTGTTTTTAGTCATTTTTTGTGAAACAGGTCTGATTATTACCCCCTTTTTACCAGGTGACTCGCTGTTGTTTTTTGCTGGAAGCTTAACGGCTAAATATACTCACTCATTAAATATAACCAGCTTGATGGGAATCCTCATTCTTGCTTCTTTTTTAGGCAATCAAATGAATTATACATTGGGACGAATGCTTGGGTTTCGTATTTTTAATCGACCTAATTCCACCTTGTTTAATAAAAACTATCTCAAACATGCCCATGATTTTTATAAGCGTTATGGTGGTAAAGCACTTATTTTGGCGCGTTTTATTCCAATTGTACGCACTTTTGCGCCTTTTGTTGCCGGTATTGGCAATATGAAACAGTCTCATTTCGTCTTATATAATTTATTAGGCGCATGCTTGTGGATAGGTGCTATGACCAGTTGCGGCTATTGGTTTGGTCAATTACCTATGGTTCAACAGCACTTCTCGTTAGTGATGTATGGCATTATTATTCTAACTATTTTGCCCATGCTGTTTAAATTGTGGCGTTGGGATAAAAGTGTGGATAATTAAATTATCTCATCTTCTAAGGCCCAAATTTTGGTATCAAGCGGCTCAGTAAAACTTGTTGAAACAAGTTGTTGTTCAAGCTGTTTGAATTCCCAAAGCTTTTTATCCATTAACTGACTAGGTTTAACCGCTTGTAAACTGTGCAATAAATTACTAGGAATTTTAGGATTATCAAGGGTCAACTGCTCAATTAATTGCGCAATTTTTTGACGTGCTAAATTCGCTTGTGAGCCGCAAAGCGTGCAAGGAATGATAGGGTAGGCTTGTTCTTTAGCATAGGTAATGATGTCTTTTTCTTGAACATAGCACAAAGGGCGAATAACAATATGCTGCTTATCGTCACTTAATAATTTAGGCGGCATAGAGCGAACTTCACCGTTATAAAACATTGACATAAGCAGCGTGCGAATTAAATCATCACGATGATGCCCTAGCGCTACTTTGGTAAACCCATGCTCTTTAGCGTACCGATAGATGATACCGCGACGCAGCCTTGAGCATAGTGAGCAATAAGTTTTACCAGCAGGAATTTTTTCTTTAACAATGCTGTAAGTATCACGTGTTAAAATTTCATAAGCAATATTGCGTGCTTGAAGCCAAGCATGAAGTTGACTATCGTCCCAACCTGGCTGGGCTTGGTCAAGGGTGAACGCAAAAATATCAAACTTATGGTTCGAGCGTTGTTGTAAAAGATGCAAAATGGTTAAAAGCGTAAAAGAATCTTTACCACCTGATAAACATACCATCACCCGATCGCCTTTTTGAATCATGTTAAAATCAGCAATGGCTTTACCGGTATAATGTAATAATTTTTTTTCAACAGTACTTAAAGAAGACATAATTCATCCGAGGTTAATCATTAAAAAGCGCAATGATGCTTATTTGGTCATGGCGGGTGCGGTGAAAGATTTGTTGATGCGAAGGGTTTTAAGCCACGCGTTGACTTCGGCTAAATCATCGACATTCAAAGTGCCTGCTAAGTATTTTAAATTAAGCATGGCATAAATAAGATTATATTGGTCCAAGGCTAATTCTCGTTGTGATTCAAACAAACGCTGTTGCGCATTGACCACATCAACCATGGTGCGCGTACCCACTTGAAACTGTGCTTCGGTGCTGCTTACGGTATTAATTCGAGAGATAACAGTTTGCCTATCCGCTCGAACTTTACTAATGCCATCCACAATATTATTAAAAGCGATTCGGCTGTTAACAATCACATCACGATAAGTGGCTTCTAATTGTTCACTTTGAGTTTGATAATTAAATTGTGCTTGCCTGGTTTGTGATTCGACTAAGCCACCTTGAAAAACTGGAAAATTAAGTGCGATTGCGACATTGGCAGAGCTTTGTTGACTTGGAATAAAAAAAGACCCGCTATTGACCTGGTTATGGGTTTGAGTGCCGGTACCTTGTAACGCAAGGGTTGGCCAACCGCTGGTAGATTGTACTTTAATATTGTCACGAGCAGCTTGTAGATTGTATTTGGCTGCATAAAATTGATAATTTTGTTTAAGCGCGGTATCAATCCATTCATCGACATTGTCGGGTTCGGGTCTGATCAAAGGAATCCGGCTATTGCGAAGCGGGGCGAGCTCGGCATATACATGATTGGTAAGTTTGCGTAAATTTTGATTTTGATTGGTTTGATTGTTTTGCGCCCCAATAACCTCAGCGACAGATTGGTCATACGCTGATTGCGCTTCATACACAGAGGTGATGGCATCTAGCCCTACTTTAAAACGAGCTTGGGCTTGGTCTAGTTGCCGTTTGTTTGCCCGCTTTTTAGCCTGAGCAAAGTTAAGCGTATCTTTGGCTAATAGCACATCAAAGTAAGCACGTGCGGTACGCAAAATAAGCTCTTGTGCGGCCCCATTGAAAGTTGCTTGTGCCGCTTTTACAGTGGCTTTAGCTTGTTTGATAAGCGCCCATGCTTGGTAGTTAAATAATGCTTGAGAAGCACTGATTTGCCAGGTGTTACTGCCATAAGTTTGATCAACGCCAAAACCCGATGCAGTAACATTTTGCACAATTCGACCAGTTTGTGCGGCAACATTTACCTGAGGGTACAAGGCAGAACGCGCTTGAGGGATGGCTTCAGCCGTGCTCATATAGGTACTAAATGCGGCTTTAAAGGTAGGGTCATGCTCTAATGCCTGACGATAAACATCAAGTAAATCTGCAGCTTGAACCAGGTTGCACCCTAAAATTAAAGTACAGCACAGCGACCATTTTTTCATAACAAGTATAACCTTAGAACACAAACTGTTTGGTAGGTAGTCGATTAATAAGCGATGGTACACAGGTATCAAAAACCAAACGTTGGGTCCAGTTATTGTTATCATCGACACTATATAAAATCCCTTGCATGACTGGAGCGCGACCCACGATGGCAAATAATTTACCAAAAGGTAAAAGTTGTAACTGATGGGTTTCGGTGATAGTGGGTATGGCACCAGTCATAATCACCACATCAAAAGGCGCACGTTCTAAATAACCTTCATAACCATCAGCGGTGATAAGCTCTACATTATGACGGTCAAGTGCATCAAGATTTACACGCGCTTGTTGTGTAAATTCTGCGTGATAGTCAATGCTAATCACACGCGCGGCTAAATGACTAAGTAGTGCGGTCATAAAACCTGTGCCTGTACCAATTTCAAGCACAGTTTCAGTACCATTTAATTGCAATGCTTGTAAAATACGGCCTTCCTCAAGTGGGGTGAGCATACATTGTTGATGAGCAAGTGGTATGTGCATATCAGAATAAGCAAATTCACGCATTTCTTTAGGCACAAACTGTTCACGAGAAATTGTGGCGAACAACGTCAAAATACGCTCATCAAGCACATCGCCCGTTCTTAACTGTTGTTTTATCATATTGGTGCAGGCGTCGTTTTTTATCATTACACAGTTTCCATGCAAAATGTGGTATAGAGTAAAACGTTGGTGTCATTTTGGCAAGAACTTGATTTATTTTAAGTCACTTGATGTCTAGATAGTGTGAGTCAAGTGAGTTTGCTATAATGCTGCACAAAATTACTCTGGAGAGCGAAGTGAACAAACAATTTGATGATTATTTGCAGTCAGAAATCACTCAATTGCGACAAGAAGGACTTTATAAAAATGAGCGGGTGATTCAAAGTCCGCAACAAGAAACCATCTCATTGCAAACGCATGAGGTGATTAATTTATGTGCTAATAATTATCTAGGGCTTGCCAATGACTCCGAAGTTGTGGAAGTGGCCAAACAGGGCTTGACGCAATATGGCTACGGCATGGCTTCTGTACGTTTTATTTGCGGTACCCAAACGCCACATACAAGGCTTGAGCAAAAGTTAAGTCAATTTTTAGCCAAAGAAGATACCATCTTATATTCTTCTTGTTTTGATGCCAACGGCGGTTTATTTGAAACGCTACTCAACGAAGAAGATGCGATTATCAGTGATGCCCTCAATCATGCCAGCATTATCGATGGCATTCGCTTGTCCAAAGCCAAGCGTTTTCGTTATGCCAATAATGATATGGCGGCTTTAGAAGCGCAATTAATTGCCAGCCACTCAGCCCGCTTTCGTTTAATTGCCACCGATGGGGTATTTTCTATGGATGGCACCATCGCGAATTTAACTGCCATTTGCGATTTGGCTGATAAATATGATGCGTTAGTAATGGTGGATGATTCACATGCTTTGGGTTTTTTAGGTGCCAATGGTCGTGGAACACCTGAGCATTGTGGTGTCCTAGAGCGCATTGATATTATCACTGGCACATTAGGTAAAGCACTAGGAGGTGCCTCAGGTGGCTTTACCTCTGCGAATAAAACCATTGTTGAGTGGTTAAGGCAACGCTCAAGGCCTTATCTGTTTTCTAATACATTAGCACCTGTTATCGCGCATACCTCGCTTAATGTATTAGATAGAATCATTCAAGATGCGAGGCTGCGTAAAAATTTAGCGGATAACACACACTATTTCAGAGCAGGCCTAACCAAACTTGGTTTTGATTTATTACCAGGTGAGCACCCAATCATTCCAGTGATGTTATATGATGCACGATTGGCCACGCAAATGGCCGATGCATTGCTTAAAGAAGGTATTTATGTCATTGGTTTTTCCTATCCAGTTGTGCCTAAAAATCAAGCACGTATTCGCACCCAAATGTCAGCAGCTTTGACCAAAGCGCAGCTTGACCAAGCCTTAGAAGCCTTCGCAAAAGTTGGTAAAGCATTAAACGTTATTTAGCATCTTTTAAATTATCGAGGATAGTATGAAAGCACTAGTAAAAACCAAAGCCCAACCGGGTATTTGGTTAGAAGAAGTAGAAGTGCCAACTTATGGCGTCAATGATGTGTTGGTTAAAATTCATCAAACGGCGATTTGTGGTACGGATATTCATATTTATAATTGGGATGAGTGGGCGCAAGCCACCATTCCTGTACCCATGACCATAGGCCATGAATTTTATGGCGAAATTGTCGAGCTTGGTTCAGAAGTTAAGGGTTTTAAAAAGCATCAGCGCGTCTCAGGTGAAGGCCATTTAACCTGTGGCCATTGCCGCAATTGTCGTGCAGGTCGGCGCCATTTGTGTCGTAACACTCAAGGTGTTGGGGTCAATCGACCCGGATGTTTTGGTGAATTTTTAGCCATACCTGCCAGCAATATTTTGGCTTTACCGGATAATATTACAGGGCAGCAAGCTGCAGTCCTAGACCCGTTAGGTAATGCCTGCCATTGTGCGTTAGCGTTTGATATGGTCGGTGAAGATGTTCTAATCACTGGGGCCGGCCCAATTGGGATAATGGCTGTAGCCATCGCACGTCACATCGGAGCACGTTTTGTGGTGATTACCGATGTGAATGATTATCGCCTGGATTTAGCGCGTAAAATGGGTGCCACGCATGCGGTTAATATTCAACATCAATCTGTCGAGGTAGTGATGCGTGATTTGGGCATGACCGAAGGTTTTGATGTTGGCCTTGAAATGTCAGGACACCCAGAAGCATTCAATAACATGCTTACATGGATGAATCATGGTGGGCATGTAGCGATTCTAGGTATTCCTCCTAAAAAAACCCTTATTGATTGGAATCAAGTCATTTTTAAAGGGCTTACGCTTAAGGGTATTTATGGTCGAGAGATGTTTGAGACCTGGTATAAAATGATAGCTATGTTGCAAAGTGGTTTATCTATTGAGCCTGTACTGACTCATGAATTTTCTATTACAGATTTTGAGCACGCTTTTCAAGTTATGGCCTCAGGCCAGTCTGGTAAAGTCATTTTAAATTGGTCTTAAAAAACCACTAAATTCACTAAATTAAGAGGTATCGATGTCAGGGCAATATATATTTACGATGAATCGTGTGAGCAAAGCGGTTGAGAATCAGCGCGTGTTATTGGACAACATTTCATTAAGTTTTTTGCCCGGTGCAAAAATTGGGGTATTAGGCTTAAATGGCTCAGGTAAATCAACGCTACTTAAAATCATGGCCGGGGTAGATACCCAATTTACCGGCGAGGCACGCGCTAAAGCGGGTATTAAAATTGGCTATTTAGCGCAAGAGCCACAATTAAAAGCCAATAGTAGTGTGCGTGAGGTGGTTGAAGAGGGTATTGCTGACATCAAAGCACAACTTGCGCAATTTGATGAGATTAGCATGCGCTTTTGTGAGCCTATGAGTGATGACGAGATGAATAAGCTTCTAGAGCAGCAAGGTGAATTGCAAAATGCTATTGAAGCCAATGGTGGCTGGGATATCGAGCGCAAGCTTAATATTGCCGCCGATGCTTTAAGATTACCTGATTGGGATAGTTCAGTGGATTCGCTTTCAGGGGGTGAGCGTCGTCGTGTTGCCCTTTGTCGTTTGTTATTATCCAATCCTGATATGTTGTTGTTAGATGAGCCAACCAACCATTTAGATGCTGAAAGTGTGGCCTGGCTTGAACGCTTTTTAGAAGAATTTCCAGGCACTGTGGTGGCCATCACCCATGATAGATATTTTCTCGATAATGCAGCTGAATGGATTTTAGAATTAGATAGAGGCAAGGGCATTCCTTATAAAGGTAATTACACCGCCTGGCTTACGCAAAAAGAAGCACGTTTAGCTCAAGAAGACCGACAACAGCAAGCACATGAGCGAGCAATTAAAGCCGAACTTGAATGGGTAAAAACCGCCCCCAAAGGCCGCCATGCTAAAAACAAGGCACGACTAGCGCGTTTTGAAGAAATGAATTCCAAAGAATTTCAAAAACGTAACGAAACCAACGAGCTTTATATTCCACCTGGCGACCGTTTGGGCGATATTGTGATTGAAGCGCATGGCTTAACCAAAAGTTTTGGTGAGCGCTTATTAATCGACGATTTAAACTTTAGCCTACCAAAAGGCGGTATTTTGGGCATCATTGGCCCGAATGGCGCGGGAAAATCAACGTTTTTAAAAATGATAACCGGTGATATTACCCCTGATAAAGGTGAAATTAATGTCGGTGAAACGGTGAAGTTAGCCTATGTTGACCAATTTCGTGACCATCTTGATAACACCAAAACGGTGTGGCAAGAAATTTCTGATAATCATGACTTGATGCAAGTCGGTTCATTTCAAATGCCATCACGCGCTTATGTGAGTCGCTTTAATTTTAAGGGAGCTGACCAGCAAAAACGTTTAAATGAATTATCAGGGGGTGAGCGCAATCGTGTCCATTTGGCCAAGCTGCTTAAAAGCGGTGGCAATGTTTTATTATTAGATGAGCCAAGTAACGATTTAGACGTTGAAACATTACGCTCGCTTGAACAAGCGATTACAAGCTTTCCAGGTTGTGCCATTGTTATTTCCCATGATCGCTGGTTTTTAGACCGAATATGTACGCATATCATGGCGTTTGAAGGCGACTCAAGCGTGATTTTTTTTGAAGGTAATTACACTGATTATGAAGCTGATAGAAAAAAACGTTTGGGTGAAGACGCCGCGCATCCGCATCGCATTAAATATCGACGGCTTGAAGTATAAATCTGTCGGGTGGAGAGTTGTATGAACAAGTGGTTAAGCTTAAGTTTAATATATTTAAGCTTATTAACAGGCTGTATGAATGCTGATGAGTCGACCGTGGTCATAGATGATCAAGGGTATGCTCATCACACCATTCATTATCTTAAAGATAAACGAGGACAAAATTACTTCCCCAAAACCATTCCGGCTACGGGTAAAAAACAATTTGTATTCGCGCCTGTTGCTTATGCGTGGGCCGCGTACGATGAAACAGGCATGCGCGTGATGACTGGTGGTGCTTCAGGTGGGCAGGGTTTTTGTGAAGATGTTGGGCAACCTTGTCGCACAGTGGTCGG
>CETR01058446.1_pt1 | contig 16365 bp, 11 predicted proteins | sample 531281 | NCBI WGS metagenome assembly CETR01 (sample SAMEA2622568, study PRJEB7988) | marine metagenome | biome: marine biome (ENVO:00000447); feature: mesopelagic zone (ENVO:00000213); material: "saline water (ENVO:00002010), including plankton (ENVO:xxxxxxxx)" | depth 696 m
TCCCCGAACAATAAAATCTTGGAATAAAATAATGGACCTTTCATATATACTACTAAGATACAAACAAATTTTGTTTAATTTTTGATAAAATTCGATAAACAAACCAACTTTATCTTTAAAAACCTGTTCCCATGGTCTAAAATCTTGGCAAATAACGTAAAAAAACAGCTTAGCTGTTCATTTTTAACCGTTTATTTTGATTGCCCCCAACCCTACTTGATCGTGGATATATTGACCGTTCTGGCAATGTTCAGCCAATTCATTCTTTATAAAATCCTGTACTTTTTCCTTGTCTGCTTCCGGATATAGTAAATGCACATTGGCACCGGCATCCAAGGTAAAGCAAACAGGTGTCTTGGTTGCTTCGCGATATTCCCAAATTTTATTGATGATTTCCAAGGTATCGGGTTTCATCAACATAAAATAGGGCATACTGGTCATCATCATGGCATGCAAGGTCAGCGCCTCACTTTCCACCAATTCGATAAACTCTTCCAGATTGCCATCGGCCAAGATGGGTTTTAACCTATCCAAATTGGAAAAAGCCTGTTCAAATCTATTTTCGGCATAGGGGTGTCCATGCATCAACTGATGCCCCACCGTACTACTGACCTGTTTTTGTCCTTTGTGCACCAACAAAATCGTATCGCAATAACTTTTAAAGACGGGATTTATCTCAAACGGGTATTCAATACCATACAAATCGGAACTGTTGGGAATATTTTGGTGTGCTCCCCATTGAACCAGGTTGCCCTTGGTGCTTCGACATGCACTTCCCGACCCCAATCTAGCCAAATAGGATGCTTTTACAAAGAACAAGGAATCATCCAACTTCGGATTCAATTGCTTTTCAATATCCATTAAACACATCGATAGGGCCGCCATTCCGCTGGCCGATGATGCGATTCCACTACTGTGCGGAAATGAATTGGAGGTTCCGATCGTAAAATGATATTCCTTCAAAAAAGGAAGATACATCTCAATCCGCTCCAAAAAAGTTTGAATCTTGGGTTTAAAATCATCCTTTGGTTTTCCTTCAAAAAACAAATCAAAAGAAAATCCATCTTTGGTGTTTTTTTTCTCAAAAGAAACTGATGTGGTAGTTGCACATGCATCCAATGTAAAGCTAATGGAAGGGTTGGCGGGCATTTGAACAGGGCGTTTTCCCCAATATTTTACCAAGGCAATATTGCTGGGAGCTTTCCAAGTGACCTTACCTTGTTCTGGCAAATTTTGGTAATCGCCGGGCAAAAAATCATTTTCCGTCATTGAGCGTGGATGTTTAAACAAATATAAGCAGCGGCAAACTTACTGGAAATCGGATTGAAATAAATTCTTATTTTAGTGGAAGTTGCACCAACCATGAAAAAAAGAATCGTTTACATAGCCATAAGTGTTTTGGTCTGCCTTGTCATTGGTTTTTTGTCAAGCATCGCGACCCAAAGCTCCGTCAACGATTGGTACGTTACGCTGAGCAAACCATCATTCACCCCTCCGAATTATCTTTTTGCCCCGGTTTGGACAGCATTGTACATTATGATGGGGATAGCTGCAGGTCTTGTTTGGTCCAAGGGCTATCATCATGTTTGGGTAAAAACAGCCTTGTATCACTTTGTGTTCCAACTGTTGCTCAACGCCTTATGGAGCATCGTTTTTTTCGGACTCAAAAATCCATTCGGGGGAATGATTGTTATCTTGGCCTTGTTGACCATGATCATCCTTACCATAAAATGGTTCAGGGTCATCAGTAAACCTGCCGCGCTGTTGATGGTTCCCTATGTTCTATGGGTGGCCTTTGCCTCAACCCTCAATTACAAAATCTGGGAACTCAATCCCTAACCCGAAGTCATTTCCAAAAGCTTCGACATCGTTTTGTGGTTTCTAGTGGTAGCTTCCACTCCCAGCTTTTTTTCAATGAGATTGTTATTCAGTTTTGCTCTACCATAACCATTTTTACAGAATAGGTACACGCAGGAATCGGTCATGTGAAATCCTTCATGTTCAAATTGAAGTTGGTTGAACTGCTTGACCAAATCATCCTTTGGATGACTTTTCAGCAAAACATAGTACAATTTGTTTTCCTCCGCCTCTTCTGAAAAAGGATTGGCATTCAGAATTTGTTCAACGTCATTTTTCTGGATTACCAAGGTCGGCACATCAAATCCAAAATGCTGATGGATGGTTGCCGCAATTTTTTCTTGAAGTATGTCCTTATCAACCTGATCGCTATCAAAAACAATATTACCACTTTGGATATAGGTTTTTACGTTTTTTAGATCGCTATCCTCCAAAATATGCCTCAAATCGGCCATTTTTATCTTTTTTTGACCACTTACATTGATTCCGCGTAGTAAGGCTATATATGTATTCCCCATACTGATGGATTCCAAACCCGAATTAATTTTAGTAAATTCAAACGCACTTAAATTAACAAAATGAATCAATATATCCTTGCCTTGGACCAAGGCACCACCAGTTCCCGTGCCGTGGTCTTTGATAAAAAGGGAACCATTATCTCCGTAGCACAGAAAGAATTCACGCAAATATTTCCCAAACCAGGATGGGTGGAACACGACCCAGACGAAATCTGGTCCACCCAAGCGGGAATGGCCGCAGAGGCTGTGAGCAAAAAAGGGTTGAAAGCAGCACAAATGGCTGCTATTGGCATTACCAATCAGCGGGAAACCGTAGTGGTCTGGGACAGGAACACCAGTGAACCGGTTTATAATGCCATTGTTTGGCAGGACAAGCGTACCGCTGATTATTGCGATGAGTTGAAAAAAGAAGGTAAATCCAATATGATTCGGGAAAAAACGGGATTGGTCATTGATTCCTATTTCTCAGGCACCAAGGTAAAATGGATTTTGGATAATGTGGATGGGGCACGAGAAAAAGCCGAAGCAGGGGATTTAATCATGGGAACCATAGATTCATGGTTGATATGGAAAATGACGGATGGAGGGCTTCACATTACCGATGTGACCAATGCCTGCCGTTCAATGCTCTTCAACATCAATACCATGGATTGGGACGATGAGCTTTTGGATCTGTTGACAATCCCAAAAAGCATGCTCCCCGAAGTAAAACAGTCAAGCGAGGTCTACGGACATACCAGCCCCAATTTATTTGCCACTCCAATCCCGATCGCAGGGATTGCCGGTGATCAACAAGCCGCTTTGTTCGGTCAAATGTGCACAAAAAAGGGCATGGTCAAAAACACTTACGGTACCGGTTGTTTCATGCTGATGAACATTGGGGAAAAACCGATTGTTTCCGACAACAACCTACTGACCACGGTGGCTTGGAAAATCAATGGAAAAACACACTACGCATTAGAGGGAAGCATTTTTATTGCTGGTGCTGTGGTACAATGGTTACGGGATAGTCTAAACATTATAAAAACCTCTGCAGAGGTGGAAAAACTTGCCAGTTCGGTGGATAGCACAGAAGGCGTTGTTTTTGTTCCCGCTTTTGCGGGGTTGGGAGCCCCGCATTGGAACCAAAAGGCACAAGGAACCATATTTGGTCTTACTCGAGGAAGTACCGATGCCCATATTGCTCGTGCTGCCCTGGAATCGATCGCCTATCAGACCATGGATATCCTCAAAGCCATGGAAGCGGATTCCGGCATTTCCATAAAAGAGCTTCGTGTTGATGGTGGTGCCACTGTAAACGATATGCTGATGCAGTTTCAGGCCGATGTATTGAATACCGTTACCGTACGACCAAAGATCGTGGAAACCACCGTGATGGGCGCCGCGTATTTGGCAGGGTTGGCCGTTGGCTATTGGGAAAGTCCAGAAGAAATCCAGGATATTTGGCAAACCGATGTACATTTTAATCCAACTCAAGAACGTGAAGCCATTGATGAAGGCATCAAAAGTTGGTACAAGGCCATAAAAGCATTGGAGTTCTGGACTGAGAACCCCTAATTTTCAAAAATATCATAAACACTAACATTACATTTATATGACTCCTTTTGTATCTGAGATTGTAGGTACTTTTTTGCTGATGGTACTCGGATGTGGCGTAAATGCCAACGTATCCCTACAAAAAACCTACGGTAACGGCTCTGGCTGGATTGTAATCACCACGGGATGGGCTTTTGCCGTGTATACCGGCGTTGTGGTCGCTGGACCACACAGCGGTGCACATATCAACCCTGCCGTAAGTATTGGATTGGCCGTAGCGGGCGAATTTCCTTGGAGCGAAGTACCCGGTTATATTTTGGCTCAATTTATCGGCGCTATGTTCGCAGCATTTTGCGTGTGGCTGGCAAACAAAGATCATTTCAATGCCACAGAAGATGGTGGCACCAAACGAGGTGTTTTTTGTACAGCCCCCGCCATTTCGAACACATTTATAAATCTGTTTTCCGAGGTGTTGGGAACCTTTGTATTGGTCTTTTCGGTGCTTTATTTTACAGATGCAGTGCTATCCACAGACAATGCCATTATTGGGTTGGGCTCGTTGGGTGCGTTGCCCGTTTCTTTGATAGTCTGGGGCATAGGTTTGTCCTTGGGCGGCACTACGGGCTATGCGATAAACCCCGCTAGGGATTTAGGGCCGCGAATCGTACATGCACTTTTACCTTTAAAAAACAAGGGGTCCAACGGTTGGGGGTATGCTTGGATTCCAGTTATAGGCCCGATATTCGGAGCGTCGATAGCCGCGTGGATTGCTTTAGCATTGCAATAAATTTTTAGGAGGCAATGGCCTGAGCAGCAATATAGGCTCCTGTCCATGCATTTTGGAAGTTGAATCCTCCGGTAATGGCATCCACATTGATGATCTCACCCGCAAAGTAGAGATTGGGATGCAATTTGCTCTCGAAGGTCTTAAAGTTGATTTCCTTTAAATCAACTCCACCTGCGGTAACGAATTCTTCTTTGAAGGTACTTTTGCCCTCCACCTTAAATGAGGAGGCCGTCAATTGTTCGGACAGTGCTTGTAACTGCTCTTTGTTGATGTCTCCCCAACGTTCATCGGGAGCAATACCGGCTGCTTCTACCAAGCGCTTCCATAAGCGTTTGGGAAGTTCGGTCACATTGGTTCGCATAACCGTTTTTTTGGCCTCCACTCCTTTTAGTTCCTTGAGGTAGGCCTCCATGGATTCGGTGCTGTAATCGGGCAACCAGTTCACTTTGATCCTGAACGAATAATTGAAATCATGCAGGATATTAGCTCCCCATGCAGAAAGCTTCAAAATGGCAGGGCCGCTCAAGCCCCAGTGCGTTATCAAAAGTGGACCATCTGAATAAAGAACGGCCTCGTCTTTTACATTGCTTTTAAGATTCAGGCTTTTTTTATCGGTATGGAAGGTTTTCCTGGGCATTACCTCAACAGTAGCATACGTACTTATGCCTTGAATACCTTGAATTCTCTTATCGTTAATATTGAATGTGAACAAGGAAGGTACCGGCGAAATAATGTGATGACCCAAATCTTGCAGTTGCTTCCAGATTTTGGGATTACTTCCAGTGGTCACCAATAGTTTTTTGCATTGATAGTGTTTGTTCATTGTAGTGACCTGCCAGCCATCATCCAATTTACCAATGGTCTTTACTGAACTGTTTTTCAGTACTTTAACCCCTAATCGATGTGCTTCACCAACCAGACAATCTATGATGCTTTGTGAAGAATCACTTTTTGGAAACACGCGACCATCATCTTCAATTTTGAGCGGTACGCCTCTTTCCTCAAAAAAAGCCATGACATCCATTGGGGCATATTTATGAAATGGACCTAAGAGCTCTTTCTCCCCCCTTGGATAATTTGTGGTCAGCTCTTTGGGCATAAATTCGCCATGGGTCACATTGCATCGTCCACCTCCTGAAACCTTTACTTTGGTAAGTACGGTTTTGCCACGTTCAAAAATGCCGATTTTTATATCGGTTGAACGTTCCGCTATTTGTATAGCCGCATAAAACCCAGCTGCTCCGCCTCCTACGATTATAACATCGAACATTACTTCACGCGTTCCGGGTAATTTGTAATAATGCCATCGACCCCGAACTCCACCATTCTTTGAATGTCCTTGGGTTCGTTAACCGTCCATGTATATACCTTTAATCCTTCGGATTGGATTTTTGCCGTGTTCTCTTGAGTTAGCGTTTTGTAGTTGGGGTTTATAGCAACCGCACCTAGCTCTTTGGCCACATTTATAGCTCCAAGCGGATCATCGGAGGTTAATATGGCAATCTTTATGTCCTTATTAACAGCTCTCATGCCCTTGAGTTCATCCCATTTAAAACTGGAAATGACAAAATTATCCAGAGACCAACCATGGTCTTCAATATATGTGTTCACTATTTGATTGACATCTTCCGCGGTTCCGGCTCCTTTCAACTCTATATTGAGTTGGACCTTGTTGTCCATCAAGTCAAGTACTTCCGCTAGTTCGGGTATTTTGTGGTTACCTTTTAAGGTAAGTTGTTTTAAACTGTCCAAATCATATCCTTCTATATCGCCTTGGGAATCCGCAAGTCTATCCACTTGATCATCATGAAAAACCACAATCTCTCCGCTCTTTATTTTGAACACATCAATCTCAATCATATCCACGCCGAGTTCCATGGCTTTTTCAATTGATGCCAAAGTGTTCTCGGTCTCGTGACCCATGGCTCCCCTATGTCCAACAACCAATGGTTTTGATTCTTCCATGTTACAACTGGTTAAAAGTAGAATGGCCACAAAAGCCACAAGTAAGTTTCGCTTCATTTTGGTTTGGTTTGATGCTTAAAAATACAATTTGCAATTGAATATCACTTTCAACACTGCATGAAGAAATCTTTATTCCTTTAGCATTCGGTCCTTCAAACAAACCCGAGCCTATTCTTCCACCTTAAAGATGTAGGATTGCAAAGGTTCCAATTCCAATTGGATGTGCCCTTGTCCATTGCTTACGGAGAGTTTCTTCTCTATTTCCCCGTAGAGCTTTTCACTGATTGGATAATCGTCATCGGTCAACTGCCATTTGGCGATCACATCTCCGGGTATTTTGAAATCGAAGGAATAGCTTTTATGCTCATCAAAATTGGAGAGGACAATCAGTTTTTCGTTTTCACTCCAACGTACATAGGAAAGTACCCTGTGGTCGTAACCTTCAGTGTTATCCTTATTGTAGAAATGAATTTCCCGATATTCGCCCATCAAGGCTTCACTGTTGATGGTAAAATTCAGGAGTCGCTTATAAAAGTCCCTTAAATTTTTCTCTTCTTCGGACAATTGTCCACCATCGAACTTATTGTTGTTCACCCACCGCTGATGATGTGGCACACCGATATAGTCGAAAATTGAGGTTCGTGTCGGTTTTCCAAAACCTGCATCTTCGGCCCCAGGTTCCCCAACTTCCTGCCCAAAATAGATCATGGTTGGCGATGTACTGATGGTGGCGGAGACCACCATGGCCGGTTTTGCCAATTCGGCGTCGCCTACAAAATCGGGACTGGCTATACGTTGCTCATCATGGTTCTCCAAAAAGTGGAGCATATGGTGCTCTATATCGGCCATGCCTTTTTGTACAACGGGAATATGGTCCGTCCAACCGTAGCCTTTCATAATGTGTTTGATGCTATCGTAGAGTTCTACCTTATCATACAGGTAATCCATTTTACCTTGATGGATGTAGTCCCGGTACAAACTTGGGTTGTATACTTCGGCCAATAGAAAAGCATCGGGATTTTTCATTTTGATATTGGAATTGAGGTAGCTCCAAAATTCCACAGGAACCATTTCGGCCATGTCAAAACGGAATCCATCCACACCAAAATCCAACCAATATTGGGTAATGTCCTTAAACTTATGCCATGAATCCGGCAAGGTTTTGTCCTTCCAAAATCCGTAGTGGGCTTTATAATCCTTTTGACCATAAGTGTCCGGCAGTTCCTCAAAGTCCTTGGTGCCGTCAGGTCGAACGCCGTAATTGATTTTTACGGTCTCGTACCAATCGTTGAAGTGGGGCTGCGCCAATCGGGAACCGTTGCCCGTCCATTTGGCGGGCACCTCTTCAAATTTTGAATCCGCCAATCTATTTTCATCCCCTCCCAATGGCAAATATCCATCTTGCCACTCTGGCACTTTGAAGGCTTCTCCCGGGATGTAGTAAAAATTATTGTTGACATCATATTCTTTGGATGTATCATCGGAAGCTCCAAAATCCTCAACTCCCTCTGGATTTGTTCTCCCTTCATAATTTCTAGCCACATGATTGGGAACAATGTCGATGATTACTTTAAGACCGGCATCGTGGGTTCTTTGAATCAATTGTTTGAACTCTTCAAGTCGTTTTGATGGGTCTGTGGCCAAATCGGGATTGACATTATAGTAATCCTTGACGGCATAGGGCGACCCCGCCCTTCCTTTTACCACATCGGGATCATCATTGGAAATTCCGTAGTCCGTATAGTCGCGGATAACCGCATGATGCGGTACTCCCGTGTACCAAATATGGGTAACGCCCAAATCTTTGATTTCGGCTAAGGCCTTTTCTGAGAAATCAGCAAACTTCCCTACACCATTTTCCTCAATAGTTCCCCACGGCTTGTTGGTGGTATTGGTGTTTCCAAAAAGACGGGTAAATACCTGATAGACTACTTCTTTCTTTTTCATAGGTGGAGGGGTAGGCTTTTGGTCGGGTTTATCTTTACACGAAGTTAGCACGACAATGGTTAGGAATAAAACAAGGCCGGAAATTGTTCTCATTTTCAAAATTGGTTTGCTAATGGCTATCAATGTGCTATGGAATCCCTGACCACCAAGGTGGGTTCCAATATTTTGGTTTGATAGGTTTCCACTTCAGCTTCGCTCTCTACCTTATCTATGAGCATTTTGGCTGACTCTTCTCCCATTTTCTCACCATGTTGTGCCACAACGGTAAGGCTTGGGTTGGCATATTTGGACAAAACACCATCGGTAAAGCCTATGAACGCGATATCTTCTGGAATTCTCAACCCTTTTTTCTGAACCCAGCGCATACCGCACACTGCAAAGATTTCGTTCACGCACAAAACCGCATCGGGATTCTTGGAGTCCAAAAAGGTTTTTATGGCCTCCTCATCCATTTCCATGGAGGGCATTTTCAACATCATGGATTCATCGATACCAAGGGAACTCTCCTCCAATGCCTTTCTATAGCCTTTGGTCCGAGCCTTGCTCACGCTTAAATAATCATCGGTAGTGATGAGTGCTATTCGTTTTTTGCCTTGATCGATAAACTTTTTAGTGGCTTGATAAGCTCCAAGTTCATCATCGATAATCACTTTATCGCACTCTACCTCTTGGGTAATTCTATCAAAAAGTACTACGGGAATACCTTGTTCCGTTACTTCCTTTAAATGATTGTAATCTCCCTTTTGCTGTGTTTCCGAGGAAAGGGACATGATAAATCCATCGATACTCCCATTGGCCAACATCTCCATATTGATGACTTCCTTGTCAAAAGATTCTTCGGAAAGACAAACAATAACATTATAACCACGCGCATTGGCGTATTTTTCAATGCCTCGAATTACGGTCGTAAAAAAATGGTGCACGATATCGGGGATAACAACCCCAATGTTCTTGGTTCGCTTGTTCTTTAAGCTTATCGCAATATTGTTCGGCTTGTAATTGTAGAGCTTTGCAAAGGCCTGAACTTTTTCTTTGGTGTCCCTGCTTATCTCCTCACTGTTCTTGAGCGCCTTCGAAACGGTGGAAATGGACACCTCGAGTTCACGGGCTATATCTTTTAAGGTAATCTTGGCTTTCAATGATCAAATATTTTTGGCTAACTGATTTGGCGTTGAAAATTACTCAATAATGGTACAAGCAACAGTACATATTTTATTTATTTAACAAAAGTAGGCGTAACTACCGTGCTGAGAAAAAATCTTAACCAAAAAATAAATTCCTTATATTAGAGGGCGCATTATTGAATTAACAATTCTCAATCTCTTTTTTGAGATTACAACAAACTAACGACTAGAGTTTTGTCACACCTTCACATTTCAAAGTTATTAACACGAAAACGGTTTCGTAGTATTTTGCAATATACTTAAATTTCGATTAACCTTTTTTTTATATATGTTTAACACTTGAATTAAAATTAACTAAACTTAAAATTAATTATTTATGAAGATTACGCTACTAAGAAGCTTTCTCTTGCTTGGGGCATTTTTATGCTTTGGGTTGGCGAAAGCTCAGACAGTATCGGGTACCGTTTCGGACGCAAACGGACCTTTGCCAGGGGCAAGCGTATTGGTAAAAGGTACTACCAATGGTACGCAGACCGATTTTGATGGTAACTACACCCTTAATGATATAGGGGATGCCGCAACCTTGGTTTTTAGCTACATTGGGTACAAGACCCAAGAAATTGCAGTTAATGGACAATCTACCATTAACGTGACCTTGGAGGAAGATGCACAAGCATTGGACGAGGTAGTAATCATAGGTTACGGACAAACTACTGTTAAGGATGCGACCGGATCGGTTGCAGCAGTAACCTCTGAAGATTTCAACAAAGGTGTGATTTCTTCTCCTGAGCAATTGATCCAAGGTAAGACTGCCGGTGTTCAGATTGCCCAAGGTAGTGGTGAGCCAGGTTCTGGAGTCGCCATTAGAATTAGGGGTACCTCTTCCGTTCGATCTAACAACAACCCTCTTTTTGTAGTTGATGGGGTTCCATTACCTTCAGGGGACACTTCTTCCGAAGGTACCAACATTGGTGTTGGTTCCAGTTCTGCAAGAAACCCGTTAAGCTTCCTTAACCCTAACGATATTGAAAGTATGAGTATCTTGAAAGATGCTTCCGCTACTGCAATTTATGGTTCTAGAGGTGCGAACGGTGTTGTTATAATCACTACTAAAAGTGGAAAAACCGGAGCTAGCGGTGGTACTTGGGAATACTCTTCAGATTTGAGTTACTCAACTCCAGCCAACAGCTACGATTTATTGAACGCTTCGGAGTTCCTTTCCGCTGTTGATGCTTTTGGAGGAACAGCCATCAATGCTGGTGCCGATACGGATTGGCAAAACTTAGTTACCCGTTCCACTGCTTCCACGAACAACAACTTGGCTTATTCCCAGAACTACGGTTCCGGTAATGTTAGGGCCACTTTCAATTACGGGAAACAATTCGGGGTTATAGAGAAATCCTCTCAAGAAAGAATAACAGGAAGGCTTAATGCCTCACAACGTTTGTTAGATGACAAACTACGCCTTAATCTACAAGGTACGCTCTCAAGGGTTAACGATGAAGCTCCACCATTGAGTGGTAGTGCCGGTTCCACTGGGGATTTACTTGGGGCAGCTTATGCGGCCAACCCAACGTGGCCTGCCAATTCTCAATTCAATCCAGGAGATAGGATAAACCCTTTGAACCTCTTGGAAAACTGGCAAAGCATGACCTATACAGACCGTATTTTGGTCAATTTCTCCGCCGAGTACGATATCACTAGCGAACTAACGGGAAAAATCACTGTTGGTTATGATAAATCCGATTCAAAGAGAGAGGCTTCTCTTACCGCTGAATCATTTAACGTTGCGAGGGGTGCCGGTAACAATGGTAGAGGCGCATTGAACGACCTGATCAATGAAAATAGGTTATTGGAAGCAACATTGAACTACACTAAAGAGTTTGACAATTCCAATCTTGATGCCTTGGTTGGTTTCTCTTACCAAGATTTCAACACAAGAGGAAGAAATATCGAAGGTTGGGGATACTCATCGCCCGACCTAAACCAAATGCCTCGAGACTTATCTAGTTCAGCAAATACCTTGGAGTCCATGATTCCAGGTGAATACCAGCAATACGGGTACTCCTTTGACGTACCCGGCAATCCAGCTGGCCTTTTTGTGAATCGCTTATTTCCTACGCCAGAAACAGAATTCTTTGGCGAAACTACCGGTTTAGGTGTTAGAGCACTATTTGCAGATACATTCGATTACACAGACGAACTTCAATCCTTCTTTGGAAGGGTCAATTATACAATAGCCAACAAATATTTGTTCACGGCCACAGTAAGGGCCGATGGTTCTTCCCGTTTCGGTGAAAACAACAAATATGGTATTTTCCCATCTGCGGCCTTCGCTTGGAAAATCAATGAAGAAGATTTTATCGGCGATGCCGTATCAACTCTTAAACTTAGGTTGAGCTATGGTATCACAGGTAACCAAGATGGTATTGGTTATGGTCGATTTGTAAGAAGGGAAAGATATTCTGGAGGAAGCGTTGGAGACGGTGGTGCCGTCAACGTTCCAGGTACAAGTACCGTGGATTTTGCGAATCCAGACCTTAAATGGGAGGAAACAACACAGTATGGTGTTGGTATTGACTTTGGTTTTGCTAACGATCGTTTGAACGGTAGCGTTGATGTATATCGCAAAGAGACCAGAGACTTATTGTTAAGTGTTGAAGCGGCGCAGCCATCTCCACAGCCGTTCTTCTTCCAAAATTTGGATGCGATGGTATTGAACCAAGGTGTTGAATTCTCGCTTAACTACGATATTTTACAAGGAGAGGACTTTTTCTGGACAGCTGGTTTCAATATGGCATACAACAAAAACGAAATTCAAGATTTTGAAGGAGCCATTCCAGCAGGTACCATACGAGGTGCAGGTCTTACAAATGCATTTGCACAACGTTTGCAAACAGGACAGCCTCTTTACTCTTTCTACCTAAGGGAATTCACTGGATTTGATGAAAACGGAAACCCAGTTCATGAAGGTGGTACGGATAACCAAAAATTTGTTGGGAAAAGTGCACTGCCAGACATTACTGGAGGTTTCTCTACTTCTGCAAACTATAAAAACTGGGATGCGTCTTTGTATTTCACCGGACAATTCGGAAACTACATATATAACAACACGGCCAACGCCTTCTTTACTGCGGGTGCCATTGGAAGTGGAAACAATGTTATAAAAGATGTAGTGGATTTGGCAGGCGAGGAAAGTCGCTTTGCAGAAGCTTCGGTATCTACAAGATTCTTGGAAAAAGGGGATTTTGTAAGACTACAGACCGCATCCATCGGATATAATGTACCACTATCAGGCGACGGGCTTTTCAAAACCATGAGGTTGAGCCTTACAGGTCAGAACCTATTCGTAATCACGGATTACAGTGGTTTGGATCCTGAGGTAAGTGTTACTCCAGCTTCTGGAGACCTATTGAACGGTCTTCCAATTGCCGGTATCGATTACTCATCATTCCCAAGGCCAAGAACTTATACATTTGGCTTTAGTGTAACTTTTTAAAAAAATAAGCATGAAACTAGAAACATATAAAAAATTTGTTTTTGCTTCACTCTTTATACTAGGTCTTACTTACTCTTGTACCGATTTGGAAATAGAGGAAACGGACTCTATTATAAGTGAGGAAGCAGGCGACACTGGGTTTTCAGGGGTCACAAACCCTACCAGTGCATTAAATGATTTGTACAATAAGGTTGGGGGAGACTTTGCAACCCAAGAGAACATGTACGCACTATCGGAAGTAACCTCCGATGAACTATTGATTCCCACAAGAGGTACCGACTGGGGGGATAATGGTGTATGGAGACAATTACATACGCATACTTGGACTCCAGACCACGCATTCGTTAAAAATGCATGGAACAATCTGAACCAAAACATTTTCAGAGCTTCTGAAATCATTGAAACATCAAGTTCAGATAACAGCACTGTTGCTCAAGCTAAATTCCTAAGAGCCTTCAACATGTTCTTTGTGATGGATCTTTATGGTTCTGTTCCTTTTAGAGGGGTAGATGAAGGTCCGGAAATAAACCCTACAGTTCTGACTAGATCAGAAGCTTATAGCTTTATAGAAACAGACCTGACCGAAGCAATCGCAGGATTGCCATCCGTTGGCCCTGGTGTTGCCAATGTAGGCACGGCCACTCAAGAAGCCGCGAAGTTCCTTTTGGCCAAACTGTATCTTAACGGTCATGTATACAAAGGAACTGGCTCTGCCGATAATGCAGACATGCAAAATGTAATTGATTTGGTTGACGAAATCAATGCCAGCGGTTTTGATATCCAAGAAGGTTATTTCGAGATTTTTGAGCCAACTGACGATACGGAAACCATTCTATTTTTAAGAAGTGATCTTGGAGCTAGAATTTGGAACAGTCTGCACTACAATCAAAACTCACCTGACAACACAGGTGGTGGTTGGAATGGATTTTCCACATTGGCTGAGTTCTACGACCTTTTCGAAGGTGATCCAAACACGAACTATGTTGGTGATGGCCAAGAAGAAAGAAGAGGATATGTGCCAGATGCCACTACGGCAAATGACCAAAATTTAGGTATTGGCTACGGTTTCCTTATTGGACTACAGTACAACGAGGATGGAACTCCGTTGACCAACAGACAAAACCAGCCTTTGGTATTCCAAAAAGAATTCCCTTCACTTGTAGGTAATGGTGAAGCCGAGGGAGTTCGAGTCATCAAATACCACCCATACGATCCTACCGATGAGGACGATCAAGTAAACTCATATAGACAGCATCAGATCATATTCAGATATGCAGATGCACATTTGATGAAAGCTGAAGCTATGATGCGAATGGGAGGAGACCCGACAAGTATGGTAAATGATTTAAGAGGTCTAAGAGAAGACACTCCTGATTTAGCCAGCGTTACCGAACAAACCCTTCTTGAAGAAAGAGCCCGTGAATTGTTCATAGAGTTCTGGAGAAGAAACGATTTGGTAAGATTTGGTCAATTTACTGCACCATGGGGTCTTAAAGAAGTTAGCGGAGATGAGAATATGAATCTATTCCCAATTCCTGCAACAGCACTTTTATCCAATCCTAACCTAGTTCAAAACCCTGGTTACTAAGCATAAAGTTTAAGCTGTTTTAAAAAAAATGCCGCCCTCGGATTGAGGACGGCATTTTTTTTTACTTAAATGGCAAAAAACGACAAATAAAAGATTAATGAAATATTAATGAAGTCGAATAATTTTGAGATAAGTCTCCATCTTGGTAGATTGCTGGCTTCACACGGAAGCCTTTCAAAACTGATGTGGCGATAAGTATGTACTTTTTCAACATCAAAATTGAAATATTTAAGTGTCGCCAGAAAAATTAACGAGTAAATGGCAATGGAATTAAGCTATTCATCATAGCATGGATTATAGAGCTCCTATTTTTTTGGTCAAAAAACAGAACAATAAATGAAACTAAAATATATTACTGTTAGCCTTCTTTTGATAGGCCTTGTCGCATGTAATAATAAAGAAGGCGCTCAACCCAAAAAAGATGAGGACACCGAGACGCTTTTCACCCTGTTGAAACCAGAGGAAACAGGTGTCGAATTCGTCAATAAGGTGGAAAACCAAAAGAATTTCAACATCTTTAAGTACCGTAACTTCTACAACGGCGGGGGTGTGGCCATTGGGGATATCAACAATGACGGACTTCAGGATATTTATTTGACCGGGAATATGGAGCCCAATCGCCTATATCTCAACAAGGGCGACATGAAGTTTGAGGACATCTCCGAAACGGCCGGCGTGCTGGGAAACAAACCCTGGTCCACAGGTGTTGTCATGGTGGATATCAATCATGACGGGCTATTGGACATCTATGTCTCCAATGCCGGGAACATGGAAGGCAACAACCACGACAATGATCTTTACATCAACAATGGAGATTTAACCTTTACTGAAAAGGCTGAAGACTACAATCTGGCCAAAACCGGTTTTACAACCCATGCCTCCTTTTTTGATTATGATAAAGACGGAGATCTGGACGTATATATCCTAAACAATAGCAACATTCCCGTAAGCAGCCTTGGTTATGCGGAGCAACGTGAGGTAAGAGCACAGGATTGGGAAGGTGTGCCCGATATTTTCAAGGGCGTTGGGGATATGTTGTTGCGTAACGACAACGGCACATTTGTAGACGTAAGTGAAGAAGCTGGGATTTATGGAAGCTTGATTGGTTTTGGGCTTGGCGTATTGGTCACAGACTTTAACGGGGACCTTTATCCAGACATCTACGTATCCAATGATTTTTATGAAAGGGATTATCTCTATATCAATCAAAAGGATGGGACGTTCAATGAAGAAATCAAAGAATGGACCTCACACTTGAGCCTATCGGCCATGGGAATCGATATAGCGGACATCAACAACGATGGCCATAACGATATTTTCATTACCGATATGCTTCCCGAAGAAGAGCACCGGGTAAAATCCGTGATGGAATTTGAAGGCTACAATGTTTTTAATCTAAAACAGAGCAAAGACTTTGGCCAACAGTACATACAGAACACACTCCAACTCAATAACGGTAACGGCACATTCTCCGAAGTGGCATACTACAGCGGCATAGATGCCACGGATTGGAGCTGGGCAGGACTTATGTTCGACATGGACAA
>CETR01268675.1_pt1 | contig 16353 bp, 16 predicted proteins | sample 531281 | NCBI WGS metagenome assembly CETR01 (sample SAMEA2622568, study PRJEB7988) | marine metagenome | biome: marine biome (ENVO:00000447); feature: mesopelagic zone (ENVO:00000213); material: "saline water (ENVO:00002010), including plankton (ENVO:xxxxxxxx)" | depth 696 m
CCACCGCCCCCAAAATAAGTTGATTGCTGTTAAGCGGTCTAAAAATTTGAGTTGCCCCCTCTTCAGATAATTCAATTAAACCCTTTAACAAAGCTTTACTCTTTAAGGGGTCTTTTAAACGCACCAAACGAAATAACTCTGGCGCAAAATTGGGAATACCCGTAAATTTCAACGGCTCTCCCTGAGTAAAGGTGTCACCTATACGAATGGTGCCATGATTATGTAAACCAATGATATCACCGGCAACAGCTTGCTGAATTTGTGTGCGGTCACCAGCCATAAAGGTTAGCGCATTGTTTAATTGCATTTCTTTATTGGTACGTTGTTGTTGAACTTTTATGCCTTTTTGGTAAGCACCTGAACAAATTCGCATAAATGCCATTCTATCGCGATGCTTTGGGTCCATATTAGCTTGAATCTTAAACACAAAGCCGCTGAATTGGGTTTCATTAGGGTGTACCATGCGCTCTAGAGTCGGGCATGGTTTAGGCGGTGGGGCATATGTCGCAAAATCATCCAATAACTCTTTAATGCCAAAATTATTAATTGCTGAGCCAAAATAAACTGGGGTTAATTTGCCAGCCAAAAAGTCAGTTACATCAAATGCATGCGATGCGCCTTTAACCAAATCAATCTCATCGCGTAGTTCTTGAGCCATCTCGCCTAATAACTCATCTAACCCAGGATTATTCAGCCCCTCAATAATAACCGCCTGTTGCTTTTGTGCGTTTTGACCAGGTTGATACAAATAAACTTTATCTTGATATAAATGATAAATGCCCTTAAAACGCTTGCCCATGCCAACAGGCCACGTGACCGGCGCACACTGAATGTTTAATACCGTTTCCACTTCATCTATAAGCTCAATTGGCTCTTTACCTTCTCTATCAAGTTTATTAATAAAGGTCATAATCGGGGTATCGCGCAGCCGGCACACCTCCATAAGTTTAATGGTACGCGCTTCAACACCTTTGGCCACATCAATCACCATCAAGGCAGAATCAACTGCTGTTAATGTGCGATAAGTATCTTCAGAGAAATCTTCGTGGCCTGGCGTGTCTAACAGGTTCATCACACATTCATTGTGCATAAATTGCATCACTGAAGTGGTCACTGAAATACCGCGCTCTTTTTCCATCTCCATCCAATCAGAGGTCGCATGGCGGTCTGCTTTTCGGCCTTTGACTGTACCGGCAAGCTGAATGGCACCGCCAAATAGTAAAAGCTTTTCTGTTACAGTGGTTTTGCCCGCATCTGGATGCGAGATGATGGCAAAAGTACGTCTTTTTGCAAAATCATCTGGGTGATCACTCAAACTATTTTCCTCTTAAAAAAAACGCTATTTTAGGTAAATTTAGTGGTATTTCCTAGTTTTAAATGGGATTTTAGCACCTTTTTCTTCTCGACGAGTTCGCTTTAACAAGACGCTAGGCGCTGGATTAAAAAAACCGATATTCTGATTAGCTTGAGCTTGCGTATCCAAGGGTAATGTAAAAGATTGGTACGCATTAGATGCAGATTGCGTTAATTTTAGATTTATTTTTGGCCAAATTTTTGGGTTTTCAATATAGCTTCCTAAAAGTTTTCGTTGACTGGCTGGCGACATTGCTAAAATCGCTACTTGCTCATTAAAACTTGTTTTATTTATAAAGCGAATGATGCAACAGCGTTGATTAATATCTAAATTATGTGATGGCCAACGAGATAAAATATTAACCAGAGTTTTGATTTTTTGGCTGCTATCTACACAATTAGCCAAAGCAAGCAGTTCCTTATGACTAAATTGTAATGTCTGTAATAAAAATTGTGTTTGAGCAAGATAAATGAGTGTTTGCGCATTGCCTTTTTTTTGGATAATTTTGATTAAATCGGTTGATTGAAAACCTAGATTAAGAAGTGTTCTAGCATTCATAAATAAATTTAATAAGGCCTGCTCGCCCTCTGATTGAATTAAAATACTCATCAATTTGACATCCTTTAAGTCTAATATTGTCAGCCAGCATACTTGGGTAGCATCAAGGTTTATTAAAAAATTTAATTTAGACTGAGCATTTTCACATGCGCTTAATTGAATGAGCATGCTTCCTGTAATGCGCGCATGTATTAGATTTTGCTGCTGGGCTTCATTAAGTTTACATAGCCCATTTAATAATTCAAAACGAATTAAGTCAGGCGACCACGATAGCTCTAATAGTTGCACTAAATTAACGACATTAACTTCTAACCAAATTAAACGCGCGATTCTAAATACATCTAACTGTTTTGTACCGCTATCTCTGGCCATTAGGTTTAAAAATTGAATCTTGATGTATTCATTTGGTGTAGGCTTAAACCGCATACAAACGACCAGAGTGATGATGGCAGCCATACCATATTTTATTTTGTCAACACCAAAACGAAATATCATTCGGTGTAAATCTTCAACGGTATAAACATGTGAAGCACAATTAAAACACTCAATGAATTTATCAGTACTTTTTTTTAAAAAAATAATTAATTGCTCTGCTTCTGCTGACTTAAATCCTAGTGAAATAAAATATTGATAAGCTCGTGTTATTTTTTCGATTGAGTAATCAAAACACCTTTCATGCTGTAAATAACGCAAAATATTACAAGCCACGTGAAAAGTTATATCTGAATTTACTGAATCAATTAGCTCTAGAAAATCTGCGCTAGACATGCTCGTATCTAAGGTCTCAAGATTTGGTTCATCTGTGACCATTACTGAATTTGTTCGATTAACTGTTCCACTAAGTTCAACTTTGTCTAGTTTAAATCGATTAAATAGAGGCATAAAAAACTCAATTTTAAGAAAATTAACTAAATTTATCATATTTTTAATCAGACTAAACCTTTATCATGATAATTTATAATTTTTTAAGCAATGCATCCGTATGAGCCTATATTCTATCTTTATCATTTGGCTTTTTAATTTATTGATAAGTTTTCATAGCCATGCAGTATCTTTTTTAACCATCTCAGACATTCACTATGCTTTAAAGCCTGGATATTATGGTGAAACAGATCCAGTTTTGTGGCGTGCAACGTTAGCCAAACTTCAACAGTTAAGCGCACAGGTTGATTTCGTGATATTTTTAGGGGATTTACCACGCCATGGTTTAATGAGTGTTAAACATAAGCGTTTGTTAGAACAAATTGTTTTTCATGATTTAGCCCAGTATACGCAACAAAAACCTCTATTTTATGTACCAGGTAATAACGATTCATTGGCTGGTGATTATCAATCATTTACCAATGCCAAAGGTCAATCACCTCTAAATCAAGTTGATAACTGGCAACATCAATCCTGTACCCGCTGTGAAAATCTTATCATTAATGATGCTCATATGCGCACGCATGGCTATTATAGTACTTATGTCTTACCCCACAATCATGACATTGCTTTAATTGTGTTAAATGCCAACGAATTTAGCCAACGTCCCTTATGGACTTGGCCTTATCCTAACCAAACAAAAGACGCTAAAGCGCAACTTCTTTGGTTAAAACAACAATTACAAACCATTCGCGCCAAGCAATTACTTATTGCCATGCATGAAGAGCCTGGGTTGGATTATCATCAACAGCCCGTTTGGCAACCCAAATTTCTAAAAAATTTTCTTGCTTTATTAAATATTGCGGTCGATCACAACCAAGAAGTATCCATATTAGCTGGACACAGCCATTATGATGAGGTACGTGAAATTAGATTATCCAACCAACAAGTCGTTTTTGTGTATGTAACGCCTGCCATTAGTACCAATCATGGTAATTACTCAGCAATGAAGCGCTTTTATTTTAATCAAGATGCCTCACTTAATAACATCACTACTTTTTTCACCTCAGATAACACTCATTGGCATCACCAACACTTCAACTTACTTGGCAATGATGGTGATGATATTTTGCCTAAATGCCTGACAACGACTAAACTCGCGCAATGTTTAAAAAGCTACTCTGCGACGTCTATTTGTGAGCGCTTTAATAAAGCGCATTTGTATGCTGTTAAAAATCCCCGCACGCATTTAAAAGATTATTGTCAAAAAGGTTATGTAATTGCCGGTGATGATCCGGCATTAGCAACAAAATAAGCTGCAATTTGCTCAGACTTAATATCTTCTAGATAAGCAGGCTGCCAGCAAGGCGCGTGATCTTTCTCAATGATTAGCGCGCGGATTCCTTCATAAAAGTCAGGCTGATGGATAAAATGCTGTACCAACTGATAATTTTGATTCAAACAGGTTTTAAGTGATTGATAGCGCGCTTGTTGTAAATGTTTTAATGTCACACATAAGCTTATCGGTGAGCGTTTTTGTAGTAGCTGATAATAATCTGCCTGCCCATGGGTAGTATGTTGCAGATGATGCATTATCGCTTGCAACGTATTACCTGAAAAGGCAGACTCAATGTCTTTTTTCTCACAACTTAAAGCCGGAGCATCTGCACTTGCAAAGCGTTCAAGACAGCCTTTTACTTGTTGATGTGCCGCGGTGGTTAAATCTAGAGTTATTAGAGCATCCAAAAGTGCTGGCAGCGATTTTGATGACATACGATATTGAATTAAATTGAACTGCCGGCTTTGCTCAGCATTCAAGCGCTCACCCGTTAAACCTAAATATACACCGATTGGCCAAGGGCACCGTGCTAAAAGATAACCCGCGCCAACATCTGGAAAAAAACCAATGGCAGTTTCTGGCATGCCAAAAGCAAATTGTTCGCTGGCAACTGTAAAAGGCGTATGCAACCCAATTCCGACCCCTCCGCCTAATGTTAAGCCATCAAGTAGTGCAATATAGGGTTTCTGATATTGAGAAATTAGATAATTTAAACGATATTCTTGTTTAAAAAAATGCAATTGCTTATCGAATTTAGCTTGACGCCCCATGTGATAGAGCCATTTAATATCGCCTCCGGCACAAAATACTTTGTCATGCGCAGACTGTATGACCACCGCATGAATATCAGCATCTGCCTGCCAGGCCAGAAGTTTGGCGGTTAAAGCTTCAATCATCGCTAAACTCAGCGCATTTAAGGCATCTAAGCGATTTAAATAAATCAAACCCAAATGATGCTTAACAGCAAATTCGATGTCAGCCAAACCCTATACTCCTTTAAAATTAGCAGTTTTTTTGGCTAAAAAAGCGTGTGTACCAATGGTTTTATCTTCTGTGGCACACATTTTAGCAAAGTGCATGGCCTCTAGATGAAGCGCTTCAGGCAGAGATAAGTTATAGCCATAATCAATGACTTCCATCACACTTTTTACCGCACAAGGCGCCATAGTTAAAATGGTTTGTAAAAGCTCATACCCGCGTTTTAATAAATGTTCTGGTTCAATGACTTCACTTACCAATCCCCAATTAAGTGCTGTTTGCGCATCAATAAAGCGCCCAGTGAGGCAAATATCTAGCGCCCGCCCTTTGCCAACAAGACGCGCTAAACGCTGCGTACCACCATAACCTGGAATAACACCCAATTTAACCTCAGGTTGGCCAAAACGTGCATTTGTGCTCGCAATACGCAACGTTGCTGCCATCGCTAATTCACAACCCCCCCCAAAAGCATAGCCATTGACACAGGCCAGAGAGGGTTTACCAAGTGTTTCTAATTGTCGAAAAATAGCCTGCCCCTTTTGGGCAAACTGATAGCCTGTTTCGGCATTACATACAGCAAGCTCATCAATATCAGCGCCGGCACAGAAAGCTTTTTGAGTACCTGTTATCATCAAAGCGCGTATATCTGAGTTATGGTGAGCTTCTTCTAACGCTTCTTTTAATAAAGTTAATACTTCATGATTTAATGCGTTTAACTTATCTGGGCGATGCAGGGTTAAAGTTAAAATGCCCTTATGCGTTACACACTCTAGTATGCTCATAAAACACTCCGGTTAATTAATGAAAGAGAATTTATCTAATGTCGCTTTAGCAATTATTTCACGCATAATTTCATTGGTACCTTCAAGAATTTGATGCACACGTAAATCACGAAACAACCGTTCAATTTCATAATCGGCTAAATAGCCATAACCTCCGTGCAATTGCATGGCCTTATCGCTTATTTTAAACGCCAACTCAGTTGCATACTGTTTAGCCATAGCGCAATAAAGCGCCGCATCTGGCTTTTTTTTATCAAGCGCTTCGGCCGCTTGATAAACCATCAAACGTGCTGCATGAAAGGCTGTGACCATATCAGCGAAATAAAAACGCAAAGCCTGCATTTTCGCTAAAGGCTGTTTAAATTGGTGCCGTTCGTTTAAATAGCGTTGAGTTAATTCCAAACAAGTTGCAGCACCCCCTAAAGAACAAGCGGCAATATTAACGCGTCCACCGTTTAATGCTTGCAACGCTAGCTTAAACCCTTCGTTTTCTTGACCAACTAAATGATTCACTGGCACCTGACAATCATCAAAATGTACCATAGCCGTTGGCTGACTTCGCCAACCCATTTTGTGTTCTAGCTTGCCAAAGCTTAAACCAGGGGTATCTTTTTCAATTAAAAGACAGGAAATACCGTGATACGGGTCATCGGTGGTACGTACCATACACAGGTAAATATCACTTACGCTGGCACCAGAAATGAATGCTTTACAACCATTGACAATGTATTTATCACCCTGGCGTATGGCGCGTGTGGATAAAGAAGCTGCATCAGAGCCTGCCTCAGGTTCAGTTAAACAATAACTAGCTAATACTTCCATGCGCGTTAATTTAGGCCCCCATATAGCACGTAAGGCAGGCTTTGCCGCAGTATCTATAAGAGTAGTCACCATATTGTGAATGGATAAATAAGCGCTTGTGGTAACACACCCTTGCGCCAGCGCCTCAAAAACAATGGCCGCATCCAAGCGTGTCATACCAGCGCCGCCAATATCCTCACGCGCCACCATACCACTCATGCCTAATGCCGCCGCCTCTTTTAAAGTATCGACAGGAAAATAAGCCTTTTCATCCCATTGCCGACTAAAAGGTTTAAGCTTATCGTGCGCGAAGTTTGCTGCCATCTCTTTGAAAGCAAGATGTTCTTTGCTGTATTCAAAATTCATGCCCTATCCTTCTGGCCAAATGTATTAAACGTTCATCTTAAACTAATTTTAATAAAGGATAAAAGCGTCACTCTTAAGCTTATTGTTTTTGTTAAAGCATTTACCCTTAAAACAAACATGTTAAACTGCGCTCATTTATCGCCTTTTTATATTCCTTTATGGCCTCGCCAACTACCCCCAAACTTAAAGCTATTTTAAAAAAATATTTTGGTTTTGATGAGTTTCGTGGTCTACAAGAAAATATCATTGAAGATTTGTTAAATCATCAAGATGTATTGGTCTTAATGCCCACAGGTGGTGGTAAATCGCTTTGTTATCAGATTCCCGCGTTAATGCGCGAAGGTGTGGCATTAGTCGTATCACCTTTAATTTCTCTGATGGAAGATCAAGTCAGTGCGCTTAGAACACAAGGCATTAAAGCCGCATTTTATAACTCGTCACTTTCGGTGGATGAATCACGTGAAGTGCTTGCCGCACTTCATCAAGATGAACTTGATTTGCTCTATATCGCACCAGAACGCTTGATAAGTTTAAATTTTTTAGAACGCTTAGAAAGTTGTAAGATTGCTTTATTTGCCATTGATGAAGCTCACTGTATATCACAATGGGGTCACGATTTTCGCCCTGAGTATGCGCAGCTAGGTCAACTGAAACAATATTTTCCTGACGTACCCATTATTGCCTTGACCGCCACAGCCAACCAAGAAACACGTGATGATATTGTGCAAAAGTTAAACTATAATCCCAAGTTTTATGTTGCTTCTTTTAATCGTCCGAATATTTATTATCGTGTGTTATTTAAGCACCAACCCTTTCAACAGTTGCTCAAATTTCTTGCAAGCCAAGCGCCGCATTCGGGCATTATCTATTGTGGCACCCGTGTTCAAGTGGATAGCTTAACGCAAAAATTAAATCATCATCAAATAGATGCTAGAAGTTATCACGCCGGCCTTGATTTTACGACCAGACGTCAAGTACAAACGCTTTTTCGCCATGACAAGATAGCGGTGGTCGTGGCGACCGTGGCTTTTGGCATGGGCATTGATAAACCTAATGTGCGTTTTGTGGTGCATTATGACCTACCCAAATCAATTGAAGGCTATTACCAAGAAACCGGGCGTGCCGGGCGCGATGGATTACCTGCTCAATCTTTAACGCTTTATGATCCTGCCGATACCAATTATTTGCGCAATTGGATACATACCATCTCAGACCCTAATAAGCAGCGCTCTGAAGCACAAAAACTCAATCACATGATAGCTTTTGCCGAAGCACGTCATTGTCGACGCCAAATTTTATTGCGCTATTTTGATGAAACATTGGCCAAGGCCTGTGGCCATTGTGATGTTTGTACTCATCCACCTAAAACAACCGATGCCACAGAAGATGTGCAAAGATTTTTATCATGTATTTATCGACTTAAACAAAATTACGGTTTAGCTTATGTCATTGATATTCTGCGCGGCAGTACCAATGCCAAAATTCTTCAAGCAAATCATCATAAGCTAAGTACCCATGGCATTGGACGCTATCAATCAACTTATTTTTGGAAACAATTAGGCTGGCAATTAATTCATCAAGAATTTTGTTTTCAAGACGCCAATCATTTTAATGTCTTACGCCTAACACCCAAAGCCATCGATGTCCTAAAAAATAAGCAAGCAGTCATGCTTGCTTTACCAGAAGCACCTTTGTTGTCGGAATCAACTAAGAAAATGACTAAGCTTACCGCTACGAATATTGACCCTTTGTATGAGCCGCTGCGATTAATGCGTAAAAAGATAGCTGACGAAGAAAATAAACCACCCTTTATGATTTTTAGTGACAACACACTACAAGATATCGCCAAATTTAAACCCACTACACTTAAAGCCTTATTAACCATCTCAGGTATTGGCCAGTATAAACTTAATCGTTATGGGCCTATGGTCTTAAAAACATTAGAAATGGCAGAGGCTTAGCGTCAATTTAGTCATTTTAATGGGTATTACAGCCAACCTTTAGATGGACTTGATAAGATTTATGTTTATTATTTTCAAACAGTCCCCGTGTTTCTAACACTTCATACCAATCAAGCTGACCATGAAGAGCTGCCGCCTGGGCAATAGCATGATGAATGGCTTCTTCAACACCTTCTTCTGAAACGCCAATTAATTCAACAACTTGGTATGTTTTAGCCATAATTCATTCCTTGAACAAATGGGATTAATCTATCAAGTCTAGCAAAATCATTTAATTGGGCAAGTAGCTAATTTTTTTGTTCTGCCTGACTAATGGCGTTTATTAATGCTTGAGCTTCTGCAGAGTTCGGTGGCACCAACCTTAATAAGCGACGCCAATAAGTTATAGCTTGTTTATAGTCATGGGTTTGGTATGCCGACATAGCTAGCATAGCGAGCGCATCTGGTTGGTTCGGATTTTTATCTAATAATTGCTGAAATAACTTTAATATCGCGGGTGTAAATCTTTGCTTATTAAGCTGCCATAAAGCATTGGCATAATAAACAGTATATTGCTCATTTTGAGTATTTAATCGATGAGCTTGAGCAAAAGCGGCTTTAGCTTTTAGCCAATGCGCTTGATTGGAATATAATTTACCTAATAAGAACCACGCTTTAGCATCATGTTGTTTAAGCTTTACGGTTTTTTCAAGGGTTTTAATTAAAAGATCAGGTGATTTGAGATGCTTGAGCATTGCACGTGCTTCTTGTAGCTTGCGTTGTTTATGTTCAAAAGAAGCCCAGTCGTGCCAGCCTCCCCAATACATATAACCACCTACCAGCAAAGAGGCTAATAAGGGCAAAATCCACAACACTTTCAGGCCCATCGCACGATATAACGGATAAAAACATACGCCTAAAGCCATAAGGCTTAGCATGGTCAGAGAAAGAATTAAATAGATTTCAGCCATGAGGCACGCGCCTTGAGCAAGTACGCCATACAACGATAATACCTAATGTTAGAAATACAAAAGGCCCCAGCCATAATAACCAAGTCAATGGTTTAAATGGTGGTTTAAACAAAATAAAATCACCATAACGTTGCGTTAAATAGGCAATGACTTCACCATCACTATTACCTGCTTGCACCATCGTATAAACCTGTTGCTTTAAGTCACGCGCAAGCGTGGCGTTAGAATCGGCTAAATCTTGATTTTGACATACCAAACAGCGCAAATTTTTAAGTAAATGATTAAATTGCGCTTCTTTTTGAGCGGATAACGGATACAAAGCTTTTGCTAAGACTGGCGTGCTTAAAGCTAAGCTCAGCATGTTCAGTAATAAAAAATAAGTTAATTTACGTCGCATGGGTCTGCCACTTTTGGTACAAAGGTAATAATTCTTTTTGCCAAACTTCAGCGGTTAAAATACCTGCGTGTCTTGCGCGAATGATACCCTTCGCGTCAATTAAAAAAGTTTCTGGTGTACCATACACGCCCAAATCAATCGCAAAATGTCCAGAGATATCTTGCACAACCGCCTTATAAGGATTACCCCATGTTTTAAGCCAAGAACGCGCAGAATCTGGTGAATCTTTATAATTAATGCCCATGATTACAACATGATGTGCGGCTAAATCTAATAATAAATTTTGCTCATGACTGCAAGCTTCACACCAACTTGCCCAAAAATTCAGTAAATATACTTGTCCTGCTAACGCTTGAGATTTAAAAGATTTTGCCGAGTGTTGCAATAAAGGTAAATCAAACGCAGGCATTTTTTGATTGATTTGTACCAGAGGTAATTTGGCCGGCGTTAGCGATAAACCCGCCCAAAATAGCCCAGCTAAAATTATAAATGTTAAAAGCGGACTCAAGCGCCACCAAGAAAAAGAAGCGTGTTTCATAGGCGAGCCAACCTTTTCATACATTGTTTGTACCATTTATCACCAAGTGCACTTATACCGCCTAATAAAATTAAAAATCCACCTGCCCATATCCATCGTATAAAAGGCTTGTAATATACTCTAACTGACCAACTTTCATCATCTAAAGGTTCACCAAGTGCCACGTAAATGTCACGGAAAATGCCTACATCAATCGCTGAATCGGTCATAACCGCCTGGCCTACGGTATAGATACGCTTTTCAGGATAAATATTTTTTTGCCGATGTGAAGATTTAACTCTAAATTGGGCGCGTGTGCCTTTGTAGTTTGGGCCATCAAGTGCTGTTTCTTGCATAAAAGTCAGAACGTAATTGGCAAGTTTAACGCTATCACCAGGTTTTAAGCGCACATCTTTTTCAAGGCTATAACCACTTGATACAGCCACCCCAATCACGGTGACTGCAATCCCTGTATGTGCTAAAATCATGCCCCAAAAAGCAGGTGTTAAACCTTGTGTTTGTTGAATACGCTTGATAACAAGCCATAGATTGCTCATCAATACCCACGTAGCTAACACCAAACCTAAAAGCGTGTAATAGTTTATGTGATTAACAACGAGCCCTAATACCATCGTTGGTAAAATGATACTCAAAAGCATCATACTACATAACATACGACTCATACGTCGCCAACAGTCTTGATGCCAACGCAAATGAATGCCCAAACCCATCACGACTAACAAAGGCAGCATTAAAGGTACAAAAACACTATTAAAATAAGGTACACCCACAGAAATCTTACCAAGCCCCAACGCATCAATAAGTATCGGATAAACCGTACCCATTAATACGGTTAACATCATTACTGTTAACACAACATTGTTAAGCAATAGCGCAATTTCACGGGAATAAAAAGCTGGATAGTTCTGGGTTTGTAGTGTATGGGCGCGCAGGGCGAATAATCCTAAAGAGCCACCAATGACCAGTCCCAAATACCCTAAAATATACAATCCACGCGCAGGGTCAACTGCAAAGGCATGCACTGAAGTTACCACACCTGAGCGCACTAAAAATGTGCCTACCAGACTTAGCGCAAAAGTAGTAATGGCTAAAAGTAATGTCCAAGCAATAAATTGCTGTTTTTTTTCACTAACAATCAGTGAATGGAGCAGTGCTGTACCCACAAGCCAGGGCATAAAAGACGCATTCTCAACAGGATCCCAAAACCACCAACCGCCCCAGCCAAGCTCACGATATGCCCACCAACTACCAAGAGTAATACCGGTTGTTAAACAACACCAAGCCGCGAGCGCCCAGGGGCGTGTCCATTTAACCCACGCTACTTTAAATTGCTTAAGCCAAAGGGCTGATAAAGCAAACGCAAAAGGTACAGCAAAGCCTACATAACCCATATAAAGCATGGGCGGATGAAATAAAAAGCCAGGGTCTTGTAAAAGCGGGTTTAAATCTTGGCCGTGGGTATTGAGCAGTTGGAATTGACGCGAGAATGGATTAGACGTTGCCAAGATAAATAAAATTAAACCTGCTGATAGTAAACCTAAAATTAATAAAACACGTGCCATAAAAGCAGGCTCATCGATCACTCGACGATGATAAACCATCATCATCCAGCCATTTAAAACAAGCACCCATAAAAGCATTGACCCTTCATGACCACCCCAAACGGCACATAATTTATATAACAGCGGTAATGAAACACTTGAATGTGCTAGCACATAAATCACGCTGAAGTCATCATAAAGAAAACAACATGTAAGACTAAGATAGGCTAAAAGAACGCTTATGAATGAACCCCATACATAAAAAGGCAGTACATCAAGCAAGTATACGCGGCGATACATAAGCCCTATCATTGGCACAAAACCAAGCAAAGCACTAAACAATCCAGCGAGGATTAAACAATAAAGGCCTATCTCAGCGAGCATAATTTTGCCCTGACTTAAGCGCAAATTTAACTTCAGGTGGCATGTAATTTTCGTCATGTTTAGCCAAAACTTCTGTGGCTTTAAAAACATGCTGTGCGCCAACATAGCCTAATGCAACAATGCCCTGCTCTTCGCGAAATAAATCTGGCAAGATACCTTGATATCTTACGGTTATGGTTTGATGAAAATCTGTGAGTTTAAATTCGACTTCCAAAGTTTTGGCCTGGCGTTTGACGCTATTTTTAACCACCATGCCACCCAAACGCACGATTTTAGGCGATACAGGTAAGTGAACAAGTTCTGTGGGGCTATAAAATAAACTCACATTTTGTCGTAAAGCATACATAATCAGCGCTACAACCAAACTTAAGATGGTTAATACAAACAGAATAAAACTTAATTTACGCCTACGCACTGCTTTCACAATTCATGCCACGTTTTGATTTTTTTTAATATCTTTGATCGCTTTAATAGCACACTTAGAACTTGTAAAACCATTAATATACCCGTAAAACCATAGGCCGCCCAAATATAAAAAGCATAATCACCCATAAAAAACCAAGCTTTTAGTGCGCTTATCATGTGTTTTCTACCATATATTCATTAACCCATCGTTGCTTGCGTTCACGCCATAAAATATCAATACGCGCATTGTGTCCAATAAGCCAAACACAGCTGCTAGCAAAACCTAATAACATAAAAAGCAATGGATAGAGCATCACAGGTGCTATTTTTGGTTTAGCAAATACCGTGAGTGTGGCACCTTGATGAAGGGTATTCCACCAATAAACTGAATAATGAATAATCGGCAAATCAATACTGCCTACCAATATCAAAATAGCAATAATTTTATCACCAGAAGCTTGATGCTTAAACGCTGAATGGGTCACAAGCACGGCTAGATATAATAACAGCAAAATTAACTCTGCCGTTAATCGCGCATCCCATACCCACCATGTTCCCCACATGGGCTTGCCCCACAAGCTGCCTGTTACCAGGGCTATAAGCGCCATAGACGCCCCTGTTTTAGCTGCAGCACTTAGCATTATACCAGCAAGTTTAATTTGCCAAACCAATAGTAAAATTGCGCAAAAAGCCATAAAGGCATAAAGGCTTAGTGATAAAAAGGCAGCTGGCACATGAACATACATCATGCGCACCGCGTCTCCTTGCTGGTAATCAGGTGGCGAAAAAATAAGCCCTAGCATCAGCCCTATGATCAGTGAGACTAGAGCGACCAGACCTATTAAGTTTAGTGGCCAACGAGTTTGATAAAAAAAATATTTTGGTGAAGCTAAGCGGTAAAGTACAGCCCACATATTAGCGTGTTTGTTTGGTCAAAAAGAGATGATTTTATCATGGCTTAATTGATAAGGCTAATTCGAAAAACACCAGCAATTGCCAGTGGCAAAAAGGTTATCGCTAAAAGTGAGCAGGCTAATAAAAGCGCACAATAGGCGCCTATAGGGGTCTGTTGTAACGCTGCTTGTAACAAACCACTACCAAAAATCATGATAGGCACAGCCAGAGGTAATAAAATAAGCGCCATCACCACGCCTTTTTGTTGTATATCGAGGCTTAACGACGCGGAAAAAGCACATAGAAAAAAAATAGCGGGCGTACCAAGTATAAGGCTCAACATTAATATCAAGTACGCTTGAAATGAATAATGAAATAATAACGCGATTAACGGACAAAGTAATATAAATGACACCATAAGTGCTAGCCAATGCATGCTGATTTTAGCCACCATTATTACAGGCAAACTAAAGCCTGACATGATCCACTGCTCAAGCACTCCCTCCTCAAACTCTTGAGCAAACAAGCGTTCTGAGGCCAAAAGACATGCCAGTAACACTGCAAGCCAAATTAAACTTGGACTAATTTTTTGTAACAAAGCAGGATCAGGCGTGATACCAAGTGGAAAAAACACCATAATCATGCTTAAAAACAAACTTGATTGAATCACGATTTTTGGATGCCGCCAAAAAATAAGGTTTTCACGACGAGCGAGCGTTAAAAAAAGCCTAAAATGGGTCATAACGTATAAGTAGTAAGATAAGGATTAAGTTCGTAGGGTAAGTCGTGGTGGGCAGTTACAACGATACTACCACCACTTCTAAGATGTGCTAATAAATAGTGTGTTAATAGGGCTATTGATGGTTTATCAAGCGCGGTAAAAGGCTCATCAAGCAACCACAGGGCAGTGGTTGACAATAGCGGGCGCATAAGCGCGACTTTACGTTTTTGGCCTGCTGATAATACACCACAGCGGTGGTAAACTAAATGCCATAAATTAAATGCAACAAGTTTATCCTCTAAATTTTTAAGCGATGTAGCAGTTTTTAAATCGAATACGATGCTTTCTTTTACTGTTAATGCGGCACATAAGCCTGATTTATGACCAACATAGCAAACTTGTGCTTGATACCAATTGAGCTGATGATGAATGGCTTTACCCTGCCAATAAATATCGCCTGATGCTGGTAATATTAATCCGGCGATTAACTTAAGAAGGGTTGTTTTGCCCGCACCATTCTTACCTTGAACATGCAAAAGTGTTCCTGCAGAAATACTTAGGTTAATTCCCTGAAAAAGGATTTTATCTTCATATTCAAAAGCAAGGCTTACAACATCTAGCATAATTTTTGCATATTCTTTAAAAAATCATGTGACTATAACGCATAGCAGCTGATTTAGCGACATCCAAATCCCTCTTGCGCGACGCATTATAGGCTGAGATAATCTTATCTTTTGGGCGATTTTATGGGTTTTCTTACACAATATGGTTTATTTCTCTTAAAAACACTGACATTGGTCATAGCTTTTTTAATAACGTTTGCAGGATTTATAGCGCTTTCTCGCAAACCTAGAAAACCTAAACTTGAAATTATATCGCTCAATAAACAATTTTTTGAGCTTAAAGCCAAACTTATTCATGAGTTGGGTGGTAAAAAACCGGCAAAATTTAAACCATCAAAGGAAAAAAAACCGCATCTTTTCGTCGTTGAATTTACAGGAGATATCAAAGCCTCACAGGTCGAATCGCTGCGCGATACCATCAACGCCATACTGACTGTGGCGACAACACATGATGAAGTGGTCGTTAAACTTGAAAGTCCTGGCGGAATGGTCAGCGGTTACGGCTTAGCTGCTGCTCAATTACAACGAATTCGGGATAAAAACATCCCTTTGACTGTATGCATCGACAAGGTTGCGGCAAGTGGTGGTTACTTGATGTCGTGTGTTGCAAACCGCATCATCGCTGCACCTTTTGCTATTGTTGGCTCCATTGGGGTGGTGGCACAGCTGCCTAACTTTCATCGCTGGCTTAAAAAAAATGATATCGATGTTGAGCTTGTAACTTCAGGTGAATATAAGCGCACATTGACAATTCTAGGTGAAAATACCGAAAAAGGTCGTCAGAAATTTCAAGAAGATTTGGTTAAAATTCATCAAGCATTTCGCCAGTATATATTAAGTTATCGTGATAATCTTAATATTGAAGAAGTTGCCACAGGCGAACATTGGCTAGCGCTTGAT
>CETR01121098.1_pt1 | contig 16269 bp, 8 predicted proteins | sample 531281 | NCBI WGS metagenome assembly CETR01 (sample SAMEA2622568, study PRJEB7988) | marine metagenome | biome: marine biome (ENVO:00000447); feature: mesopelagic zone (ENVO:00000213); material: "saline water (ENVO:00002010), including plankton (ENVO:xxxxxxxx)" | depth 696 m
AAAGAGAGATAAGTTTTTAGATCTTATCAAAGATTCCCGTTTTAAATTTAAGCCCAGCACCGGCACTTATTTTCAGTTGCTTGATTACTCACAGATCACAGATGAACACGATGTGGTTTTCGCAGAAAAGCTTATCAAAGAAAATGGTATCGCGAGCATTCCCGTTTCTGTATTTAATGAAGACAGACGTGATGATAAGCTGTTGCGTTTTTGCTTTGCAAAATCTGATGAAACCCTTGAGAAAGGAGCTGCTATATTAAACGGCATCTAAAAAAATCATTATTTTTGCGCCCCGGCCCCGTAGTTCAATGGATAGAATAGAAGTTTCCTAAACTTTAGATGCAAGTTCGATTCTTGCCGGGGCTACTTTTCTTCAATCAAAATCAATCAACCAGGTTTTCTTTGTTGGCGAATGCTACTGATCGTCAAATATCAAAAGGCACTTCTGTACTGATTTTCATTGCCTCCTTGGAAATAGGATGTATAAATTCTATTTGCTGAGCATGCAGACAAAGACGCTCCGATGGGGTGCCATACAAATTATCTCCCACGATTGGCACATGCAATCCCAATTTATGGGCACAATGTACGCGCAGTTGATGTGAACGTCCCGTTATGGGGTTCAATTTGATCAAAGTTTGATGAGCTGTCTTCTTTACCACCTCGAATCGAGTCAAAGCTGGTTTGCCATGTTCGTAGTTTACCATTTGCATTGGCCTGTTATCAATATCCAAGATGAGGGGAAGCGATATCTCTCCAGTGGTTTCTGCAATAGGTTTTTCCAGTACTGCAAAATAGGTTTTGCAAATGGTACGCTCTAAAAATTGTTGCTGCAGTAGCTTGTTCACTTTTTTGGAGAGCGTAACAATCATTATTCCAGAAGTATCCTGATCAAGCCGATGTACAATTAAAGGGCCATTAGCTTTGGGATATTGTTCCAGAATCCGGGATTTTACAGAATCTTTAATGTACCTGCCCGGGACGGACAACATACCGGTGGGTTTATTTACGACAACCAGATGTTCGTCTTCAAACAATATTTCCAGTTTCTTGCCTGCTCCAAAATTTTCCAACAAGGGATTTGGTTTTACCTTTACTCCTTTAAGCATATGAGCCAAAATAGGTTGGCATTTACCTTTGCAGGCCGGGTAAAACTTGCCATGTTCCCGTATTTTCGAATCGGGAGAAGGTCCCCACCAAAACTCTGCTAGTGCGACAGGTTTCAGTCCTTTTTTAAAGGCGTATTGAAACAGTTTAGGAGCAGCACATTCCCCAGCACCGGCCGGTGGTACATCGACCCCGAAATCGGTAAATACGGTTTTAACTGATTTGCCTTCTCCTTCCCCGTTCAAAAAAATGAATGATTTAAAAATGGATTCCTGTAACTCGTTGGACTTGGCTTTACGCAGTGCTTTGAGCGATTCGATTCGTTTTTCAAACTCCTCATGGGCCGCTATTGCTTTTTCCAACCGCAGGTTCTCGGAACGGGTGAGTCGCCTAAGGTCCATTCCTTCATTGGCACCTTGTTTTGCCAAATCCTCCAAAAGCTGCTGGCGTTCTTTTTCCGGTAGGTGAATGGACGCTTGCCTAAGTCTGTCACGTTCCGATTTTCTTTTTTTTGTCGCTTTCTTCGCAGTCAGAATATTTTCTTTGATCTCTTTGGTTATCTTTTTTAGGTGTTGCTTCGCCCAGATGAAACCTTCACTTTCTTCCAACGCTCTAACTTCTTCGTTAATGGCATTGATAGCTGCCATTTCTGGAAAATCCTCACCTTTTGGCAATTGATGAACGGGAGGTACAAAAGGTAAAATTTCAAGATGAGGTTGAAGTTCGCCCGAATAGGCACTAAGATATCCAAGATTACCGTTTTTGGTCCGAACCACGAGAACCCCTAACATGCGCCCTGTTGGTTGACTCACCAATTCCGGTGAGTTTTGTTCTAATCTATTTTGAAGGTCTTGCGCTGCCTTCTTGGCAATGGCAATTGGTGTGTAGAAATGGGGGTATTCAAATGAATCAGGTATCGCATCCTTCTCATCCGTTTTCAAATAAACTAGTTTGGATTCCTTTAAAGGTGAGCCAGTTGTCAATACCCTTTTATTTTCTAAGCTTGATCATCCCTGCAAATTTACTACTTAGAACTCTTTGTTCAACTGGCCATTGCTCCAAATTCCCTTTTGTATAATTTTGTGATTCTTGTTGTAGTTGATGGCCAAACTATGCTCGTTTTAAATAAAGAGCAGGAATTGGCTGTCGTCTATGCCAATAATTCTTTTCCATTCCTTCATTTTACGACAATTGCCCTATTGAAACCAAGATATTGGGAGACTAGGTTTGTTCAAAACTTTAAACCAATAGTATGAAACGTGTCAATTTATCTGTATTTTCTTTTTTATTGATTCTAATGTGTGTCTTGCCACAGGTCAATGCGCAAAATGTCAAGGATTTTAAAATCAAAATGTTGGGGCCTGCTAATTTGAATTTCAGAAAGAGTCCTAAGAGAATTGTTATTTCCGATTTTCAAGTCAATTTCCAAACAGCTCTTCAATTAGAGGACAAGAAAAAAGGTGGAAAACTTTGGAGAGGTGGAATAAAAGGCGATGCCAAGGCATCTTTGACCTTGGTATTGGATGGGCTCAATATGGACGAGCTGCAGCAACTAACCGATAAGCTCTTTGAGCAATATAAGGCAGACCTTGTTTCCAAAGGATTTGAGATAGCTCCCATTGAAGAGTTATGGAACCATAGCACCTATCAAAAAAACCGTGAAAAACGATGGGATTTAAGGTCAGGTCAAGGTGGGGAAAAAGGGGATGAGTTTGGAGCCATTGTGATGCGTCCTACCGGTCAAAAATTTATTGTGAACAAGCAATCCATGGAAAATAAGAAGACCGGTCCCTTGAAAATAGCCAATTATGAAGAGCAAGTCGAAATGAAAGTATCCAATCAAAAAACTGATTTTATATTCAATAAGGTGGTGTTAAACGTACTGGCTTTCGATAATGCATTGAGCGAAACTACACGAGCCTTGAACAGGCATGCCGGATATGCACAGGTAAAGGCAGAGACCGATTTCAAGATTGATTCAAAAAGTTACAATAAGTTCAATATCGGACAAATGATCGCCAAAAGTGGCGTAGAGGTCGAAGGTGTTCTTGAAAAGCAAAAATTCGATGCTTCCCAAGGAGCAGATGTGGACAGGAGAGGAATGGATGCTGGGGTGTTCCACGTCTGGCGTGTGGAGGACAAGGAAGACATAAATGTCTCGGTCGTAAAATGTGACCCCGAAACATATAAGAAAGGAGCAGAACTGGCCATTACATCCTTTTTGGATGCCACTATCGAAAAGTTGGTGGACAAAGCGAATTAAATTTTCTGGAAAAACTTAAATTATATAATCAATTGGATTAGTTTTAAGCACCAACCATTTTTTCTCTAATGACCATTTTTCAGAAGACCCTGATCCCCATTTTTCTTTTCGGCCTAATGTCTTTACATACTGTTGAGGCGCAGGATATTCAACAAGCCATCAATGCGTTGAAAGATACCTTGGAAGTCAAGGAAGGTAAGGATAGGATTCTTGTCTTGAAAGATATCGGGATGAAGTTTCGCTCCATAGATTATGATAGTGCGTGGTACTATACCAAGTTGGCGTATTCTGAGGCGGAGAAGCTACAGAATGAATATCTTAAGGCAAGGATGAAGGTGTCTTATGGGATTTTGGCAAATGGAAAAGGTAATATGGCCCAAGCTTTAAAATATTATAACGAGGCATTGCCTGCCATACAAAGCTCCCAGGATCATTTTGCCATTGGAGCACTTTATACCAATATTTCCAATGCCTATGAGAAAACAGGGGAGGTGGATAAGTCCGTTGCCTATCAATTGGATGCATTGGAAGAGTTCGAAGCCTCAAAAGACTCCATTTGGATTGCGGGAAGCTTTAATAACCTGGGAAGTAGGTACCAAGCCATAAATGAATGGGAACTTTCCAAGGAATATTTTTATAAAGCACTGGCAATTTATGAGCGTTTGGGGCATGGTTACTATGAGGCTTTAACATACAATAACTTGGCCAGTGTTTATTTGCATTTCGAGGATTATGCGAAGGTAATTGAATATGCGGAAAAGTCATATCAGGGGTTTAATTCGCTAGGTGTTCAATTCGAATCTGCCTCACCTCTGTATAATTTGGGTTATGGTCATAAAGGTTTAAAGGAATTTGACAAAGCGAGGAAATATTTCGAGCAAGCTTTGGAAATCCAAATGGAAAAAGGTGATTGGTATGTAATAGTTCACTTAAAAAATGATATAGCAGAAACACTAAATCAACAGGGTAGGTTTACGGATGCTGAAAGTATTGCAACTGAAGCTCTAAATGAATCATTACAACATGGACTGGCATTAGCCGAGGTAGATATTCTAAAAACACTATCCTCAATAAGTGAAAACATGGGCAACTATAAGATGGCCCACAATTACCTTGAAAAGCATGGGGTCTTGCTCGATAGTTTACAAGGTTTGGAAAGAGCCAAGGAAGTTCTCAACTTAAAGGAAAAGTACGAGTCTGAACAAAAGGAAAACGAAATCCTTCGCCAACAGAATGCACTGGTCGAAGGTGAGCTTGCTCTAAAAAATAGGAACAGTATGCTTATGGGCAGTGGGGCTCTTTTGGCCATACTGCTTATTGTCGGTTTTGTGATTTTTCGTGAGCAAAAGGTAAAGGCGAAGAACTTTGCAAGGGAAACCGCTTTGGAGAAGGCTATGGCCGAGGCTCGGGCACAAGAAAACCTAAAGGAACAACGTTTACGGATTGCCCGTGACCTGCACGATAATATAGGTTCGCAGCTCACATACCTTACTTCCATAACCGATTCCGCTAAAAAGGGCATAGATAAGGGAGAGGTGTTCTTAATGGAAAAGCTTACCCAAATGAAGCAGTTTTCACTTGTTACCATTTCCGAGCTTCGGGATACCATCTGGGCCATGAACAAGGATGAAATCAGTTTGGAAGACATCAAAGAGCGCACCCAGCAATTGGCGGCTACCATTCATGAAGCTACGGACGATGAAATGAGAGTTAAAGTTGAAGGGAATCCGACCGATAAAGTGCTCAATGCATTTGTGGGAATGAATCTTTTCAGGATTATTCAAGAATCCATTAATAATGCCGTGAAACATTCAGGCAGCGAACTGATAGAAGTCAGGTTTGAAGCCGATGATGCGGTGCAGATTGCAATCGAAGACTTTGGTCTGGGCTTTAATACATCAAAGGAGTCAACAGGGAACGGACTATATATTATGAGAAACCGGGCCGAAAAAGCGGGTATCGATTTTAATCAAGAAAGTGTAATTGGTAAAGGTACCAAGGTAACATTGCGGGTAAGTGCATAAGTCTTTAACACAAAAAAATTAGAAGACCATGAGCAAGATCAAACTGGCCATAGTGGACGACAACACCTTCTTGGCTCGGGCCATCAAAGAGAAATTGGTCGATTTTGAGGATTTGGAAATCATGTACTTGGCCTACAATGGAAGTGAACTGCTGGCCCAGTTGGAAAAAAGGCATAACTTGGATATGGTCCTTATGGATATTGAAATGCCCGTTTTGGACGGCATCGAAACAGTTCGTATCGTAAAACAGAAATATCCTCATATTAAGGTGCTCATGCTTACCGTTTTCGATAATGATGAGAATATCTTTAATGCCATCCAGGCCGGTGCCGATGGTTATTTGTTGAAGGAAATAGAGGCCGATAAATTGTACAATGCCATTACCGAGACCGTTGGTGGCGGTGCCGCCATGAGCCCTTCAATTGCTGTAAAGACCCTCAAATTATTACGGTACCCAGAGAAACAGGAATCACTATCCGTGCAGGAAGAGGATATTTCGCTAAGTTCCCGTGAAAAGGAGGTATTGGAACAGCTGGCGGAAGGGCTAAGCTATACCGTAATCGCCAAAAATCTCTTTCTATCACCCAGTACGGTCAGGAAGCATATCGAGAATATTTATAAGAGGCTACAGGTCCACAACAAGTTGGAGGCCGTGCAAAAAGCAAGAAGACAAAGTTTAATATAGTACTTCAAAAAAAGGAAACTCTAATAAAACAAGGGGTTCGGGAAAAAAATCGATTCTTGCCGCGGCTACTTTTTGACTTCTGAGTGATTCGAATTTAGTAGGTAAAACCTGCCTGTTCTATTTTTTTAAAACCAATGTCATTCATGAAATTAAGTCAGAAGACAGGGGCATAGAGAGTGCTGGAAGCTAGAAAAATATTCCATCCAAGTAGTTTTCTTAATTGATTGCAAAGGCTTTATCCAATTCTTTCATTAATTATCAATCTTATTATTATAGTAAAAGACGAGAGGAAATAGATTCGGAATTCCATCGTTAAAATATCAGTAATTCAAAATATTGACCATACCTACCCTCTATAGTTTTGAATTGGTTTAACAGTTAATATAAAGCAGATAACGAAATTGACTACAATAAATGTTGAATTCTGGCCTGCTTTTCTATATTTGATAAATGAAGAAAACTTTCCGCATACCTTTAGCTCTATTTCTACTTATAGGATATCTTAATTTTGCACAGGAAATAGTCCCCTACACAGGTTATGATTCCATCATAGCCTATGCCGCTGAAAGGCAACAAAACGGGGAATATGAAAAGGCAATAGAAGCTTTGGAACGAATCAATCCAAATGATTCCACTTATTTGTCTACATTAGTTACCCGGTCGTATTTTAATATTTTGCTTAAAAAATATGATGAGGTCATAAAACTGACGGATCAGGGCCTGAAGGCAGACAGTAAGGATTTCAAAAGTTCCTTCGTCATCAACAAGGTTGTTGCATTATTGGCCAAGGAGCAATACGAAGAAGCCATACGTCTTTGCGATGAAGCGCTTGAAACCTTCCCTATGAACAAAACACTCTGGTTCAATAAGGGTTTGAGCTTTGAAGGATTAGGTAGGGTCAAGGAAGCAGCCCAATTGTACCAGAAAGTGATATTACTAGACCCGACTTATAAAAAAGTCTATTTGCAACTTGGAAACCTTTGTTATAGACAAGAGCTCATGAGCCAAGCCCTGATGTGCTATGATATGTACCTTTTTCTAGAGCCGGATGGTAGTGACTCCTTTTCCATTTTGAAATCCCTTAATGAAATCGTCAAGAGCAAAAATGAAAATAAGGCAGATCCTAATGTCGAAATTTCTTTGGATGACAAATCGTTTTCTGAAATTGATTTGATTCTCAACAATAGGATTGCCATGAATCAGAAATATGATACTGGGAATGAAATAGATATTGCTCTAACCCGACAGAACCATGCTCTTATGGAATCCCTTAAGGCTTTTTCGGGCAAAAATGGATTTTGGGACAGGAAAATTGTTCCATTTTTCCAATGGATTATGAACAACGGACATTTCGATTTGTTCAGTTATACCCTTGCCTATTCCATCGAAAATGAGTCCTTTAAAAAAATTGTCGAAAAGAACACCGATGATATTTCTGAATTTTACAGTTTGGCGATCCAAAAATGGAAGGAAATTGCCCAAACGAATACTGAAGAGTGGTATGGCAATAATCAAATAGTTACCTATTACTATGAGAATGGACGATTGGAGGGTAAAGGTAAAATGGACGGTAACACTCCTGTAGGGCCTTGGGAGTTTTATAACGACAAAGGCAGGTCTACTATAAAGGGTAGTTTTGATTCTATGGGTAACAGGGAAGGTAAGTGGATATCATTGAATTATGAAGGTATCATAACCGAGGTAGCCCATTATGCCAATGGTAAATTAGACGGAAAGAATCTTCAGTATTATGATGATGGCAAACCTAAAAAGGTAGCGATATTTATTGATGATGAGCTAAATGGGGAATTCAAATATTATACTGCAAATGGGGCCCTTCAACAAAAAAAGTACTTTAAAAACGGCAAACTAGACGGTACTTACCAATACTTCCATGAGGTAGGTGAGGAGTTGGTTTATACAAAGGCTGAATATATTGGAGGAAATGTTCAGGAAGTCTTACACCAATACTATCCAACAGGACAACTAGAATCCGAAATCAGTTTTTCAAACGGGGAGAACAATGGACCTGAACTCAACTATTACCCAAATGGTCAACTTTCCTTAGAGGTCAATAGTAAAGATGGATACTGGGAAGGTCCATACAAAAGTTTTTACCCCAATGGAACTGTAAAAGAGAATGGACAGACTAGTGAGGGTTATTACAGTGGACATTGGCAAACGTTTTATAGTGATGGAACACTTGAGAGCGACTTTGATTATGGTGATAAAGGAAAAATTACCGGAGTGTATAAATATTATGACAAGGACGGTAAAATCCATTATCAATATGAGTATAGAAAAGGGGATATCATCGCCTATACCTTTTATGACAAAGAGGGTGTGGTGATTGCGGAGGAACGTAAAAAAGGAGGTGAGTTTTATTATAAAAGTTATTCTCCCTATGGCAAGATCAATTCTGAAGGACTTTATGATATCAAAGGAGGCAAGGTAGGCGAATGGAAATTCTACAATTCCCATGGGTTGCTTTCGGATAAGGGTAATTATGACGATGACAAGCTGCATGGCGAGAATAGAAGTTACTATCCTAATGGAAACCTCCTGTCAAAATCACCTTATGTAAATGATACTCTGAACGGATATTATGCGGAGTACCACATTAATGGGAAGATTAAATCCCAAGGTTGGTACAAAGACGGTCAACAACATGGAGAATGGAGAACACATGCGCCCGACGGTACAGTGACAGCGATTAATTATCTTCATAAAGGTCAACTACATGGCGAGCAAATATTTTTCTCTGGAAAAGGCATAAAGAAAAGTGTCAGTATCTATGATTTTGGGACCAACATAAAGGAAATCATTTATGATAAAAAAGGACAAAAGGCATTTGAGATTCCTTTTGAACCACAAGATGGCAAGTACCGAGTGAAAGGGTACCATTATAACCAACAACCGAGTATAGAGTATACCTACTTAAATGGTATCAAGCATGGGCCTTTTACCATATTTGATTTCTACGGAAGGAAAAAGACCACTGGACAATATCTAAATGGGAATATGCACGGAAAATGGCTTTGGTTCCATGATAATGGTAAGGTTGAAACCGAGGCGAATTATATCAATGGAGAACTGGACGGAGATTATATTTTTTATTACGACGATGGAGTTATAGATACAAAGTACCATTATCTATTGGGAAATAGGGAAGGGGAGATTAAATCATTTCATGAAAATGGAAATTTGTACGTTAAAGCTAATTATTTAAATAATGAGTACCATGGCAGAAGGGAAACCTATGACCCTGAAGGAAACCTGCAAATTGTCAGGTTCTATGAACATGGAAGATTGATGGGGTACAGTTATTTGGATTCGGAATCAAACGAACTGCCGATGATACCAATAGAAAATGAGACTGGAAATATAGTATCCTATTACAGTAATGGCAATATTTCAAGGGAAATGGAATATAAATATGGAGTGTTGACCAATGAGTTCAAGGAGTATTATTTTTTAGGCAATTTATGGGAAGAGGCCTTTTTTGTTGAAGGGGAATATGAAGGAAAACGAATCGAATATTTCCCCGATGGCCAAGCCAAATCAGAAAGGGTATATGAGCTGGGATTGCTAAATGGAGTCTCTCGGGAGTATTTTAAAAATGGTACTCTCAAGAAAGAAGTGAACTATTTATTCGATGTCAAAGAAGGAGTTTCCAAGACATATAATCAAGATGGCAAACTCCAAAAAGAAGAAACCTATTTTAATGACAGTATCATATCGTCAAGTTCCATGTAGTGGAATTTTAACTACTTTATTCTCCATATGCCTTGTATTTGGAGCAAAGGCTCAGATTGCGTCAGATTATAAGGTATACAGAGAACTATACCCCAATTCACATTCCGTTCGGCTCAATCAGGAATCCCAATTGAACATTGAGCTCGAAGATGGTCGGTTTCATATTACTCAAAGTTTTGTTGAAGAGGATATTTACCTGGATGAATCTGCCAGGCATAACGCAAAACAATCATTGAATTTTTCCTCATTTTACGACATTGAAAATATAGAGGCCACTTCCTATGCTTTGAATGGAGATGAGTATGAGGAGCTGCGTGTATCAGACTTCAAGGAAAAGGATGATTTGGGTGATGCATTCTACGATGATGTGAAATCCGTGAATTTTATTTTTCCAAGGTTGGGCACTGGGACAAAAACCAGACTAACCTATGAACAGATAATCAAAAACCCTAGATTTCTAAACGCCCATTATTTTGGGAACTTTTATCCCATTCTTAAAAACAAGCTGACCATAGTTGCTGACAAGGACATCAAGTTGCGTTTTGAAGAATTCAACATGGATGATGTCGACATTAAGTTTACAAAAAAGGAAACGAGAAAAAACAATGTCTACACTTGGGAGCTTAAGAATATTGATGAGTTCAAATATGAAAGTAAAACACCTACATATAAAAGTATACTGCCCCATATTATCCCCATTGTTGTTTCATATAGACATAATGATCGATTGATCAATATCGGGAATGATGTTTCAAGTTTATACGAATGGTACTATTCTTTGACCCGAGACATAAATACGGAACAGCCTTCGGCGGAATTGACAGCGCTTGTCGAAAACCTTGTAAGTGATAAAAAAAGTGAACTGGAAAAGGTAAGGGCAATTTACTATTGGGTACAGGAAAATATAAAATACATTGCTTTTGAATATGCCTTAGGAGGTTTCGTTCCGCGTGAGGCCAATGAGGTCTTTAATAAGAAGTATGGAGACTGCAAGGATAATACGAGTTTACTCTTCAAAATGCTCAAAATTGCAGGAATAGAGGGAAACTTAGCATGGATTGGGACCAGAAGCATACCCTATAGTTATGCAGAAGTCCCTACCCCGATAGTGGACAATCATATGGTACTTTACTATGAAAACGGAGGCGATTCATATTTTTTGGATGCAACAGGCAGATATGCCCCATTGGAATTACCGACCTCATTTATTCAGGGAAAAGAAGCCCTTGTTGAAAAAGGAAAGGATTCGTTCATGATAAAAGAGGTCCCTACAGTTAAACCCGAGAAAAGCAGGTATAGGGACTTCACTTCTCTATCGTTGGTGGGAAGCAATGTGACGGGCACATCCAGTGCAGTATTATCAGGCTATACCAAAACAAACTTTTTTTATGAATTGGAAAAACTGGATACAAAAGATAGGAAGGTAGACTATTACAAATGGTTTTTTGAAAAAGGCAATAATGGTTTCATAATCAAAGATTTTTCCGAGACAAATACATTCAGTTATGATAAAGAATTTGTTGTTGATTACGATTTCGAACTTCCCAGTTACGCTAAACGGATTGGTAATGAAATCTACATCAACCTTAACCTGAACAAAAGCATTTCACTTTTGAAAACGGATAAGTACAGGACAATGCCCTTGGAACATAAATATCTGGATTCTTTCGAGTTTAAAAACACATTGATGGTTCCCGAAGGATATCAAGTGGATTATTTACCCAAAAATATAGATGTTTCAAATGATTTCATAAGAAGTAGTATCACTTATGAGGTAGTTGATAACCAGATTATTTACAAGCATTACATTGAACACCATACTTTGGTTCTTGACATGGAGACGCAACAGAAGGTCAACGAGCTGATCAAAAAAATTGAGCAACATTATAAAGAAGTCATAGTCCTCAAGAAATTATAAACTATCATGAGAATATTACATAGTCCCTCATTGTTATCATTGCTTCTCTTTTTTGTCTTTTCAAACATTAATTCACAGGATGCTCTAGAAGTATCGAGTTATGATTGGGAGGACACTGTTGACCTTCCCACGGTCAAAGGCAAAGGGAAAGCGATGATGTCACTTAAAGAAAAGTATATTGTTGAGTTTGCATACTCACAAGATGATGTCCTTGAAGAATATTATTTGGAGCATAAGGTTTTGTGGCTGAACAGTAATGAGCGCATCGATGCATATAATAAAATATATCTTCCGTATTCGGAAACCTCCGATTTGCTCAAAAGCAAGGCTAGGGTAATTACGGGAGAGGGGAAGATCCTTGAGCTGGATGATTCAAAAATCTTGAGCGCAGAAGATGAAGAGACTGGTAAGAGCTATAAATACTTTGCTTTTGAGGGAGTTGAAAAAGGTAGTGTTATAGAATATTTTTATTTGGAGAAAAAGCAACCGAGTTTTAGGGGTTCAGCTTTTAGGTTTCAATCTGATTATGACATCAAAAACATTGATTTTGACCTGTACTCCCCTTCCAATTTGATATTTGCATTCAAATCCTATAATGGGCTGCCCGAAATATCTAAGGACACCTTGATCAAAACCAAACAGCACTGGAGCCTTAATGTTAATGCAATGGAAGGTCTTCAAGAAGAAGAACAGTCTCCATACAACGCCTCACGAGCCTACCTAATCTATAAACTAGATAAGAACACAGCAAAAAACCTAAGTGATATTTCCTCCTACGGAAATGTATCTCAAAACATATATAATTACTATTATAAAGAGCCATCAAAGAAAACTGCCTCAATGGTCGAGGAGTTTATCAAACAAACCATTTCCAATGGGGATATAGGTTTGGAATCAAAACTGCGAAGACTTGACAACACGATAAAAACAGACTTCTACCTTACTAAAGGTGGGGATGCTTCTCTATCTGACTTGGAAGAAATTTTAACAAAAAAGGTTGTGAACACCAGCGGGATAATGAAACTTTATATTTCAGTGCTCAGACATTTGGGAATCCAACATGAAATCGTAATAACAAGCAACCGAGAAGACTTGAAATTTGACAAAGCCTTCGAGGCTCACAACTTTCTTAACGATTACCTAATTTATTTTCCACAGTGGGATACATATGTGTCGCCGACGGAAACAAGTTCAAGATATGGATATCCACCTGCCTGGCTTACTGATAATTATGGCCTCTTCATTAAAGAAGTAAGTGTGGGTAATTTTAAATCTGGAGTTGGAGAAATAAAATATATCCATCCCTTGGAAGCTGATAAAACGACTGATGAAATGATTATTGACGTCGAATTTGATTCTGAGGATTTGACCTCCAACAGAATTAAATTGGACCGGTCTTTTTCCGGTTATTATGCAATGCCCATTCACCCATATATGTATTTGGTTAAAGGCGACGATAGAGAGGAAATACTAAACGGTTTGGCAAAATCCATGAACGATAACGTATCAGTGGTAAGTTCCTCTGTGTTGAACCAAGATCCTGACCTATTTGGGATTAAACCTATTCATTTTGTCCTTGATATCAAGGCTAACTCATTTGTTGAAAAAGCTGGAAAAAAATACCTGTTCAAGATAGGGGAGCTTATTGGGTCACAGATTCAAATGTATCAAGAAAAGGAAAGGAAATTACCATTGGAAAATGAGTTTATGAGAAGTTACTATCGAACTATAAAGGTAGAACTTCCTGAAGGATATCAGGTTTCTAACCTTGATGAACTATCTATTGACAATAACTTTGTTGAAAATGGCAAAGATCTGTTTTCTTTCAAATCTTCTTACGAACTCAAGGGGCAAACCTTAAAGGTTAAAGCGGATGAGCACTATAATGTAAATATTGTTTCTCCCACTTTGTATGAGGAATATAGAAAGGTTATAAACAGTGCTGCGGATTTCAATAAAATAACTCTTGTACTCGAGCCTTTGGATTAAACTTGTTTCAAAGTAAATACTTGCAAGCCTATTATGCTGTCTTTAAAAATGAACCTATTACTTCCGTTTGTATTCCCTTAGACTGATGAAGAAAAAATCAATCACTAAAACTCACATACCATTGATGGCCTCCATAAGTTGTTGCAATTGAACATCGGTTCCCTTTAATACTTGTTCAGTTTTTTTAGGTAAAGGTATATCCGGTTCTGTACCGTTGCCATCCAATGTTTTGCCATTTCTTTGAAAGGAAAGCATGGTTGAGACCCTGAGCCGTATGTTGGAATTTTTCAAATGGATCCTTTTTGAGTTTCCGCTGGAGCCATCCGTTGTCACACCCACAATGTTGACATTGGGCAAGCCCTTAAAGGCGCTGGCAAAAACGGAAGCGGCACTGAAACTGTGTTCGTTGACCAGTATGTAGATAGGATGCTTGTAATCTGGAGCTCCACTTTTCAGGACCATATAATGGGGCTGACTGAACTTTGAAGAGTCGAATCCCCTTTCCGTTGCAAAGCTCTTGGAAAATTCATCAATTGCCTTTCTGTCCAAATCATCGAAGTGGTTGGAGTCATAAGTATATAATAATCGGTTGGACATTGAGCTATGAACGGTCTCTCTTTTGTTCGTTCTCAAGTAGGCCACATTGGCGACCCATGGGGAGTGGGATTCAGGAATGATATGCCCAGCAAATTTTTGTATCAGATCTCTGGTTCCCCCTGGATTGAACCGAAGGTCAACAATAAGGGCCTTGGTGTTGGGTAAATTGCCCAAGACAGAATCAAGGTGTGCTTCCAATCCGGGCACATCATCAAAACTGAACATTTGTGGGATTGAAAAGTAGCCTATGTCGCCTTTTAGCAATTTGAAGATGCCTTGAAAATTTCCCTTGGCTATGTCCATGCCATTGTGATGAATGTTCCGCTCAATGTGGGATTCATATCCTAGCGGGGTGTTGACCAAATTGATCGTTTCCGTGATATCTGTCTGGCCATTGGTAAAAACAGTTTCAATTTTTGCCGGTGGTTCCAGGTTGTTTTTAAAATAAAGGTCTCCAAGCTGCTGCACCTCCAAAAGTCCCCTGGAAAGTTTAGCCTGTTTTGGGGCCTTTCTGGACCTAAATGCCATGGAATCGATGAAAACCTCCATGGGGATTCCGTTGATCGACCTTACAAAGGGGAAATCCCCATGCAGATATTCATAATTGCCATCAACCTCTGTAGCCCGTAGAGCAATCGTTTTGTTGTTTAGCGGAGCCATGGAAAAAGGCAATTGCAGGTTATGGGTTGCATGGTTCTTCCTTTCAAACCATTCATTTTTCACACTGGAATGGCGATCTCCGATTTCGGCCATTATTTTTGCCAATTCATGTGTGAGGTAATTGATGCCCACGCTATCCATGGATGTTGAAATGATCCTGGCCTTCAGGGAATCAATGGCAGTTTTCATGTCGTAATCCGTTAAATGGATATAGGAGGATTTTCCTTGGAGAATTCCGTAAAACTGATCGATGTCCTCAACGGCTTGGGAATACGTCATATTTTTAAGTGCCTTCCTTTTTCTACGCTCTTGATTGTACAGATATACCTTTTGTCTGTTCTCCAGGGAATAGGTTCCCGTAACTTGGATTTGATTTGAGTCCTTTTCAAGGACGAGTGCTACTTTTTGGCTGGGCGGCGTACCCATTTTGGTCAAAACTTCGATCAAATCTTCCGAAAATCGTTTTTGCCATTTATCATCGAACTCCTTTTTGCAAAAATCCAAGAGCTCTTTGGTCGTATGGTTGTCCAATTTTACCAAAGTGAACCATTCATCCTTGAACTTTACCATAGGTTGATCTTCATCGGTCCATTTAACGGCTGTAAATGGAGAGGCTTTTTCCAAATTCAATGTTTGGCCTAATGAAACGGAAGTGAATAGCAAAAACATGAGCAGAGAGAAATAGGATTTCATTTTTTCGATCTTAAAATTTCCACAAACGTACCCGACCCTGACCTCCGATAAAAAAGTTATCGACCAAACCGGGTTGATTACAGACAGCCCCTATCCCATACTCGACTTTTCTGAATGGTATTTACCTATATTTACTTGGCGGACATGTACCGTTGATCTTATGAAGCAATTATCAGAAACCACGATTAACAAGATAAAGGCAGTTTTCAATACCGGGTTCATATCGGTCATGGCCATGTACCTTTCCAAAAGGGCTTTTGATCTTTTGCCCGATAATTGGCTGTTTTTTATCACTAGCGATGCCATGGAGAATTTTATTGCCGTCTGCATTGCGTACCTCGTTTATTTCCATGTGTTCCGTTTGGACTCCCTTTGGCAAAAGGTGGGGTATCTCATATTCTCAGCTTTGGTTCTTTTGGGATTGGCCCTGCTAAAGGACCTTAGGACCGATGATGTCATTTTCTTTGATGATACCTTTGGTCAATTTACTGGTTTTTTGGGACGGACATTGCTGTTTTATCTGCTATTGTACTTTATGGACAAATTGGACGATCTCTACAACTACAAAAAGTTGAGG
>CETR01061604.1_pt1 | contig 16251 bp, 33 predicted proteins | sample 531281 | NCBI WGS metagenome assembly CETR01 (sample SAMEA2622568, study PRJEB7988) | marine metagenome | biome: marine biome (ENVO:00000447); feature: mesopelagic zone (ENVO:00000213); material: "saline water (ENVO:00002010), including plankton (ENVO:xxxxxxxx)" | depth 696 m
AGATGGAAATAAGGCTTGTTTAATATTAGACAGGGCCTTTTTAAATCTTATGATTGAAGCTATGGAACAGAGTGAAGAGACAGAACCTGCGGAATCTAAAGGAACGTAGGTAGATCAGAGGGGCTAGTGTCGATAGCCTCTCAAATCTACGTATGTACTATAAACGTAGTAAAGGAGGTGAAGGAATGCCTAGTTTAAGTATACAGGTTGATATAGGTTGTGAAGACTGTTACGAACCTGAAGAAGAAGAGAATCCTCAGTTTATGAAGCTTGATAACATAGATAATGATGTACCAATGTACGCTTGTCCACGTTGTAATCATCGTATAACTCTGGATATTTTCATTAAGTTAAAAGGAGGTGAAGAGAATGGTTGATGAAGAGCTTTTGAAGAGATTTGATTTTTGGTACGCAGAAACCGAAAGAATTGACAGTCTTTATGAAGGTTTGAAGCCTTCGGAAATCCGTGAGTTAGTTCGTCAGTATTGCGAAGCTTTAATAGGTAATTTGTCTATATCGGATATCATGCGAATGGGAGAAGATTCTAATTATGATCATATGTTTCATATAGATCTGGATAATCTCCCTGAGAATGATAAAGGGTATGAAGTAGATATAGTTCTAGACTATAAGCACGATCAAATTTATCAGGAGGAAATGAAGAAATGAGTAACCCTCAAATTATACAGGCATTAGAGTTTAAGGATTCTCCAAGAGGTACACTTATAATGGCACAGGCTTTGTACTGTGGTATTAAGTATCTAGAACAAACTGAAGGAGTTATGCGAGAGGTTTCTAACATTGCAGATATGCAATATCTGTTAGATAATCTCTATGGACATATGTCTCCTGCATTATGGGATGAGTAAATGACTTACGATATTGATTGGATTTCTGAATGTTGTGAAGCAGAGCCTTTTGGTGAATTAGATATGTCTACTATTAATCACGGTGGACCTTCTGGTTTCTGTAATCGATGTTTAGAGAACTGTATATTCGTACCTTCGCAGGATCCTGGAGATCCTTTCGATACTCGAGAAGAGAAGAATGGAGAAAGATAATGCCAATGGATAGAAGGGACTATTACAATAGCAGTCGTTGGTGGGAAGAAGTCTCACCTGACAGGAGAAAGGTAACTCTGAGATTTGATTATCCCGAAATGGATGATAGTCTTAGTGAAGAAGAAGTTGAGGAGATATTAGAAAATAAGCCATGGTATCACATTAAATGGATCGTTTGTAGTATCTGTGATGGTAGAGGAGAATATGTAAATCCAAGTATTGATAGTAATGGGTTATCAAGAGAAGATTTTGATGAAGATCCTGAATTCCGTCAAGACTACTTTAGTGGTGTCTATAATATGACTTGTGAGCTATGTCAAGGAAGAGCTGTACAACCTGAATTTGATGAAGACTATACTATAGGTGCTAAAGAGTTAATGAAAGCTCGAGACAACTTCCTTAACATGCTGCATGAATGGGACGCTGAAGAATATATGGAAAGGAGTATGGGAGCTTAGAATGCCTGCTAGACCTACTAAGAAACATAGAAAAGAGAAAATGAGTTCTCTCGTTCTTCTTTATGTAAAACATGGTACTAAGCATGGTTCACTTGTTAAAGTGATTGAAGAAGCTGATTCTCTAAATCTAGGTATAGATCCTAGAAGTATTTATAGATATGCTAAACTATGGAATGAGGGTCAGTTATGTAGTTGTGGAGAACTTAGATGTCATATGGCACCCCAATGTTGGCAGGAGGTTTAATGAAGATAGCTTATGATATTAAGCTTATGCGTCCAGGATGTGCTTTAATACAAGCAGCAATGGGAGGAGCATGTAATGAAATTACAATGAGGTTCCCTTTAGAATCTTGGATAGAAGGTGCGACTCCTAATATGAAAGTTTATGAAGTAAATGAAGAACAACTAGAAAAGCTAATTAAGATGACTAGAGGTAGTTAAAATGAAGAGGACTTTATTTGTTAATGTTTACAAAGCAGAAAGGTGTTACGGAGGATCTGAAGAAGGAGGATGGTGGTATACTAGCTACAGTCCTATTGAGTTTGAGGTTGCTGAGTGTGAGTGTGATTTACCTATTAGTGAATGGCCTATACAAGATCAAGATGGAAGATTGATAGGTTGGCATGCAGAAATAGATACTTGGCTAGGACATCATAATTATGGAAGATCAACTCTATCACCGACGCCATGCCCTTGTGTTGCTAAATACGATGAGTTTGAACAGAAATGGACAGGTTATAGAGATGAATGGTACCCTCAACAATCCGATGACGATTCAGAACCTCATAGAGGAGAGTCATTTAGCTCAGGACAAATATCTATAAGTATAGAACTGATGAAAGGAACACCCCAACCTGAATACGCTCCGATGTACTCTTGAAGCATCATATTATATAATGGTATAATTATCATATAGATCCAAATAGGTGAGAATACAAATGAACAATGAAAGTAGACAGGAATATTCCAAGAGAAAGTATGCGGAACAAAAAGCTTTGAAAGATAAATTGAAAGCTTACCAGAAAGCTCATCCTGAAGAATATGCAGCAAGAGTAAAGGTTATAGAAGAAAGAGAATCTGCTAAGGTTCAAGCTGTTACGGACTTTCATAACTTAGTTGGTCTAGCTTACTTTAAAGCTGTTTCCGTTCATGTATGTCCTGATCTTATGTGTGAATGTAATCTTGGAGAGACCCCGGCTTTAACGTCTCCAATAATACGGAAAGCTGAAGTATGTAGAGCCTGTGGTCAAACTTATTCTGCTTTATTATATAACGTAGGATGGACTACTACGAATCAACATACTTGTAGTCAGTACGGTATATTTATTATGACTGCTTCTGATTACAAAAAGTCTTCAGATTTAGAGAATATGAATAATCAGTGGAGTAGTAAAATACTCTTAGCAGGAGAAGGTGAAGCTGCTAATGTTTATGAGACGCGTCAGTACTTTCATCATAATACTTTAAACTGGTTTAAACCTTCGAAAGCTTTATATGCTGTATGTACTACGTGTAGTAAACCTATATTAGATGGTATGGTTAGTTTCTCTTCTAAAGCTGATGGTGAGTCTAAACTTATGTGTTCAAGATGTTGTAATAATCCTGAAGACTATCCGTACGGTTTTGAAGTAAGAGAAGATGGAGTTGGTTTCTTTAAGAATTCTGAATTTAATTGGAGGGTCTATAGCGATGACATGAGAAGTAAGGCTGAACAGGAGTTAATACGTTATAAGAATATTGTAAGAAGTTTAGAAAATATGGAGAGTTATGATCAATAGAGAAATAAAAGGAGAAATAAGTACTTCTTTTGTGGAGGGAGATTATAATATCTCCTTCCTTAAAAGGGAATGTCCATATTGTTGGACTAGCGTCGAACAACCTACAGAACATTTATACTGGTTGACTGCAGGGTCTTTTGGTACTTACGTTTGTTCTAAATGTTCAACGTGCTACTATTTTGTTGGTGATAGTATTTATCAATATATACCGGAAGCACAATTAGTTCATTTAGATAGCTATGTTAAGAGACCTTCAAGATTAGACACTATTAGAACCTATAGAAACCTCTATTATAGAGCTAAAGAGTTCGAATGGTTTAATGATATACGTCTAGATGTTGTTGATAACATTGTTGAGAACATTTGGACTATGCCAGTAGAAGTAGCTGCTCAAATGATGGAGAAAGAGAAGACTGGCAAAGCTCCTGGTTATAGTATTGGATTCGAATGGTTAGGAGAAAGAGATGAACATGTTCCTTTGAATGGCGATAAGTTCTTAGAAGCCTTAGAATACTTAAAGGAGAAAGAGTTAGTATAATGGCAATAAAAACACTGTTTACTCCTAGGTCAGTAGGAGAAGTTAAAAAAGTGAAAAGAAAGAGAGGTATAGATCTTAAGGAATTTAAACAATATATTAGTATCTTAAGTGTGGGCCTCTCTTTTGGTAGTGGTACTCTAGGATGTATTTACTTTGCAACCTTAGGAGTGCCTTTACTTATTACTGCGGTCTTTGGACTTGGTGTAGTCATAATACACTTCGAAGCATTAAAGGATAAGGTGCAGAAATGATAGTAACAAGAAATTGGCAGTCTCCTAGAATGAACGAAATTGAAAAGCAATACGACTTGCCTTTAGGTAAGGTACTAATTAATCTTCAGAACGAATTTGGAGCTTCTGGTACTGTTGAGACTTTAGGTATTTCGAAGGCTACTTTAGGTTATTGGAATCTTAAATGCGGTATTAGAGTAATTAGAGTAGCTTACCAACCTAATGAAGGTGAGGAGGTTAGGGTTTATGATAGAGACGGAAGCGTTAAACACTTTAAGGGTCGCGATTAATCAATACTGTATTCAAGAAGGTAGATTTCCAATTTCAGATGGAAACTTTGTTTCGAGTTGGATAGATCTATACCCTTTAACTTGTAGTAGAAAAATGATGTCTAAGTTGACTAACGCTCTTTCTACTAAACTCTTTACTAGACCTTGGAAATTTGAGTTTATAGCAGGTAAAGAACTTCACGGAACTTTATTGGCTAGTAGCTTAATAAACAAATGTAGTTGGTTAGATTCTGATCTAGTTATAGTACGTAAGGAAGATAACATTGTTAAGACTCCTTATCGGCTATATAATACAGACTTTGTAATAGAAGAACATATAAAGTACGAGATGAATAGAACTGATAAACTAACACAGCCTCCTAGAGTTCCTTTTGATTGTATCTTAGTAGACGAAGTAATTAGTTCAGGCGTAAATATGGAATCTTCTATTGAGTACCTTCTTAATAAAGGATTCAGAGTTAACGGTGTATTGAGTGTAGTATATAGAGGTGGTGGAGCCAAAGAGAAAGCAGAAAGTAGGGGAATTCCTTTTGACTACTTGTATGAGATTCCTGAGGAGTTAATATGCCCTTAACTCTTCAAGAACAATTACATAGAGAAGCAGAGAGAAGAATCTCTAGAAACGTAAGAGATAGGTTAGCTAGAGAATATATTAGGAAGTATCCAAATATTAAGATAGATCCTAATGGTCCTATATCTTTTGATGAGATACCAGAAGGAACTACTGAAGCAGCTATAAGAGGAATAGCTAAGTACTACTACAAGCAGAAATTGATTAGAGATATTTTGAGAGAGAGGAAGAATGACGACACCCGGAGGGAACAGGAGAAGGAGACGGCCGAGTAGTTCTGATATACGTGCTAGAGTAAGATACTTAAGTCAATGGTTACCTCCGGAGTTAGCAGAAAGAATGGCTCCTACAATGCCCATTAGACATAGAAGAACTCAGGCTATTGTTAGAGCTATGAGAAGAAGAGTTAGAGATCGTTATCTAGAACTTCTAGGAGAATCTGAAATGGATGATAGAGGTGTCAATATACATCCTATCTTAGGACCTATAGACTGGCAAGAAGCAATTTATGATACTACTATGCAAATAGAAAGGGCAATCTATACAGGAGATGATGATTATGACATCGAGCCAGAGCTCCACGCAATCTTCTCACCCTAATCGTCCTTCTGAAGTTTATAGAAGGCTTTTTTATTCTGCTCCGGATTGGGAGGAGCCTAGGGATCTTCCAGATGTAGTAGCTAAGTCTTTTGTAAAAGGAGGTTTAGATCGTGACTACTATGGTTTAAAGATAGAAGTAGATGATGATGGTTATCCTCAATTATGGTCAGAGACTGAAGAGTTAAGTACTGATGATATTTTCGAATGGATAATAGGAAAAGAAGTAGTTACTTCTGTAGAAAGCAGAGGTTACTTTGACAGTATTTTTAAAGTGCTTTGGCCTAGGAATATTAAGGAGCTTGCAGTCCTAGGAAAAACTGAATGGAAAGGCACTACTCTAAGTATTCCAGGGAACTCTCCTTGGTTAACCGTTAGTAGAGGTAATAAGACTGGTAAGTTAATTAATCTGCATAGTTTATTTTCTTTACAGAAAGAGTTCTCTAATCTTACAGACCCTAGTCATTTTAGAAAAGGTGCAGAGCTTGCTCATGCAAAATTATGGAATGCTGGTTTAGGTGATTGTGCAATAAGATCTCCAGGACAATTAATTGAATCTTTAGTTCTTCGTAAAGTATATCCAAAACAAGTACTTCCTGCGGATAACAATTATCTTCATGTTCATAGGTTTGCTAATTCTTTTAAACCCGCAAGAATAGAAGGTAATATCTTTGGAATAAATGAAGTAATAGATTATGATATAAGTTCTGCCTTTCCTGCAACTATAAGTGAGCTTGTAGATCTAAATCAAATATATTGGGTAGACTCTACACAGTTACAAAGTGAAGCAGTATATGCTGCTGTTAGATGCGACTTAGAAATAAATCCTTTATTAATTAGAGGTCCTATATCTGTTAGATTTGGAGAGAACTCTTCTTTCTTTCCTATAGGTCCTTTAGTTAACGTCTGGTTAGGTAAACCTGAAATAGATTTATTATCTGAATATCCTGATCTTGGACGTATAACGAAAGTACATGAAGGTTCTTGGGGTCTTATAAAAAGCTATAGTGAACCTTTAAACTTTCCTTTTAGAAAACTACTTAGAAACTATATGTATACTTTAAGAAGGAATGATCCTTTTCTTTCAGGATTCCTAAAGCTTTCTATGGCTGCACTTTGGGGTAAGTTTATTTCTTCTTATAGAGTGCAAGACTCCTTTGAAGAAGATCCTTACACTAGAGCTTCTTGTTTATATAATCCGATATTTGCTTCACACGTTACTAGTGACGTAAGAACTAAACTTTATAAGTCCTCTTTAGGTAAAGAAGTAGTAGGAGAATTTGTAGACGGTATTGCTCTAATTGACTCAACTAGAACTCAAGGAGGCTTTGGAGGCCTTAGTGAAGAAGGTTCTGGTACTATGATTTTATTTGATGACCAATATAAAGGTTGTGAATGGAAAAATAGTGAAATTGTAGAGTTTGCTAGAGGTTCTAAGAATATGTTTTCTTTTGAAGTACCTAGAAACTATTTAGCGTCTCTTCCTTTTGCTTATCGTAAGTACGGAGGTGAAGCTATAGAACATATTTCTGTACTTGAATCGACATCACAGAAAGTACGCTTAGGTCCTGCAAGAAGGTTTATGGAACAATATAGAGTTGGTGACTTTTTCGAATATTCTATACCTACGGTTCCTCCAAAAATGACAGATCTTATGTCTATCTTATACCAGAGGCGTCTTGGTATGTAACGGATCTTATAACGTAGCTAGATGGCCATACTTCTCTTACATTGAAGATCACGATAATGTTTGGGGAATTTGTGGTTCCTGCGGTTATTCTTGTTTTATAGGTACAATACCTAAACATTATCCTTTAGAGGATAGAAGCTATATAGAGGAAATAAATGAGCTCTCGAAAGATACGATTCACATCTCGGGATGGTATGGGAAGACTTGAGGACTACTTTAAAAGATTAGGAGATCCTATATATGCTAGACGAAGACATATACAAAGTATGGTTGTTCGACATAACACTAATGATGTTATTAGATTAAGCCAGAAACTTGTGGACCCAGATTTTAAGGGTTTAATGTTACTCTCTGAAGATTTAATGTCTCGTGAAAATATAGAACTATATGAGCCCACTAATTCTACTTGGGTTGAAGATATTTTATATCAAATGCATTACGATACTGATATAAAAGATGATGATGAAGACGACTCTGATAGACAGTCTGAATATGAAAGAAGAAGGGACGTTGTAAAGTGGCGTGAGGCGTTCTCAGATATTTTAGAATGTTTCTCTTGGGAGAGATTAGATCTATCTTGGGACTTAGCATGGTCATTTTATGTATCTTATAGAAATGCCTTTAGACAGGGTCATCTCAAAGTCTATTCAAGTATAATAGGTCCTATCCCTAATGGTTTAGATGGGGTTCCTTTTCAAAGTATTCTAACTTCTGAAAGAAAATTAAGGCAACGTAGAAAAAGGGAACGTATAGGTAGAGCTGTCTTAAATAAGGATTACGATGAACTTATACATCTAGGTTTGATAGATGAAGAGATTACCAAAGCTTTTGAGCGAGCAGACATAATTACAGCGAGAGGGAGCACACTTGAAGCATCATATTAAATGATGTTATAATTGATGATATTGAGATTGGAGAGAGAAGAATGACTTCATCGGTTTGGATAAATGGAAGGAAAGGTAAGACCTTAAATGTTGCAGAGTATATAGATGGTTCTCCTTGGGATGGAGACTATGCTACTTTCAATATGATGGTGTATGGTGAACCTGGCGAAGGTAAAACTCCTTTGTTAGGTACTATTGTAGATGTACCTTCAATGCTTCCTGCTCTATTAATAGATTGTGATTCTGGTACTTTAAGTATTCGTAATAGAGATGGTTTAAACACTCTTCACTTGAGTAAGATGGCTGCACAACTTTCTAGTGAGCAAAATAAAGACGTAAGTCCTTGGAAAGCTCTTGAAGAAGCTTATAGATGGTTAACTCAAGACGAACATGAATATAAAACTATAATGTTAGATGGAGGCAGTGAGATACAAAGGTATTGTGAGTTGGAGTGTATAGCTTTCGGTATCGAAAGGAAAAGCTCAGGTGATCATGATCCTGAATTAGCAGAGTTAGCTGACTATAGAAGGATTCATGAAAGAATGAAACGTATGTATATGAGGTTTAGAGATCTTCAAACTAAAGATGGAAGAAGAGTAAATTTCATTGCTACTGCTCACGAAGGAAAGGCTCAAGATCCTTTGAGTGGTAAGATGCATATCCAGCCTCTCTTCATTGGTAAAGCTACAGTATTAATTTCTTCTGTGTTTGATATTATTGGTAGATTAACAACTGCTGATGTTGCTAGTAAGAAAGATGTTAAAGTTCTTGTACCTAGTATCAATGGTACAGCTCGAGGGCGTGATAGATCTGGAAGTCTTGGTACTTTCATTGAAGATCCAACGATGGAAAAGATTGTAGAAAAGATAAGGGGGTAAGAGATGATAGATCCTCGTTTCGGTCAAGATTGGTGTTAAGTTAGTTATCATTAGATGTTTGAGATCTCATCTAGGGGATATCTTAAATAAAAAAGGTGAATATTTTGGTTAAGGTGAATTTGGCAAATCAAGAACTTAGGACTTTCGAGCCTGTACCTGCTGGCATTTATCGTGTCACGGTAGATCAGTGCAATGAGAGAGAGTCCTCCGGTGGAAATCCGGGAATCTTCTGGCTCTACAAAGTAACTGATGTTGTCTCAACTAGAGGCAGTGACGATGGAGTAGGTCTTATAGGTAAGACTGTTCCCCATAATACCCAGTTGAACGAGAGTTCTCTATGGAGTCTTTATCGTACTCTGGTTGCCTTAGGTGATAATCCCGACGAGCTCGGTAGCGAGTTTGAAGTGGATCAAGACTGGTGCGAAGCTCAGATAGGTAAAGAGTGTGTAATCACTACACGTACTCGTGACTATCAAGGTCAGCCTCAAGCCGACATTGCTCAAATGCGTGCCCTTAATGAAGAAGAAGCAGGCGCTCTAGCTTAAATAGACGCACTCTCACTCCCCTAGGTGAGATCTCAGATATCTAATGATTCTATATCATATTACCCCCTCTAGAAAGGTTAATATGATCCTAAAAAAAGGGTTGATGGTTCCCTCTTACTTATCTTCCAAGAGAGATCTTAATAAGTGGTTATTATCAGCCCTTATTCATTTTTATAATACAGGTAGAGGAGGTAGACTTTCAGTATTAAGGGTTAAAGTTCCAAATAACTGGTTCTATGATGGCAGTAATGTTTATAAAAATAAAGCTGATATAGGTCCAGAATATATAATAGGAGAGAAGGTACATCAGGAAAGAATAAGTTTAGTAGATACGGTCTCAGTACGAGAAACAGTAGATAGAGGTATTAAAGAGGGGTGGTTAATTCAAGTTATGCCTTCAGGTAAAGAAGTTAAACCAAAATGGAAATCTAAAGTAAGAAAACAATTCGCTAGGATATCATTATGACAACAGTTAAAGATCAAGCTGGTGTCTATTATGATCATCCTGGATGGTATCGTCTTACTTGTAAGTATGATCCTTGGATGCAAGAGGATCTAAAAAAAGATATAGGTTTTGGAAATTATAAATACGATCCAAAACTTAAGATGTGGTACGTTAGAGAACCCTATAAAAAGACTTTAGTAGACCTTTTAAAATCACATGGATATGATGTAGAGTATCAAGGGCGTGAGAACGCTAAAGACTCCTCCAAGAAAGAACAGAATAAGCGTCAAGTTAGTGGGCCAAGGAATCAGGCTATCAATCCTTGGTCCATTATTTTTGAACGTCTTCCTACAAGAGAATTAAGACAAAAACTTTATCGTGAAGTAACTAAAGTATTACATCCAGATAGAAATGGTCACGAGGAAGCTATGAAAGAACTTAATGAAGCATGGAGTAAATTAAAACCATGAATGTTGGTGAAACTTATAGAGAGGATGGTAGGACTATGTTATGGGTTACGTGTCCTGAATGTAGTCTAGAAAGAGGTATAAAGAAGAAATACACTAGTGAGTCTTCTTTTCGATTATGTAAGGAATGTAATTTAAAACAAGCTAAAATTCATATGAGATCCTTATGGACAAGGTCTCTATAATGTACTATGATCCAGATGATGATGATAACCAATTTAAATGGTGGTTAGGAGAATTAGGTAGCTATTTACTTGAGATGTACAATTTTAATATTATAGAGATTCTTGCGAAGAATCCTGAAGTAGCAGCTAAGAGTGCCCAGTTACTAAAAGAAGAGTTTATGAAAGGAACTGATCCTCAAACTTTTGGAGATGCGATAGTACCAAAAAATTATCGTAAGAGAGATGAAAGAGATGCCTGAAAGAAGTTTAGATATTGGACCTATGGATCTTCCTATAGGCTTTACAGATTCTATAGACATAGAAGACTTTCCTGAACTCCGTAGAAAGTCTGAGATAGACCAAGAAGTATCTTATGGAGATTTTGTTCAGGGAAGAGCTGAAGAATTACCTTATCCTAATTCAACTTTCGATAAAGTAAATGCTGGTCAAGTAATAGGTCCTTATGCAGACCTTGAAGAATCTATAAGGGAGGTTTATAGAGTATTAAAATCTGGAGGATTATTTACTTTAAGAACTGAGGGCAAGTATGTTTCTGATGTTTCTAGGTTATCTAGGGAATTAGGTTTTACTATCACAAAAAGTGAACATCAAGGTTATGAGGAAGAGTATAACGAAGACTGGGTAGATATGCGTTTAATTAAAAGGAGATAGATAATGAAAGGTTTAGTTTTGCATTCTGGTGGTTTAGATTCTTCAACTCTGTTGGCTTATGCTGCTGAAGAGTGTGAAGAGATAATTGGTCTTTCTATTGCATATGGTCAGAAACATCAAGATAGAGAAATAAGATCAGCTCGAGAGGTATGTAAATATTTTAAAACAGAACATATGGAAATTGAGTTACCAGATATATTCAAAGGCTTTGGTAGTACTCTTATGGATTCTGATAAAGATAATCCACATCTTACCTATGAAGAGATCCGCGATAGCGAAGGCCCTTCTCCTACGTATGTACCGTTCAGGAATGCTAACCTTCTATCCATAGCAACTGCTATAGCACAAATCAATAAGTGCGATTTCGTTTACTTTGGAGCCCATGCCGATGATGCTCACAATTATGCTTATCCTGATTGTACTCCTGAGTTTATTGGCGCAATGGCTAGTGCTATCAACGTAGGTTCCTATTATACTGTCCGACTAAAGTCTCCAGTAATGTGGATGACTAAAGGTGAGATTGTAGCTATGGGGCATACTTTAGGTGTGCCTTTCGAAATGACCTATTCTTGTTATGAAGGTACTGAGATTCATTGTGGGGAGTGTCCTACTTGTATTTCTAGACAGGTAGCATTTGAGGAGGCGGGAGTCGATGACCCAACAGAATATGCCACCCAAACCAGATGGGAAGAAACCTTACGTAGTTAGCTTTAAGTCCCATCATGTTATGCATAGAAATTATCCTAGAATCTTTGCAGATTCTGAACAAGAAGCCGTGGAGATAGCTGAAAAGATGTTTTGGAAGGAGACTCAAGGATGGGGAGTAGATAAATTGGAATTAGGTTCTGTAAGGTTACAAAATGACTCCTGATACATTAGAAGTAAGTGAGATGTTCAGTTCTCTACAAGGAGAAGGTAGAAGGTGTGGTTATCCCGCTACTTTCTTAAGGTTAAGGAGATGTAACTTAGCTTGTGTTTGGTGCGATCAGAAAGAAACTTGGGATCCTGAAGATGAAGGATACTATAAATATGAAGTATTGGATCTTTGGGGTATTAGAGAAAGAATATTAGACTATGGGAATAATTTATTAGTTATTACAGGAGGAGAACCTTTAATATGGCAAAAACAACTTAAACGTTTAGTAGAGTCTATACCTTTAGATATGAGTATAGAGATAGAAACGAATGGTACAATAGTTCCTAATGAATTAAGCTTAACTAGAACTGACTTCAATGTTTCTCCTAAGCTATTAAATTCTGGTAATGGAATAAGAAATACAGAAATGCATCCAGGGTATTTAGACTTATATAAAAGAAAGAAGGCGATACTTAAGTATGTAGTATCAGATCCTGAAGACTTCCTTGAAATAGATAGTTATATAGGTAATTGGGGATTAAATGGTAATGGTATTTTTATAATGCCCGAAGGGGTAGATAGAGATACTATTTGCGATAGACTGCCCTGGTTATTTGAAGCTTGTAGAGAACGAGGATATAATTTAACTACTAGGTTGCACGTTTTAGCTTTTGGTAATATGAAAGGAGTGTAATGGCTCAGATGACTATGATTAACGATACTGAACCTAAGTACTGTGGTTATAAATATTGTGGAAAGTACCATTGGACCAGTCAGGGATTGTTTTCAAAGACTGAGAGTGGATTAGAATGGAGTAATGTAAAAGTGTTTTGTGACGTAATATGTTATGCTAAGGATTTAGTAATGGAAGAAACAGGTAAAATTTGTGAGGTAGTCTTTAATGGTTGAGATATATGGGGAAATTGAAAATATAGCTAATTATGGAAAAAAGGAAAGAGGAAGAGATTTAGAGAAAGCCGCTAAATTGATAATAAAGAGTCTTGGTGAAGATATTACTGCTGAAGGTTTAAAAGATACTCCTAGACGTTTTAGAGAGATGTTTCAAGAAGATTTTTGGCCTGGTGAATCCTTAGATGTTGTTTTAGGCGAAATGGTAATGGACGAGACTTTTGATCAAATGGTTATAGTTAAAGACATTCCCATACGTTCACATTGTGAACATCACATATTGCCTTGGTGGGGTAAAGTTTGTTTAGGATATATTCCTCACGCTAAAACTGTTGGTCTTTCCAAGATGACTAGAATGGTTGATGCAGCAGGTAAAGGATTAACTATTCAAGAAAGAGTAACTGATGAGATTGCTCAGTCTATGAATAGAGTATTAGATCCAACAGGAGTAATGGTAGTAGTTGAAGCTGTTCATATGTGTACTCTTATGAGAGGAGTAAAAACAGAGTTACAGAAGTTTACTACAAGTACTGCTAAAGGGGTATTTCTAACTAATGCTGCTCCTAGACAAGAGTTCCTAACTTTATTTGCTAAGAATGGAAGTTTGATTTAATTTCTTCTCTAGCTTTGCTAGAGAGGTACCGTTGATCGGGAAACTGGCATGAGGTCACCTCCCTCAAACTACCTCCCGTCACGTGTGGGGCCAGCCGTAATCGTGGTTATCAGCGGTACCTCTCTGGTAAAGGTAGGTGAGAGAAATGAAGAATGGACATAGAAAATTTATAACTACAGCTGAAGGCAAAATAGTAACAGAGCCTGATATATGTTGTATCTGTAATTTAAGAACAAATACAATATGTAGAAATTGTCTAAAACCTTTGTGTGAAAGTCACGACTATAAAGAATGTGGATTAATAATAGACACTTATGGTTATAGAATTAAAGATCGTTAAGGAGTTTTTAAGGGATGCTTATAGAAAGTTTACACGGGGAATCTCAATGGACAAGAAGTCCAATGACGAATGGAAACATCAGGATGTCGATGGTAGAAAATTGCCCTAGACAACAGGCTTACGTAGCTATGGGATACGAACAAGACTTTCCTGAAACAGGAAGATCTCAAATGGCTGCAGATGATGGTAACTTACATGAATCTGATATAGTAGCAAGATTTATTACTGCAGGTTATCGTTGTTGGAATTATGGCGATGATCAAGCTATGGTTTATTTAGAACAAGATGGTTTGAGATTTAGAGGTCATCCAGACCTTTTTATGGAAACTCCCCAAGGTGAAGTAATAGGAGTAGAATTAAAAGGTTATCGAGATGAAGTCTTTAGAGCCTTCACACAAGGTGCAGTTAGTATTGCTCCAGGAATGTGGTCTGTTACAAACTATGATAGGTTAACTAAACGTCCTTATCCTCTTATGGGACAATTACAGATGTATCTAAATTCTGATACTTCTAACTCAATGGGTATCGATCGTTGGGTTCTTGTTATGAAGAATAAGAATACTGCAGAACTTGCAGAATGTGTAGTATATAAAGATCCTAACTATATGAGTAATTTGACACGTAAGTGGAAAGGTTTTTGGGGTCTTATGGAAGCCGGAAGACTTCCTGAAAGATTCTTTGTTGATGATAGTATAGAATGTCGTAGATGTTTATTTAGGGAAAAGTGTTGGGGTCTAAGTGAAATAGATTTTGATAGTAATCCTATAATGCATGTCGAAGGATTAGAAAGAGCAGCTTCTCTAAGAAGAGAAGGAACTACACTTAAGAAGACCGCTGAAGTAATGTTAGAAGAGGCTAGAATGTCTTTCTTAACTGAACATATACGTCAAGAAGTACCTAAAATAGAATGTGATGATATGACAACTACTGTTAGTGAAAGAACTCGTAGAGGTCTTAACAGTGGAGAAGTAAATAAGGTACTATCAACTATGCTTGAGAAAGATAATATAAGTTTTGAGGAGTACGACGATTGCTTTAGTGAAACTCAATATCAGGAGGTACGATTCCGTGATTCAAGACCCTAATGTCAAAGATTTAACTTTCGAAGAATTAGTTGAATATAGAAGAGCTAAAGGACATGAAGAGTATGGAGTAGAACTTTCTATAGGTGTAATAGTAGATAGGGCTTATTATAAAGATATATCTTGGGAATGTATAGAAGAGCTAGCCGATGCTATTGTATATTTAGAATTTGAAGATCAGAAACTTAGAGATAGAAGTAATAGATTAGATTCTAGAACTATTAATAGTCTTATGAAAAGTATAAATACTATTGCAAATAGTCTTTATGGATATAGACGTAGGATTAAAAATAAATATCCAGAAATTTTGGAGGATACTTTAGAAGATGAAATTCGCTCCGGTAATATCAGAGAAATACGATCCCGCTAAATATACTGACTATCATCTTATACTAGCTAACGAAGTTGTTGACACTCACAGCTACGCTAATTATTACAGCTCACTCGATAATAGTCACACTATCATACTAGATAGCGGAACTGTAGAAATTGGTTATGCAGATGCTGAAATGATTCAGGCTGCATCGGAAATATTAAATAAAGAAGTCATAATAGTAGCTCCTGATTTCTTAGGAGATAAAGTTAGGACAATAACAGAGACTGAAAAATTTCTAGAACAAGATTGGTGTCCTGTTAAAAATAATATAATGATAGTGCCTCAAGGTGAAACTCCTGAGGAGTGGATCAGCTGTTTTGATTATTTAGACCTTCACTATAGTGAAAGGTTTAAGTGGGTTGGGATTCCTAGAATATCAGAAGACTTCGTAGGAGGTAGAAGTTGGTTATATCAAAACGTAATGCAAATACATCGTAGAAGAAGAGGTATGAACGATCAACCTAAAATTCATCTTCTAGGAATACAACATAGTATAGATGAAATAGAATGGGCAAAACATTATAGTTCAAGAATTGTAGGTGTAGATAGCAGTGCTCCTTTGAAAGCAGCTGAGGCTAGACTCTCTTGTGCTTATGTAAAAGATTATAGGAATCTTACAGATATAGATGTTGACCCTCCCCATGAACTAGTAGTAGAAAGAATACAAGAAATGGTTGACTATGCTTCATTTAAATGGAGTATAAAGAGTCATGAGGATTTACAAAATGGAGCCTAAGTATCCTGGTTGTAACTGTGAAGAATGTCCTATGAAAGATGAAGGCTTCGTTCCTCCTGATGGTCCTGAAG